>ERZ779632.25-NODE-25-length-98757-cov-12.276073_pt1 | contig 98757 bp, 114 predicted proteins | sample MGYA00514194_ERZ779632 | MGnify/ENA primary metagenome ERZ779632 (study PRJEB29562, sample SAMEA4376704) | mouse gut metagenome | isolation source: Cecum | study: EMG produced TPA metagenomics assembly of the A DSS colitis mouse model was used to assess the... | reverse complement strand
GTCGCCGATGAGCAGACGCTTGGGGTCGGTGGACAGGGTGGTCTTGCCGGTGCCGCTGAGGCCGAAGAACAGGGCGGTGTTCTCGCCGTTCATGTCGGTGTTGGCGGAGCAGTGCATGGAGGCGATGCCCTTCAGGGGCAGGTAGTAGTTCATCATGGAGAACATGCCCTTCTTCATCTCGCCGCCGTACCAGGTGTTGAGGATGACCTGCTCACGGGAGGTGATGTTGAAGATGGCGGCGGTCTCGGAGTTCAGGCCCAGCTCCTTGTAGTTGGTCAGCTTGGCCTTGGAGGCGTTGTAGGAGATGAAGTCGGGCTTGAAGTTCTTCAGCTCCTCCTCGGTGGGGGCGATGAACATGTTCTTGACAAAGTGGGCCTGCCATGCCACCTCCATGATGAAGCGGATGGCCATGCGGGTGTCCGCGTTGGTGCCGCAGAACACGTCCATCACATAGAGCTTCTTGTTGGACAGCTCCTTGACGGCCAGGTCCTTGCAGGCCTTCCAGGCCTCCTGGGAGGCGGGCTTGTTGTCGTTTTTGAACTCATCGGAGGTCCACCAGACGGTGTCCTTGGAGTTCTCGTCCATGACGATGAACTTGTCCTTCGGAGAGCGGCCCGTGTAGATGCCGGTCATCACGTTGACCGCGCCCAGCTCGGTCAGCTGTCCCTTCTCAAAGCCCTCCAGGGCGGGGTCCATCTCCGCCTCGAAGAGCTGCTCGTAGGTTGGATTGTATACGACTTCCTTGATGCCGGAAATGCCGTACTGCTCTAATCCGTAAGTTTCCATAGACTATGTTCCTCCTTATGAAAAGTGGGTATTCATTTCGGACTTGTCTTATTTTACCCCTTTTTTTACAGAAAGGCAAGAGAGAAGAGACCGGAATCAAAGAAATGGTCAAAACCTTCAAACCGGACCTCAAAGAGGCCGGAGCATTTGGGCAAAATGAAGAGCCGTCTACAGCCCTCCGGGGATTTTTCCGGGAGGCCGCGGAAGCTCCCTTGGCAGACAACGCGGGAGAACCGCGCCGGTTCTCCCGCTGTCCATCTATTCTGCCGCCGTATTCTCTGCGGCGGCACTCTTTTTCCTTCCGCGTGTGGCCCCAAGTCGCCGGATGCCTCACCCAGTACCGGCCCTCTTCAGGCGAGCAGGACGCAGTATGTGCCCCATCCATCTCCAGAAGAAGGTGCTGGCTATTTACAAAATCAAGGTTTTAGAAGCTGTATTCATAAGCGTTTAAGCAGTGTGAGGAGATGAGAAATTATAACCATAGCTTCAGCGGAAGAGATGGAAATCTTATAACCTTTGCTGAGCCGTCTGGAATGATTGGGCCAAGAGAGGGGGCGCTCCACCACCTATCGCCAGGGAAGTTTTTCCCATTGATGGGGCTTGATTTTCTCTGAAATATTAACATCACATCAAGGTCAAGCTGTTCCTTCAAATCAGAAACGAAAGTCCCCCGATATCCTGCGTACGCACAGAAGTTCTGAACAGATGGATACCGCGCATACGCTCGTTCAGCGATAGATATTCCACCTTTTTGCTACATCCCAACAGGCACAATATAATATCCGAGCAACCAGGTTCCGTAAATTACGAGGAATATTTTTAAGGGCGAGGTTCAGTTCCCTTAAATGCAGTGGCAGCAGGCAAAGTGCCCAGGGCTGACCTCCCTCATGCTCGGAGGCGCTTCCATGCAGATATCCTTCTTGAAGGGGCAGCGCGGATTAAACGGACAGCCCTGTGGCTTATTCAACGGGCTGGGGATTTCGCCAACCGATTTAATTTTCTGAGGCTTCAAGCGTTCCTCCTCGTCGCTCAGTACAGGAATAGACGCCAGCAGCATCTGCGTATAGGGATGGCGGGGATTTCTGAAAAATTCTGCTGTTTCGGCGTACTCGCAAATATTCCCCAAGTACATGACGGCCAGCCGGTCGCACATGTTTCGCACCAGGCACAGATTGTGTGTGATAAATAGATAAGAGAGATTGTTCTTCCGCTGAAGCTCAATCAGCTTATTGGTAATTTTTGCCTGAATGGAAACATCCAGGGAGGATGTAGGCTCATCCAACACAATAAACTCGGGGGTGGCGGCCAAAGCGCGGGCAACACATACCAGCTGCTTTTCCCCACCGCCAATAGCTCGCGGATATTTCTCCAGATAATGCTCGGGAAGACCAACCTGGGCCAGGACAGTCCGGACCCGATGATCTATCTCGTTCTGGCTCAGACGCTTTCCGGCATGGAGCTCGATAGGGACAGATAGAATCTGGCGGATGGTCTTGCGCGGGTTCAAGGAGCCGCCCGGATCCTGAAATACCAGCTGGATTTGCCTTTTCAGCATGGAAGAGCGCTTCTCACTGCTGATGCTGATGTCCTCGGTTCCCTTGAATGTAATCGTCCCAGAGGTGGGACCATATGTGCCAACAATCATGGACCCAACGGTGGATTTACCGGAGCCGGACTCCCCGACCAAACCGAAGTTCTCGCCTCTGCGAATCTGGAAGCTTACGTGGTCAACGGCCGTCAGGGTCCCAAATTTTGTCTGGAACTGCTTGGTAAGGTCCTTAATCTCAATAACATTTTCGATGTTGGAATCGCTCATAGCTTCACCTCCTTACCCACATGATAACAGGCCGCATATCGCTCCGGCTCCCCATCCACTGGGAGCAGCTCCGGGGCTGCTCTCAAGCACACATCCGTACAGGCCGGGCATCGGGATGCAAAACGGCAGCCCTTGGGCGGGTTGATATAACTGGGAATTTCACCGGCAATGCCATCGGCAATCCCTCCTTCACCAGAGAGCTTTGGCGTCGCCGCCAGAAGGCCGATGGTATAGGGGTGCTTTGGGCGTTCAAAAACCTCTCTTGTCATACCGGCTTCTACAATATTGCCCGCATACATGACATACACACGGTCTGTTATTTTGCGGATAGCGCCCAGTGCGTGGCTGACCAGGATCAGCGACTTATTCTTTTCTCGCACCAGCTGATCCAGCAGCTCCAGGATCTGTTCCTCAATGGTGACATCCAGGGCTGTTGTGGGCTCATCAGCCAGCATCAGCTCTGTGTCCTTCATCAGTGCCATGGCAATGCAGACCCTCTGCCGCATTCCACCCGATAGCTGGACCGGGTAGCTCCCCAGCACCCGCTCAGGAGCGGGCATTGAAACAGCGCCCAGAGCCTCCAGCATCATCCGCTGATAGGTTTCTCTGGATTCTTTTTTAAATTGACTTTTTAAGATGTCCAGCATCTGGGTGGAAATCTTAAGCGTAGGATTTAGGGATGTAGAGGGGTCTTGGAAAATCATGGACGCATTTCTGCGCACATTCTGGATCCCCGCTTTCCCGTCTATAGACCGGCCGCATACCTCAATCGCATCCTTCCGAATAATGGCGGGCGGGCTCTGAAGGACAGCTGCCGCCGCCTTCAACACGGTAGTCTTTCCGCAGCCGGCCTCGCCAATCAAGCCCACGCGCTCTCCCTTTTTTATCTGTAGGCTCAGACCGGGAATGACCTCGAGAATCCCCTCATAGACTTTATATTTTACAGAAAGATTTCGGATGTTCAGAGCGAGACAGTTTTCCATGTTACTTTTCCTCCACTGAGAGTACATCCGTCAGACCATCGCCCAACAGATTAAAACCCAGCACAATCAGGACGACAACAATTGCAGGCATAGCGGTCAGCCACCAAAACTCCGGAAGATAGGCAATGCCATCGGATACCATAGAGCCCAGAGACGGATAAGGCGGTTGAACACCCAGTCCAACAAAGCTCATACTGGAGGCGGTAAGAATGATGCTCCCCATATCCAAACTCATTTTGGTGACAATGGATGATGTGATATTGGGGAGCATTTCGCTGAGGATAATTCGGATGACCCGCAGGCCAGACAGCTGCGTATACACGATATAGAGCTCATTTGACAGCGAAGTGACCATGTTATAGGCAATTCGCGCATACCAGGGCCACCACGCCACCGCAATGCCGATGGCCGCAAAGAAATAGTTGTTTGTAAACATGGTGCATACCACCATTGCCAGGATAAGGGGTGGAATCGCCATAAACAGCTCTGTGAGCCAGAGAACAAATCGGGAAACCGCCTTGCCCTTGTAGTAGCCTGCCACAAGCCCAAGGAAGACACCGGTTGGGACGGAAATCGCCAGCACGAGGAGCCCAATTACCAGTGCGGAGCGCGTGCCGATAATCATACGGCTGAATATATCCCGGCCATACTCGTCAGTGCCCGCCCAATGCCTGGCACTTGGCGCCTCAAAGGCCTCGCTTAGCTTTACAGTCAGACCGGCATCCTCTGGATAGGGGACCACCCTGTATGCAAAGACTGCGGCTAGAATCACCGCAGCGACCACCACTAATCCCAGAATAGACAGTGGGTTACGGGAAAATTTGTACCAGCCCTTTTTGAATGCCTCGGCCCTCTGACTCTTGACCCGCCCAACAGAGGCGGCAGATTTTACTTCTTTTGTTGCCATAAGATTATCCCTCCGTTGTATTGATTCGAATCCGCGGATCCAGGCAGGCCACACCGATATCGACCAGTGCGTTTACTATGGCAAAAATGATTCCGAACACAAAAGTGACAGCAACGATGCCATAGGGATCTTTATTTTGAATGACGTTCAGGCTGTACTGGGAAAAACCGGGGTAGCGGAAGATTACCTCAATAATGAATGCGTTGCTCACCAGCGAGGCGACCTGCAATCCATAAATTGTCAGCGTGGGGATAAAGGATGGCTTCATAAGATGCTTCATCACCAATTTAGTACGGCTCACACCAGCCACCTTAGCAAAAGCGATGTAGTCTGCATTGATATTCTCCACCATGGCCCCGCGGTGAATCCGCGCCATGTACGCCACGCTGCCCAAAGACAGGCTGAGGCAGGGGAGCAGCATACTCTTAAGCACCTGAACATACAGTTTGAAATCGCCGGCCAGGAGGCAGTCCAGCCCTAGCATCCCAGTCTTAACGTATTCCGGAGGGATGGATGGAACGCCGCCGATGGGAAACAGCTTGAGCGTGTAGGAGAACGCCAGCAACAGGATGACACCAATGGCATAGGCTGGCGTACACACACCCAGATAGGAGATAAAACGGATAAGATTGTCGATCCAGGAGTTCTTAAAAATAGCGGACAGCGTTCCGACAGCTACTCCCAGGATCAGAATGAGTACCGCGCAGTACAATGTCAGCTCCAGGCTCTTTGGAAGGTACTGCATAATATCTTGGGATACGTCCCGGTGTGTAAAAAGGGATTCCCCAAAGCTGCCCTGTGTAACGACATTTTTTAGCCAGTGACCCCACTGCACAGGAAGGGACCGGTCAAAGTAGAGCTCGCTGCGCTTCTGAATGATCGTCTCCTCCGGCGTCATAGGGCCCAGAGAAATTTTTACAGGATCGCCGGGAATCAGTCTAATAAAGGAGAACACCACAAAAGAGAGCATCAGCAGCAGGATTACCGTATGGAGGAGTTTCTTGAGAATATTAACAACAGATTTTTGCATACCGTCTCCTTTTTACAGGCCGGAACCAGGAGAAACTTCCTGGTTCCGGCGGGTAAGCTGAATGGAGTTTTCAAAGCGTTGTTTGCAAGCGTTGAGCGAAGCTTCGGCGCTGCAGTCCGCTCTTTGAATCTTTCCTACTTCATGCGGAAGCCCGCAAAGTAGTAGTTGTATTCCAAAGCCGCGTGAATATCGCCGGTGGAGCCCCGCCACTCAAAGGCATCCTTGTTGTAAACAGGCATCACCACAGAGGCGCAGGTATAGATGGAGGGACATACGTCTTCCACCAGGTATCTCTGCATTTCCCCATAGAGCTCAATACGCTCCGCGTCGTCAACTGTCGCCAGCGCCGTTTGCAGCATTTGGTCATAGGCGTCATCCTGAAGCCACTCGTTCTGATTCCAGTTTCCGGTCGTCCAGGAGGCGTACTTGTATTCCAGGAGCGCGCCGGCCTCGGGATAGTTGGCGGTGCAGAAAAGATTTGTGACATGGGGACTGGTCTCAATGTCGGCCTCATTGTTGCAGAACTGGACCCAGGGCGTCTCGTTGATGGTGACCGAGAAGCCAAGGCTCTCCAAAGAAGCCGCCAGAAGATAGACCAGCTTGCCTGTATCACCGTTGCCCTCAATATAGTCCATTTGGATGGGGTAGCTGGCCAAATTGCTGGCATACGCGGACTGGGCGATTTCATCCCGCGCCTTGTCCATGTTGTACGTGTAGGCGTCAAAGGTGCTCTGGTAACCATAAACGCCCTTGGGGATGGGACCGTCCGCCTCTGAGGCGCCGCCCAGGATTTCCCGCATCTGCTCGTAGTCGCAGGCGTAGGACAGAGCCTTCCGGATATGAACGTCATCCGTTGGCGCCTTCTTTGTATTAATCATAAAATAGTTCAAGCCCGCATCACTGAGCAGGACTGCCTCCAGGTTGTCGTTGGCCGTCAAGGCGGCGATGGTGGTGGTGTCCTGATGGCCATGCACAAAGTCCAGTTCGCCGCTGCTCATCAGCATTCTAGTTGTGGAGGACTCCGTCAGCTCCTCCATCTCCACCACGTCCGGCGCGGAGGCGGGAAGCTCACCCCAGTAGTTCTCGTTTTTTGACATGATAATGGTGTCATGCACCACAAAGCTACTGATAACATAGGGGCCAGAGCCGGCCGAATTGGTCAGGAGGTAGCCGGTTCCATAGTCCCCGTTTTCCCCATACATGCCGGACGACTGCGTATTTTCCTTCATCACCTTGCTATTGAGAATACGGAAGCAGGTAAGGGAGGTGACAAATGGCCCGAAGGTCTTATTCAGATGAAATTCTACGGTGTAGTCATCAATGACCTTCGTTTCCTCAAGGAGATCCACCAAGATATAGGCGTATCCCTCTCCCATGGTCATCATGCGGTCAAAGCTGTATTTGACATCTTCGGCGGTCATGGGTGTTCCATCGGAGAATTTGACGTCCTGGCGCAGCTTGAAGGTATAGACCAGCCCGTCGCCGGACGTCTCCCAGGACTCGGCCAGAAGAGGTTCCGGGCTGCCGTCTTCCTCATTGGGCACCACAAGGCACTCATAGAGATTGACATACAGGATACGATCATTCTCGCCAGCGCCTCTGGCGGGGTCAAGCGTCTCAGGCGTTGTGGGCGTTGTGCCCCGAAGCTTGGAGGAGCCTGCCGGCGCAGGACTATCCGCGCTGGAATTGTTCGTATCTTGTGCCGGATTGCCGCCGCAGGCAGTCATCGTGGCCAAAAGTACCATTGTCAGAAGGCAGCAAAGAATCCTCACCGTTTTTTTCATGGGTTCCCTCCTTACTTTGTCAGCTCATACAGCGCCATCCCGTACATAAGGGTGTTCTGCATGATGTTTTTCTTTGTGGTTCTCTCGTTGGGGGAGTGAACGGTCAGTTCTTCCGTAGGATATACAGCGCCAAAACACACGCAGTTTGGAAAAGCGCGGGCATAGGTGCCGCCGCCGATAGCAGATAAAACCGCTGGTTCCCCGGCAACCTTCTCATAAACTCGGCAAAGCGTCTGAATGAAGGGCGTATCTGCCGGAACGTACAGGGGATATTTCAAGCGACGGCCTTCCTCCGCATATCCCTTGGCAGCGAACTGTGTTGCGGCTTTTGCAGCGATCTCGTCCAGGGAGCAGGTGACAGGGGCACGGATGTCCATCTTCACACGGAGGTTTCCGTCGTGGAGGCTCAGCAGTCCGGCGTTTATGGTCAACGGACCGGAGACATCATCCGCACAGCAGATCCCCATTGCCGCGCCGTCCGGCTGCGGCCCCAGCAGCTCCAGAAGCTCCCGACACGCAGTGCGCAGCGCGCCGTCCAGCCTCTCGCAGCGGGATATCACCTGAAGAAGCCCGACAATGGCAGACGCCCCTTTCGCAGGGCTGTGGGATGGGGCATTCCTTCCCTTGCACCGCAGGCGGACGCCTGCCTCCGAGGACTCCGCTGTCAGCGAAATTCCCTCCGGCGCTGGATACGCAGCAATCGCCTGCTCCGCCTCCTCAAGGGCAATTGGCAGCCATGCGCTGGCGTTGGCGGGGACCAAATTTCCGGCCTCGCCAGCCTGGATCACCGCAGTTTTCTCACAAATGGTTTTGGAAAAATCAGCGGATAAAATGCCCTTTTCTCGGTTGACAACCGTATACATGCCATCTGGAGAGAAGCTGTACGCCGGTGCGTCGAGGTGCTCTTTATAATATTTGATACAGCCCCAGCCAGTTTCTTCGTTGGTTCCAATAATCAGACGGATGCGCTTGCCAGGGACAAAGCCCAGCTCTTTTAGGGCATACATGCCATATAAGCAGGAGAGCAGGGGGCCCTTGTCGTCCGCGATTCCTCTTCCCTGAAGGAATCCGTCCCGCTCTGTCAGGGTAAAGGGGGCGCTGGTCCACGCCTCTGCATCCCCCGGAGGGACGACGTCCACGTGAGAGAGAATGCCAAGGAGCTCCCCCTCCCCCCACTCGATGAGTCCAACATAGCCATCGTGGTTCTGGGTGTGAAAGCCCATCTCACGCCCCAGGTTCAGAATGTGGTCCAAAGCCTGGGCTACCGGGCGGCCAAAGGGCGCGCCGGGCTCCGCAGGGCCCTCTATGCTGGGGAAGGAAATCTGCTCTGCAATGCTCCGCATCAGGCGGGGCTCCAGAGCTTCTGCCTGCACGCGCAGATCTTGCAGTGTAATCTCCATAGCAGATCAATAGCCGGCGACGCCCAGCTCCTTGCAGATATGGGCAAGCTCCTGATCCACATAGAAGCCGTCCTCCTCTATGGCCTTGCCATCGCAGTAGATGGAGGGATTGAGGATGATGCCGTCCGTGTGATTGGCGGCAACCCAGCTCTTCCCGCCCAGTCCCTCACCCTGGGTGCCCAGACCGATCTCTACGCAGCCAAAGACACGCTCATCCTCCTCAATGCGGCCTGTGGGCTCGGGAATGCCCGGGTTAAAGCCACAGGAGATGTGGGCGACCCAATACATCTTGGGGTCGTTCCAGCTGGCCATCCACTTTTTGAACAGGTGTGCCTCGCGGCCGGGACCATCAATCTTCGTGCATACGCCGTTTTCGATCGTCAGCCGTACAGGGTTGACCTGACGGCCAATCTCCTGCGGCGGGAACAGGCCACCGTCAAACACGATGGTGCCGTTGATGGTCTCCTCAATGGCGCACATGGAGGTCTGCCCAGAGAGCATGACCGAGGTGCCCGGCGCCGCATATGTGCCGCTCTGCTTGCACTTGCGTCCCTCGCAGGAGAAGGTGAGGTCCGTTCCGCCGGGGCTGGTGATCCGCATCTGCTTCGCCGCATTGTGGAGGTCAACCAGCCGGTCACCCAGCTGGACAATCTTCTTGTGGTCAAAGCGTCCGATGACATTGAGCATCATGTTGATGTCCATGGAGGCAGCTGTGATCTGACGGGTGCCAGCGTCCATAGCCTGCTTCCAGCCGCGGGTATAGAACAACTGATAGTCATACTCGATCCACACATCGGCGGCCTTGATGGCCTCCAGTACGGGCTTTGTCGGCTCAATCATAATCGCCTGATCCAGGGAGGCGGGATACTGCATGACAATGGGGTATGCGCCCATGGTCAGCGCCGCGCCTGCGGTGGCATGAATAACGCGCTCATCATTGGAGGTGTCGCAGGTAATCAGAACAGTCTCTCCAGGCTGCACCTTCATAATCTCGCGCAGCATCTTCTCGGCAGCCTTCTGAAGCTCCCAGTTCAAGTAGTAATTCCGGCCCTCGGCTTGCGTGGTAGCTTTCATGTTCGTTTCTCCTTTTCATTTTTTATCTGTAGATATACTATCCACATGTTCTACTTTTTATAGCGTCGGAGAGCATCTGCGATGCGAATCATTACCTGCTCTGATGCGTCGTCGCTGCCCAGGCAACCGTTGATAATCCGCAGGCAGCCCGCTCCCTGCGCACCATAGTTTTTGCCATCATTAACCGCAACGCCGGCAGCTTGAATCAGATAGTCTGTGATATCTGTGGAATCTCCAAGAGCCGATACGTCGATCCAGCAGTAGAAGGCGGACTCCGGCAGGTCCATTTTGACGCCGGGGACTGCCCCTAAGATGCGATAGGCATCCCTTCTGCGCCGGTCATAGTGCTCTTGGTAGGCTTCCATAAACCCGGGATTACGGAACGCCTCAATAGCAGCAATCTGAGACGCGGTGTTCGTCGCGCCCAGGACATTGACTGCGCCGCCGTAATAGGTGTCCATAAATCGGTCGCAGGCGACGATATATCCAACCCGCAGGCCGGACAGACCCATCCCCTTTGAGATGGAGCAGACCGTTACAGTCCGTTCCCACATCCCCGGCAGGCTGGCCGGCGTTATAAACTCAATACCGTCAAAGACAATATCCTCAAATGCCTGGTCTACCACCAGAATGAGGTCATGCTTGATGACAAACCGGGACAGCGCCTCCAGACCGCGGCGGCGGAATACTGTGCCTGTCGGGTTGTTCGGATGGGTCAAGAGGACCATTTTTGTCTTGTCAGTCACTGCGGCCTCAAAAGCGTCCATATCGAATTGATAGTGGTCCGCCGCATTCAGCGGAACGGGAACTGTCACACCGCCGAGCAGCTTCGGATTCAAGAAGTTGCTCGGATAGCTGGGATCGGGGACAAGCACCTCATCGCCCTCATTGAGGAAGATGGACATTGCATAAAACAGGCCGGAATCTGAACCGGGCGTGATAATGATATTGCGGCGGGGATCAACCTCAAGTTGGTTATATCTCCTGCATTTCTCCGCAATTTCTGTGCGCAGCTCCAATGAGCCGATAGGCATGGTGTAATGGGAGGCAAAGCCGCTTTCCACAGAACCAATCAGGGCATTTTTGACATTTTCAGGTACAGATGGGTCCGGATAAAAGGGGTCAGCCCAACCCATCAGCACCACCTCTCCCTCCATAGAGGCAAAGTTGTCGCCGACGTCGGCCTTTGTCACCTTTGTAAAAAGGCCGCCTTCCACGCCCTGAAATCTGGAGGAAATATACTTTTTCACATACACCCCCTCTTTCACAGAACCGCAACAGCGTCTATCTCTACATCCGCCCCCTTGGGGAGCTGCGATACTTCGACGACAAACCGCGCCGGTGCATTTTCCTGGAAAAATTGCTGATATGCCTCATTTATTTGACTGAATGAGGACATGTCACGAATAAATAAACCACATTTCACAATGTTCTCTGCCGTTCCTCCGGCCGCCTCCACTACGGCGATTACGTTTCTCATGGATTGTAAAACTTGATCGGAGACATCCTTCGGCATAGAGTTGTCCGCAGGGTTGATCGGAAGCTGCCCAGAGACGTACAGTGTATGCTCCCCCGCGACCGCCTGGGAATAGGGGCCGATGGCTGCTGGCGCTTTGGGCGTTGACACAATTTTTTTGACCATTGTCGCTCACACCTTTCTCGCTGTCACAGAACACAAAATAAAAAATATTTTATTTTCTGAGCATCACAGTAATGAATTTTTCAAAAAGTAATTATGAATAGAGAGGCAAGCTTGGTTCTCTTGCACCTAGTATAAATGAAATATATTTTATTGTCAAGTCCTGTTATTGAAATTTTTTGTAAAAATTGGACTGGTAAAATATGATAACCGCAAAAGAATCTGGTTGTTTTTCCGATAAAGCTTGCACTGTGCAGTGGAAATGTGATAAAATATATTTTAATAAACGGTGTGTGCTACCAAAAATATTGGATAAAATATATTTTATTCCAATTGGCGCGCCGCTACATATAAAAAGCAGGGGCGCCTGCCATTTGAATAGAGGCCCCTGCAAATTTTTGAAAGGGGAAACGATCGAACCACAGGATAGGGAGATCGGAAAAACTATGGAAAGAAACAATGTCTCTTTCACACCGGTAGATTATGCGATAATTGAGTCTTACAAAGGGATGTTAGACGGTCTGGGCGAATATTTGGGCAACGGATTTGAGCTTGTCCTGCACAGCTTGGAGAATTTAGATTGCTCTGTGGTTAAAATTTTGAACGGATATCACACAGGCCGCAGTGAGGGGGCCCCTATCACTGCGCTGGCTCTGGAGATGCTTTCACAGATCAAAGCGGCTGACGACGTACCCTACATTTCATATTTTACAAAAAACAGTCAAGGCGATCCATTGAAGTCGACAACAATCGCCATCCGCGGGGAGGGTAACTATTTTGTTGCGCTTCTTTGTATCAATTTTTATTTAAATACATCGCTTACGGAGGTGATTGATTCTCTGATGCCTAAGGACGCAAAACACGGCTTAAACCTGCACGAGGGATTTACTGACAGTGTGGAGGATATTATTAAAAACGCCGTGGAGGTGGCCCGGGAACGCATCTATGGAGACGGTTCGATTTCCGCAAGTATGAAAAACCGAAAAATCGTGGAGGAGCTCTATGAAAAAGGTATATTCAGTCTAAAAGACAGCGTTATTCGCTGTGCTGAACTGTTGGGTATCTCCAAGAATACAGTCTATCTTCATCTCCGCAGAATTGGAAAAGAATAGCAGCATGATGCCAAACTGCGGTTATGGGGTCAGCTGGTTGGAGGATATGGCCTAAATGAAGTTCAGATAGTTATGCGTCATAGTGGAGATTCTGACAGTGACGATGTAGGAGCCATTATTTATATATGATCTCCACACACTTTTTTAAAGAGACTTTACTTCCAACCCTTCGGTCAGATGAAAGCCCTCCTGCGCTGCTGGAGAATCCGCAGTTTGGCCCTCCTCCCAGATGCCATCCAGAAGGCTTTTATGTGTTTCTCTCCTGGGCTGCTCCTATTGGTTTGCCGCTTCTGACTATTGTTAGGATTTTTGATGGCTACTACAGTTTTTTCATGCTGTCCGCACAACCAGGGCTGGTCCATTCAGGCGGCGGGGCCAATCCGATATTTTTGCCGCTTTGCCAGTTGAAATCAAGCACATAAAATGCTATAATACCTCCGAATTTATGGGAGGAATGGTAAACTATGATGAGACGGCTTTTCCTTTTCGTGTTATCCGCCTGTTTATTATCCCTGCTGTCCGCCTGCGGATCGCAGGAGCAGCTCCCCGAGGACAGTCCGCCGGCAGATGAGACCATTGCGCTGACAGTGTGGGGCGCGGAGGAGGATGAGGCGTTGCTCCAGGAGCTCTTCGCTTCTTTCCAGGCCCATTACGCCGGCCAGGCCAGCTTCCAGATCACTTACCAGCCCCAGAGCGAGTCCAACTGCAAGGACGTTCTTCTGGGCGATCTGGAGGGCGGCGCGGACGTGTTCGCCTTCGCTGATGACCAGGTGTCCGCGCTGGCCGCCGCCGGCGGGCTGGACCCGATCACTGACGGAGCGGCCATCCAAAGCGCCTCCCTCCCCGCTGCGGTGGAGGCGGCCAGTGTGGAGAACACGCTCTACGCCTATCCCCTTACCGCGGATAACGGCTATTTCCTGTACTACAACAAATCCTATTTCACAGAGGCGGACGTCCAGCGTCTGGATCGGATATTGGAGACGGCCGCCCAGGCCGGACGAATGGTGTCTATGGACTGGTCCTCCGCGTGGTATGTCTACGCCTTCTTCGGCAACACCGGATTGGAGGTGGGGCTGAACGAGGATGGTCTAACCAACTACTGCACCTGGAACAGCACAGACGGCCCCATCCGCGGGGTGGACGTGGCCCAGGCCATGCTGGACGTCGCGGCCAGCCCGGCCTTCTCCAACCGGACGGACACGGCGTTCCTCTCCGGCGTGCAGGACGGCTCCGTCATCGCCGGCGTCAGCGGCGTGTGGAACGCGGTGGCTGTGAAGGAGGCCTGGGGAGACGACATGGGGGCGGCCAAGCTGCCCACCTATACCTGCGCGGGTCAGCAGGTGCAGATGGCCTCCTTCTCCGGCTGCAAGCTCATCGGCGTGAACGCCTACTCCCGTCACCCGGACTGGGCGGCGCGGCTGGCGGAGTGGATCGTCAGCGAGGAGAACCAGCGCCTGCGCTTTGAGCTGCGGGGCCAGGGTCCGGCCAACGTCAACGCCGCCAACTCCCCGGAGGTTCAGGCGTCTCCGGCCATCGCGGCTCTGCTGGAGCAGTCCAATTATTCCCAGCTCCAGCGGGTGGGCGGAAAGTTCTGGGACCCTGTGGCCGAATTTTCCGGCAGCATGGCCCAGGGGAATCCCTCCGGCGCGTCCCTTCAGGTTCAGCTGGACCGGCTGGCCGAGGGCGTAAGCGAGCGGTAACACAAAATAGGTATGGGAGGAAATGGTATGAAAGGCAGGCTGACACTACAGCAGCGCCTGGCCCTGCCCATTGTTCTGCTGGGCCTGATCGCGCTGTTATCCAACATTTTGGCGGTATTCAGCATCAACAATGTCCACGCCAACGCGGGGACCATTGTGGATGAGTACATGGTCAGCGAGGAGCGGCTGGAGGATATCCGGCAGTCGGTCATGAACATACACCGTCTGGCCCTGTCCCACATCGTGGCGGCGGACCATGCCACCATGATCCGGCTGGTACAGGAGATCAAGGCGGAGGAGGCGGCCCTGGACGAAAAGCTGAGCGCCTACGAAAGCTTCGTCTCTCAGGAGGACGAGGGGGCCTATCAGTCTCTGCTGAGCGCCTACACGGAATTGAAGCACGCGCTGGTCCATCTGGTCTGCGCCAGCGCCGACAGCAAAACCCAGGACGCCTACGCCACAGCCAACGGAGATGTGGCCAGCTGGGGCGGCGCGGCGGAGGCGGCTGTTGATGCGCTCTCCTCGTCCGTCAGCAGCAGGACGGAGGCGGCCCGGGGAAAGCTCACCCTGGTTTACATCATTTCCCTCGTCACCAGCGCCTTCACCCTGGTTGTCGGTATTTTCCTGGTGGCGGCGGCTTTCCGGATTATCCGCAAATACGTGCTCACGCCCATTCGGGACGCCATGGGCACCCTCAAGGACAGCTCCGAGCGCATCAGCGGCGTGGTGGGCGAGGTGCGCCAGCGGACCCGGACCTCCACCGGCAGCGTCCAGAATCTCTCCGGCCTCACGGAGCAGCTCTCCGCCGCCCTGGAGGAGATCGCGGGCAGCACCTCCGCCATCAGCACCAACGCCGCCGGCACCCAGGGGGACACCCAGAGCATGGCGGAGGAATGCTCCGCCATCACGGCGTATTCTGCGGAAATGCGGGGGCGGGCCGAGGAGATGGAGCGCTCTGCCCATAGTGAGACGGAGCTGATTCGCTCCAAGACGGCAGATATCATGGCCATGCTGGATCAGGCCATTGAGAAGAGCCGGAATGTGGAGCAGATCCGCTCCCTGACCAAGGACATTCTTGATATCTCATCCTCCACCAACCTCATTGCCGTCAACGCTTCCATCGAAGCGGCCCGGGCCGGTGCGGCGGGAGCTGGATTTTCCATTGTGGCCCAGGAGGTGCACAAGCTGGCCGACTCCTGCGCCGAAACCGCCAGCAACATCCAGGAGGTCAGCGGCGTGGTTACGGGGGCGGTGGAATATCTGGCCAGCAGCGCCCGGGAGCTGGCCGATTATCTGAGCCAGGCCGTCATAGACCAGCTGGAGCGGACTGTCCAGGCCGGCCGGCAGTACCGGGAGGACTCGGCCTATATCGGGCACGCCATGGAGGAGTTCAACGACAGGGCGGGGCGGCTGAAAAACGCCATGGACGAAATCGCCGCCTCCATCTCCAGCATCTCCGGGGCCATTGACGGCGCGGCCTCCGGCATCACCGGCGCGGCCGGCAGCACCCGCATGCTGGTGGACGATATGGCCGGCATCACCGCGCGGATGGACACCAACCAGGAGATTGTGGGCGAGCTGCAAAAGCAGATGGACGTATTTGCCAATCTCTAGCGGGAAAGCGGTTTGTGTGCGCCGCGCCGCAGTCCCGCCGCGCGGTCCTTGTCAGTCAGGCGCTGGCGCGGCGGTGCGGAGAAGAGCGCGTTTCAAAAATATATTGGAGGAAATACAGCATGGGTGAACAGGAAAATATGCTTCTGAAGGTGGGCTCCCTTTTTATTCTGATCGGCGGCATTGTCTCGGGTCTTTTCGGCATCATCGCCTCTGCCGCAGCTCTGCTGGCGATGAACAGCCTGGATGAGAGCGCCATGAGCGGGCTGGACAGCTATTTCCAGCTGGCGAGCGGCGGCATGTTCAGCGGCGAGGAGGCGGCAGCCGTGGTGGGAGTCGTCGTGCTTGCCGCGATCGCCATTTCGGCTGTCATGATGCTCATCCAGATCATCGTGGGCGTGATGGGCCTGTCCCGCGCCAGGAACCCCCAAAAGTACCGCTTTTTCCTGACCTGGGGCGTCATTCTGCTGATGATCGGCTTCCTCGGCCTGGGGCAGCTCTTCTCCCTGCGGGGAATCGCCTCCGCGTGCAGCGGCATTGCCGGCCCGGTCCTCTTCATCATCGGCGGCGCTCAGCAGAACAAGGCGGCCAACGCGGACCCGATGGATTGATAAAACAGAATAAGGAATAAAACCGCTGCCGGCGGCCTGTTGTCCTGCGCAAACGGATTGCGCTTCACAGGCTGCCGGCAGCTCCTCTATGCCTTATCCCCGCCGGGCCCAGTCCAGGATCTCCGACAGATTCTCCCGCCGGGCCCCGTCGAAGGAGTGGGAGATCCCCTCCAGCATGGCCTGGGCATCCTTCCTCCTCCTCAGAGCTGCCCGGAGAGCGGCCATCATGGCCCGGTCCACCGCCCCCATGCGGGCATAGTCCAGCCCGCCCTGGCAGTAGAACCCGCGGAGCTGGGGCAGGGGGCCGAAGAGCTTGTCCATGCTCTCCCCCAGATCCGGGGTATCCATGGGCGCGCACCCCACGGCCAGGGCCGCTATCCGCTTCCCAGCCAGGTCCGGCAGCCGCTTCGCCAGCCATTTCAACCCCGCCATCTGGCCGGCATAGAGCCCTCCCGCCAGGATGATCGTATCATACTCCCCCAGGCGCACCGCGCCCCGGTCCTGAAAGGGAACCGCCCGGCACCCCAGCTCCTCCGCCATCCACTGGGCGTAGCGCTGGGAGAAGCCGGTCTTGCTGCGGTAAATGATGATGGTCTTTTTCATAGCGTCCTCCTTTTTATCTATGCGTCCTCACGCCCTCCAGGGCCGCCCCCGGCCCAGCCAGCCCTGCTCCCGCCACCACGCCGCGTCGGGGGTGTCCGGCCAGACATACTTGTGGACCAGCCGCAAGGCGTAAAACAGGCTCCGGGTTTTCCATCCCGGCACGGCCGCGCTCCGCCGCAGGCGGGCCGCCGTCCGCTCCGCCTGCCGGGCGATCCTCTTTTTCAGTCCGGGGGACAGCCGGTCCCAGCGGATCTCCATCAGGGCAAAGCCCATTTTCCAGGTGCGGGCTGCGCCCCAGAAATCCAGGCTGTCCTTCATCTCCCCCAGGGCGGCCCGGTACACCGGCCCGCTGGCGGTGGCGATCACCAGCCCCTGCTTGTGAAACATCTCCCGGTTTGGCTTGTGGACCATCCACATGCCGCAGTAGTGGTCCAGGAAGGTCTTCATGGGCCCGCTCACGTGGAGGGCGTACACCGGGGAGGTGAGCAGAATCACGTCCGAGGCCAGCATGGCCTCCAGAATCCGCCCCGCGCCCGGGCTCTGGCAGCAGCGGTTTCCGCCCTCAAAGCACCGGAAGCAGGAGACGCAGGCCTCCGGACAGTCCCGGGGCAGGAAAAACTCCGTCACCTCCGCCTCCGGCAGGCGGCTGAGCACCTCCTGGGCGATGTGCCAGGTGCAGCCCCGCCGCTCCGTGCCGTAGACCGCGCAGATTTTCATGACCGGTCCCTCCAAGCGTAATTTTTTTGGAACTGCTCCACGTGGGCCCGGATCAGGGGCCGGGCCTCCTCAAAGCTGCCGCAGGTGTGGATGAGCATGAACATAGGTCCGTGGAACTCCGCCGCCACCGCCAGGGGGTCCTCACGCCGGAGCTCCCCCCGGTCCATGAGGGCGGAAAAGATGAATGCCTGGACCTGGACGCACTTGTCCCGGTAGAGCTGCCGGTAGATGTCCCGGCAGCGGGGCTCGGTAAACTGGCTCAGCAGCAGCAGGCGGCGGAACCGGGCGTTCCAGGGATCGTCGAAGAAGTACCGGAAGGTGCGCTCAATGAGCGCATGCAGACGCTCCGCCGGTATGCCCTGGTACAGGGACGTGTCGTCCCCCTGGTCAAAGGGCAGTCCGCTCCCCCGGAAATACAGCTCCGCCTGCTGAACGCAGAAGTCCACGATCCCGTCAAACAACGCCCGCTTGCTGGGAAAGTGGTTGTACAGGGAGCTCTCCCGGATCCCCACGGCCCGGGCGATGTCCCGCACCGACGCCCCGTCGTATCCCTGCCGGGAAAACAGCTCCAGGGCCGTGTCCAGAATCTTTTCCTTTGTGGTCATGGCGCTCTCCTTCGTTTACTAACGATCGTTCGTTTTCTAAAGTATATACCGGCAGACCACCCTTGTCAAGGGCAGCGGAATCCTTTTTTGCGGCGCGGATACAAACAGCCAAATTTCCTCTTGACATTTTCGGCCATCTGTTCTATATTATTGTCAGAACACTTGTTTGCAGGAGGCCGGACCCATGGACGTGATGGACAAGCTGACAATTCTCACCGACGCCGCCAAATACGACGCCGCCTGTACCTCCAGCGGAGCCCAGCGCCGCCACCGGGCCGGCGCCATCGGCAACACCTCCTCCTCAATAGCCGGGTGCTGCCACACCTTCTCCGGGGACGGCCGGTGCGTGACCCTTCTGAAGGTGCTCATGACCAACTGCTGCGTCTACGACTGCAAGTACTGCGTCAACCGCTGCTCCAACGACACCCGGCGGGCCGTCTTCTCCCCGGAGGAGCTGGCGGAGCTGACCATCCAGTTCTACCGGCGCAACTATATTGAGGGCCTCTTCCTCTCCTCCGGCGTGCTGGTGAGCCCGGACTACACCACTGAGCGGATGATCCGCTGTCTGGAGCTGCTGCGCAGCCGCCACCGCTTCAACGGCTACATCCACGCCAAGGCCATCCCCGGCACATCCCCGGAGCTGGTGACCCGGCTGGGGCTGCTGGCGGACCGGCTGAGCGTGAATATCGAGCTGCCCTCGGAGCGGGGGCTCAACGCCCTGGCCCCCAACAAGAGCCGCCAGTCCATCTTCCGCCCCATGGGCCTCATTACCAACACCCTGCGGCAGAACAAGGAGGAGCTGGTGAAGTACCGCTGCGCCCCCCACTTCGCCCCGGCCGGCCAGAGCACCCAGATGATTATCGGCGCCACGCCGGACTCGGACCGCCACATCCTCTCCCTCACCCAGGCCCTCTACGACAAATACCGCCTCAAGCGGGTCTTCTACTCCGCCTATGTGCCGGTGGTGGAGAACACCCTTCTCCCCTCCCTGGACACCAAGCCGCCCCTGCTGCGGGAGCACCGGCTGTATCAGGCGGACTGGCTGCTGCGGTTCTACGGGTTCCGGGCCGAGGAGCTGCTGGACGAGGAGGACCCCAACTTCAACCCCCTGGTGGACCCCAAGTGCAGCTGGGCCCTCAAGCACCCGGCCTTCTTCCCCGTGGAGGTCAACGACGCCGGCCGGGAGGAGCTGCTGCGGGTGCCGGGGGTGGGCACGGTGTCCGCCGGCCGCATCCTGTCGGCCCGCAGGGCCCGGCGGCTGGACCACGAGGACCTGCGCAAGCTGGGCGTTGTCATGAAGCGGGCCCAGTACTTCATCACCTGCAAGGGCAGGGTGGCGGAGGGCGTGAAGCTCCACGCAGACAGCATCCTCCGCAATTTGATCGCCGCGGAGCGGGCGGCCCTGCCGGGGGCGGAGCCGGAGCAGCTGAGCCTGTTTGACCGGGCGGTATAGACTGTAAGGAGTGAGACGCTATGACAGATCTTGAGAACACAATCCTGGCCCTCTGGCAGGCGATCGCGGAGCAGGACGAGGCGCGGCTCAGCCGTTTTTTCACCGCAGACGCGGAGATTCTCTGGCCCAATACCGGCGAACGGTTTGACCTGGCCGGCTACCTCCGGGCCAACTGCGACTATCCCGGCCAGTGGAGCGGCGCGGTGGAACGGGTCGCGCCGGACGGCAGCTATTCCGTGGCAAGGGTCTGGTCCCCGGAGGGCGTGACCGCCCGGGCGGTTACCTTCTATCAGTGGCGGAACGGACGGATCGTTCAGATGGTGGAGTACTGGGGGGACGTTGCCCCGCCGCCGGAGTGGCGGAGACCGGAGGCCCAGGCGGAGCCGGTCCGGCCGGAGCCCCTATAAAACGCTGTGTCCATAACCAAAAAACGGAGAGGAATCACTATACCGAAAGGCACGGAAGGAGGCGGTTCATGATGGACACGCGGGAGGAGATCATCCGCCTGTGGCTTGACATGTGGCTGCGGCAGGAGGACTTTGGCATCCGGGATATCTTTGCCCCGGACGCTGTCTACACCGAGAGCTGGGGACCCGTCTACCGGGGCGCGGACGCGGTCCGGCACTGGTTCCGGGAGTGGAACAGCCGGGGCCGGGTGCTGGCCTGGGACGTGAACCGTTTTTTCCACAGCGGGGACCAGTCCGCCGTCACCTGGACCTTCCGGTACCGGATGGGGGAGCAGCCGGCCGCAGGCTTTGACGGCGTGTCCGTCATCCGCTGGACGGAGGACGGGAAAATCGCCCGCCTGACGGAGTACTGCTGCGAGCCGGACCAGTACGATCCCTACGATCAGGGGCCGGAGCCCTCCTTCAGGGACGGAGGCCCTGGGCTGTACCGGGCATTCGCGGGGAAAGAGTCCTGACCATGGAGACGGTTTATCTCTACGACGGCAGCTTTGACGGCTTCCTGTCCTGCGTCTTTGACAGCTACGTCTACCGCGAGGAGCCCGCCCGCTTCTGGGATCAGGACAGCCGGGAGCCCACCCTCTTCCCGGTCCGGGAGATCCCCACCGTGCCGGCCCACGCCGAGCGGGTCCGCATGGGACTGGGCCGGATCTCCCCGGAGGCGCTGTGGCTGGTGATCCGGGGCTTTCTCACCTGCGCGCCGGACCGGGAGGTCATCCTCTTCCGGTTCATCCGCCGGCTGATGGTCCAGGGCCGCCCCCTGCTCCGGCAGCTCACCGACGACACGGTGCTCCCCCTGCGCAGGGCGGTGCGCCATCTGGAGGGGGAGGTCCACCTGCTCAAGGGCTTTGTCCGCTTCTCCGACTTCGAGGGCCTGCTGGCCGGGGAGATCCGGCCCAAGAACCGGGTGCTGCCCCTGCTGCGCCCCCACTTCTGCGACCGGATGTACAACGAGACCTTCCTCCTCTATGACCGCGCCCACCGCGAGGCCCTGGTCCACCGGCCCGGCCAGTGGGCCATCCTGCCCATGGAGTCCTTCCGCATGGCCGCCCCCTCCCAGGAGGAGGCCCAGTACCGCCGCCTCTGGAAGCGGTTTTATGACACCGTCGAGATCCGGGAGCGGCACAACCCCAAGCTCCGCCGCACCCACATGCCCCTGCGGTACTGGGAGACCATGACCGAGTTCCAGGGGGAGGACTACTTCCGCCCCGCCGCGCCGGAGGTCCCGGAGCCCGCCCCCCTGCCCGGAGGAGGCGCGGGAGAGGAGCCGTAAGCGCCTGTATTCACAGCCGCCGGGCGCTGTCTGGCGGGAAAAATCCGCACCCGGCCAGCACGCCCCGGATATGAATACAGATTCTAAAATTTCGGATATTTTTTTGGAAATATCATTGACATTTCGACACAAACCCGCTATAGTTAGCTTGCCTGTTTTTCCGGGGGAAAAGTACTCAGGGAAAACAGGCGATTTTCTATATTCCTATCCATTTGGGAAATATCAAACAAGGAAAAGAACGGGGGAGGATAATGTCCAAAAAGTTGATTCGCCTTGCGGATTGCTGCATGGCGTTTGACGGCGAGCTGGTTCTCGATCACATCAATCTATATTTCAATGACAGTGAGTTCCTCACACTGCTCGGACCCAGTGGCTGCGGCAAGACCACCACCTTGCGCATCATTGGCGGCTTTTTGACGCCCACTTCGGGAGAAGTGCTGTTCGACGGTGCGAGGATCAATGATATTCCGCCCAATCTGCGGCAGGTCAACACGGTCTTCCAGCGCTACGCCCTGTTTCCCCACCTGAACGTCTTTGAGAACGTGGCCTTCGGCCTGCGCATCCCCAAGACGGCGGACGACGGGCGGAAAAAGGTCCGCGTGCCGGAGGAGGAGATTCGCTCCCGGGTGCTGGAAATGCTGGAGGTGGTGAGCCTGAAGGGCTTTGAGCGGCGGCGGATCAACGAGCTCTCCGGCGGCCAGCAGCAGCGGGTGGCCATCGCCCGGGCCCTGGTGAACCGGCCCAAGGTGCTGCTGCTGGACGAACCTCTGGGCGCCCTGGACCTGCGCCTGCGCAAGGACATGCAGAGCGAGCTCAAGCGCATCCAGCAGCAGCTGGGCATCACCTTCATCTACGTCACCCACGATCAGGAGGAGGCGCTGGCCATGAGCGACACCATCGTGGTCATGGACCAGGGCCGCATCCAGCAGATCGGCACGCCGGAGGACATCTACAACGAGCCGAAAAACGCCTTTGTGGCGGACTTTATCGGCGAGAGCAACATCCTGGACGGCGTCATGCACGAGGACTACGTGGTGGAGTTCTTCAACCGGAAGTTCAAGTGTCTGGACAAGGGCTTCGCGCCCATGGAGAGCGTGGACGTGGTCATCCGGCCCGAGGACATCGACATTGTGCCCCAGGAGAAGGGCCAGCTGCGGGGCACGGTGACCAGCGTCACCTTCAAGGGCGTCCACTATGACACCATCGTGGACTTCAAGGGCTTCAAGTGGCTCATCCAGACCACGGACTACCACCCGGAGGGGGAGACCATCGGCATTGTCCTCAACCCCGACGACATCCACATTATGCGAAAGAGCGAGTACTCCGGCATGTTTGGCGACTACTCCTCCTACTCCGAGGAGTACGAGGAGATCGGCGGCTTTGATGGGGCGGAGGAGGCCGCCCGGGAGGCTGGCCATGAGGAATAAGCGGGCGCTGTTCGCCGTACCCTATGTAGGCTGGATGGCGCTGTTCGTGCTGGCCCCTATTGTCATGGTGGTCATCTACGCCTTCTCCGCCGCCTCCGGCGGCTTCACCCTGGACAACTTCGCCCGCATGGGCACCTATGCGGTGGTGTTCGCCCGCTCCTTCAAGCTGGCCCTCATCGCCACGGCGGTGTGCCTGCTGGTGGGCTACCCGGTGGCCTATATGATCTCCCGGGAGGGGCCCCGATTCCAGCGGATCGCCATGATGCTGGTGATGCTGCCCATGTGGATGAACTTTCTGCTGCGGACCTACTCCTGGATGTCCATCCTGGAGAACACGGGGCTCTTGAACCGCTTCTTCTCCGCGGTCGGCCTCATCGGCCTTGTGAACCGCCTGTGCGGCACGGATCTTGCCTACTTCCCCATGATAAACACCCAGGGGGCGGTGGTGCTGGGCATGGTGTACAACTACCTGCCCTTCATGATCCTGCCCATCTACTCGGTGATTGAGAAGCTGGACGGGAGCCTGCTGGAGGCGGCCCGGGACCTGGGGGCCAATTCCGCCCGGGTGTTTTTGCGGGTGATCCTGCCCCTGAGCCTGCCCGGGGTTCTCTCCGGAGTGACCATGGTGTTCGTCCCGTCGGTGTCCACCTTCGCCATCTCAAAGCTGCTGGGCGGCAGCAACGAGCTGCTGCTGGGGGACCTGATTGAGCAGCAGTTTCTGGGCACGGCCTACAACCCCTATCTGGGCTCTGCCATCGCCCTGGTGATGATGGTGATCGTCGTGGTGTGCATGGCGGTGATGAACCGCTTTGGCGAGGGCGAGGAACAGGCGGTGATGCTATGAAGCGGCATGGACGCACGCTCAACCGCCTGCTGATGGCCCTGGTGTTTCTCTTTCTCTACGCGCCGATTTTTGTGCTCATCGTCTTCTCCTTCAACGACTCCAGCAGCCGCACCGTCTGGCAGGGCTTCACCCTGCGCTGGTACGTGGAGCTGGTGCAGGACCGGCAGATCATGAGCGCCCTGTCCGCCACCCTGCTGGTCTCCCTGCTCTCCACGGTGATCGCCACCGCGGCGGGGACCATGGCCGCCGTGGGCTTTTTCAGCATGAAAAAGCGCTGGCGGAGGCCGCTGCTGACCGTCAACAGCATCCCCATGACCAACGCGGACATTGTCACCGGCGTGAGCCTCTGCCTGCTGTTTGTGGCCTTCTTCGCCGGCTGGGGGACCTTCGCCCAGAGCGTCAACGCCGCCCAGGGCCTCATCCGCCTGCCCACCCGGCTCCACATGGGCTTTGGAACCCTTCTGATTGCCCACATCACCTTTAATATCCCCTATGTGATTCTCAACGTCCTGCCCAAGCTCCGCCAGATGGACAAAAACCTGGTGGACGCTGCCCAGGACCTGGGCTGCACCTGGATGCAGGCGTTCTGGAAGGTGGTGCTGCCGGAGATCAAGCCCGGCATCGTCTCCGGCGCGCTGATTGCCTTTACCATGAGCGTGGACGACTTTGTCATCTCCTACTTTACCGCCGGGTCCGCCACCTCCACCCTGGCTATGGTGGTCTATGGCATGACCAAGCGGCGCATCAGTCCCAAGATCAACGCCATCTCCTCCCTGCTGTTTGGCACCGTGCTGGCGCTGCTGGTCATCGTCAACGTCCGGGAAGCGCGGCAGGAGAAGCAGATGGCCCAGCGGAGGTTGTAACGGCGGCGCCGTGCAATAAATCTATTTTTTGGAGGAATGAAACATTGAAAAAATCGTTTGCTACATTGTTGGCGCTCACCATGGTGCTGACGCTCTGTCTGACCGGCTGCGGCGGCGGAGGCGGCAAGCGGGTAGTCAACGTGTGCGGATGGGGCGAGAACATTGACGAGGACCTGATCCGTCAGTTTGAAGAGGAAACCGGCATCCACGTCAACTATCAGACAGCGGAGAGCAACGAGACCATGTACTCCCTGATTAAGCAGGGCGGCGCGGACTACGACGTCATCGTGCCCAGCGACTACATGATCGCCCAGATGATCTCCGAGGGGCTGCTGGAGAAGCTGGATTACAGCAATATCCCCAATTTTGACCTCATTGACAGTCAGTACAAGAACCTCAGCTATGACCCCCAGAACGAATATACGGTTCCTTACACCTGGGGCACCCTGGGTATTATCTATAATTCCACCATGGTGGACGAGGAGATCACCAGCTGGTCCGCCCTGTTTGATCCCAAGTACGCCGGGCAGGTGGGCATGATCGGCAACCCCCGGGACGCTGTCGGCGCGGCCCTGCTGTACCTGGGGTACTCGGTCAACACCACCAGCGAGGATGAGATCCGGCAGGCCTATCAGCTCATCGCCGACGCCAAGGCCAACGGCATCTACCAAGGCTTCTTCATGGACCAGCTCTACGATAAGATGGAGGCCGGCGAGACGGCTATCTGCGCCTACTATGCGGGCGACTTCCTCTCCATGCACGACAACAACCCCGATCTGCGCTACGTGGTGCCCGACGAAGGGAGCAACTGGTTTGTGGACGCCATGTGCGTGCTGGCCGGCGCGGAGCACAAGGCGGAGGCGGAGGAGTGGATCAACTTTATCTGCCGCACGGAGTCCTGCCTGGCGAACATGGACTTCATCTGGTACGCCTCCCCCAACCAGGAGGCCCTGGCTTCCTACCCGGCCTACTACGAGAAGAACAACGGCGAGGCCCTGGACCCGGCGCTCTACCAGATCATGGCCGCCCCGGCGGACGTGCTGGAGCGGTGCGAGGTCTACCAGAACCTGCCCGCCGGCACCCTGGCCCTCTACTCCGAGCTGTGGGTGGAGCTGGGCATCGAGTAACGTCCATATAGGCGCTCTGTCAGAGATGTGAGAACAGCGCAGTCCCCGTGGGGACTGCGCTGTTCTTTCTTGCGTTTACAAAATGATGCAGATCAGCCCGCCGCTGCCCTCGTTGACGATCCGCTGGAGGGTCTCCTGGAACTTCAGCCGGGCGTCCATGGGCATCCGGTAGAGCTTCGCCTGGAGGTCCTCGTTCACCAGCTCGTGGAAGCTGCGGCCAAAGATGTTGCTCTCCCAGATCTGGGCCGGATCGCCGCTGAACTTCTCCATGAGGTAGTTGACCATGTCCTCGCTCTGCTTCTCGTTGCCCACAATGGGGGACACGGTGGACTCAATGTCCACCTTGAACATGTGGATGGAGGGCGCGCTGGCCTTGAGCTTGATGCCATAGCGTCCGCCCTGGCGCATCACCTCCGGCTCCTCCAGCAGCAGCTCCTCCATGGTGGGCATGACGATGCCGTAGCCCGTCTCGTACACGTTGGTCAGGGCGTCGGACACCTTGTCGAACCGGGCCTTCACCCCGGCCAGCTCCGTGAGCAGCTCCATCAGGTCCCCGTCGTCCGCCACGGTGAACCCGGACTGGCTGGACAGGGTCTGGTAGAACAGCTCCCTGGGCAGCTGGAGCTCCGCCGAGGCGATGCCCCGGCCCAGGTCGATGGACAGCACCCGGCTCAGGGAGATGTCCTCCTGCTCCCCCATCTCCTTCACCACCGGCTCCACCTCCCGGATGTGGGCCATCCGGCTCCCGCCCTCCCGGACCACGCCGTACACCGCCTGCTTGATGGGGTGGTCCACCGGCAGCGCGTCCACCCAGGCGGGCAGGAAAATGCGCATCTCCCGCAGAGGAAATTCGTACAGAATACTCTTGATGATGTAGGTGATGGCTTCCTCCGTCAGCTCCAGGCAGTTCACCGGCAGGCACTGGACCCCGAAGCGGCTCTCGATGTCCCGGCTGATGCTCATAGCACGGCCGCTGTGGGGCTCGGTGGAGTTGAGCAGGACCACAAAGGGCTTCCCCAGCTCCTGGAGCTCGGTGATGACCCGCTCCTCCGCCTCCAGGTAGTCCTCCCGGGGGATGTCGGTGATGGAGCCGTCGGTGGTGATGACAATGCCCACAGTGGAGTGCTCCTGGATGACCTTCCGGGTGCCGATCTCCGCCGCCTCCGCCATGGGGATCTCGTGGTCCATCCAGGGGGTCATCACCATCCGGGGCGTTCCGTCCTCAAACTGGCCCATAGCCCCCCGGACCATATAGCCCACGCTGTCGATGAGCCGCACCGCGAAGCTGACGCCCCCCTCCAGGGTCACGTCCACCGCCTCCTCGGGTACGAATTTGGGCTCCGCGGTCATGATGGTCCTGCCGCTGCCGGACTGGGGCAGCTCGTCGATGGCCCGCTCCCGGCGGTAGACATTTTCAATGTTGGGGATCACGCAGGTCTCCATAAACCGCTTGATGAACGTGCTCTTTCCCGTCCTCACCGGCCCCAGCACCCCCACAAACAGGGACCCGCCGGTGCGCGTGGCTATGTCCTGATAGAGATCCGTATTTGTCATAGTTACCTCCCATGCGCCGTCGCGCCTGAATTTGATGGGAAACCTCCGTGCATGGGAGGTTTGCTCCTGACCAATGCTGTGCAAATCCAGTAAAAATTATCGAAGCACTCACTGTTGTACTCTATGACAGCCTGGCCGGAAATATGACGGGCGGGTCCCGGAGGAGGGATTTTCCCGCCCGGCGCTTTACCCTGCTAATTGGTTAAACTGTACAAGGACCCGGGAGGGGCCGCCCCACTTCTTGTTGGAAATACGGCTTTACAACAGCGCTTTAGTATGGTAGAGTGATAGCACACTAAACCGGCGATACGCCGACAAGGAGGACATTATGAAAAAACTGCTTGCACTGGCTCTGGCGCTGACCATGGCCCTGACCCTGGCCGCCTGCGGCGGAAAATCCGACAGCGACGTGAAGTACGTCAAGGACAAGGGTACTCTGGTGGTGGGAATGACCGACTTCGCCCCCATGGACTACCGGGATGGGAACGGGGAGTGGATCGGCTTTGACGCGGACATGGCCAAGGCCTTTGCCGAGAGCCTGGGGGTCAAGGCGGAGTTCATCGAGATCACCTGGGACAGCAAGGCCATGGAGCTGGAGACCAAGGCCATCGACGTGGTGTGGAACGGCATGACCCTCACCGACGAGGTAAAGTCCCTCATGGGCGTCAGCGAGCCCTACTGCAAAAACGCCCAGGTGGTGGTGCTCTCCGCCGATCTGGCGGGCCAGTACATGAGCGCCGACGCCATCGGCTCCCTCACCTTTGCCGTGGAGAACGGCTCCGCCGGCATGAAGGCCCTGGACGGCCTGAACATCCCCTACACTGCTGTGGACACCCAGGCCAAGGCGCTGATGGAGGTGGCCGCCGGCAGCACCGACGCCTGTGTCATTGACCTGCTCATGGCCGGCGCCATGATCGGGCCCGGCACCAGCTACCCCCAGCTGGCCACCGCCGCGGAGCTGGAGAGCGAGGAGTACGGCGTGGGCTTCCGCAAGGACAGCGATCTCGTCAAGACCTTCAACGACTTCTGGAAGAGCGCCTATGACGAGGGTACGGTGCTCAGCACCGCCCAGACCTACGGCATCGCCCAGAATATCATTGAAAAATAAGAGGAAAGGCAGAGATAAACTCTGCCTTTCCCCGGTGGATGGGAGAAATATATGGTATCCTTCTGGTCTGTCACCGCGTCCCTGGCCACAGGGCTGATAACCACGGGCAAGCTCTTTTTCCTCACCCTGGTCTTCGCCCTCCCCCTGGGACTGCTGATCTGCTTCGGCTCCATGAGCCGTTTCCCGCCCCTGCGCTGGCTGGTGAAGACGGCCGTGTGGATCGTCCGGGGGTCCCCGCTGATGCTGCAAATCCTCATCGTGTACTACGGCCCGGGCCTGCTCCTCGGCCTGCCCCTGCTCCCCCGGTTCACGGCGGCCCTGGTCACTTTTGTCATCAACTACGCCTGCTACTTCTCGGAGATCTACCGGGGCGGCATCCAGTCCATCCCCCGGGGGCAGTACGAGGCCGGGCAGGTGCTGGGCATGAGGCGCAGCCAGATCTTCTTCAAGGTCACCCTGCTCCAGCTGGTCAAGCGCATCGTGCCGCCCATGGGCAACGAGATGATTACCCTGGTCAAGGACACGGCCCTGGTGCGGGTCATCTCCGTATATGAGATCATCTGGATGGGCGAGTCCTTCATCCGCAAGGGCATGATGTGGCCCCTGTTTTACACGGCGGTCTTCTATCTGGCGGTCAACGGCCTTCTCACCCTCCTGCTGGGATGGTTTGAGAAGAAGCTGTCCTATTTCAAGTGAGAGGAGGCGGGAGCATGGCTATTTTAGAGGTATCCCGCATTGAAAAGCGGTTTGGGGACGTGCAGGTCCTCCGGGACATCAGCTTCACCCTGGACAAGGGCCAGTCCCTGGCCGTCATCGGCTCCTCGGGCAGCGGCAAGACCACCCTGCTGCGGTGTCTGAACTTCCTGGAGCGGCCTGACGGCGGGACCATCGCCGTGGGGGGCCGGACCCTCTTCGACGCTGCGGACTCCGCCGCCCGCAGCGAGGAGCAGATCCGCCGCAGCCGCCTCCACTTCGGCCTGGTGTTCCAGAGCTTCAACCTCTTTCCCCAGTACACGGCCCTGGACAACGTGATGCTGGCCCGCACCCTGCTGGCCAGGGAGGAGCCGGACTACAAGTCCCGCCGGCGGGAGATCACAGAGGCCATCCGGCAGCAGGCCGTGGATCTTCTGACCCAGGTGGGGCTCCAGAACCGACTGGACAGCTACCCCCACCAGCTCTCCGGAGGGCAGCAGCAGCGGGTGGCCATCGCCCGGGCCCTGGCCCTGGAGCCGGACATCCTGTGCTTTGACGAGCCCACCTCGGCTCTGGACCCGGAACTCACCGGCGAGGTACTGAAGGTCATCCGCTCCCTGGCGGAGCGGAACACCACTATGATTATCGTCACCCACGAGATGGGCTTTGCCCGGGACGTGGCGGACCGGATCATCTTCATGGACGAGGGCGTGATCGTGGAGCAGGGGCCCTCGGAGCAGGTAATCGGCAGCCCCCGGGAGGAGCGCACCCGGCAGTTCCTCCGCCGGTTCAACCAGGAGTAGTCTACAGCGTCCGCTCCACCAGCACGTACTCCTCGTTCCGCAGCCGCTCCCGAAAGCCCATGGAGAGGAACAGGGACACGGAGGGGTTGTCCAGAGCGATGTTGTCGCACAGCCGGGCCACGCCTTGGTCCCGGGCGGCCTCGCACAGCAGAGCCAGCCCCTGCCTGCCGTACCCCCGGCCCCGGTACCGGGCCTCTACGATCACATCGCAGATGAACTCCTCCAGTTCATCGTCCCAGTGGTAGGCCGCCTCCCCCACGAACCGGCCGCCGGAGACCTCCCGGAGGTATCGGTAGAACCGGCCCTCCGGCCTTTCCACCCAACGCTCATACCAGGGGGCCCACCGCTCCCGGGGAAAGGGGATCGTACCGCCGTAGGCGCGGTTGTAGGCCATGGTCTCCGGATCCCCCAGCAGGCGCTGGCGAAACCACAGCTCCTCCGGGGCGGGTCTGTATAGCTGGATCTTCTCCATGTCGTATCTCTCTCCTTCGCCGAAATGTATCCAGTGTACACCCGCACGCTGGGCGCGTCAATTGCCGGTAACCGGGAACGCTGCATTGGTCTTGCTATACTACGCAACAAGTAAATCACCTTTCCCCTACCCGAGCAACTGGCGCGCATTTACCTTATTGCCCTCCTCCAGCCTATCTGGCCAGGGGCAGGGGCTGGCCCTGCACAGACAGGTACAGCGCCTCCACCGCTCCGCCGAAGGCCTCCGCGGAGAACTTCTCCGCAGACGTCCAGGCGTTCCGGGCCATCTGGCGGCGCAGCGCCGGGTCATCGCAGAATGCCGACAGGCGGCTGGAGAAGTCCCCGGTCCCCTCGTACTGCCAGCCGTTGACGCCGTCCTCCACCACGCCGTCCACACATTTGTCCCGGCGGCAGAGCACCGGAATCCCCGCCGCCAGGGCCTCGAAATAGGTCAGGCCCTGGGTCTCGCTGGTGGAGGCGGTGACGAACAGGTCCCCCAGACGGTAGTAGTCCAGCACGTCGCTGTGTGGCACCATGCCTGTGTAGATCACCTCCACACCCAGCTCCCGGGCGTGGTCCAGCGCGGCCTCCCGGGCGGGGCCGTCCCCTACCAGGAGCAGCACCGCGTCCCGCCGCCGGGCGGCGTGGATCTGGTCCATGAGCTGCTCCAGGTTCTTCTCCTTGGCCATGCGGCCCAGGTAGAGCAGCACTGTCTTGTCCTCCGGGATGCCCCACTGGCGGCGCAGGGCCTCCAGCTGTTCCGGCTGGCTCTCCCGGTGGTAGAAGCTCAGATCCACCCCCGTGGGGATCACCTCAATGCGGCAGGCCACGCCGTACTCCCGCAGAAGCTTCTCCACCTTCCGGCTGGGCGCGACGATGCAGGCAGCCCGGCTGCAGATCCACCGGGAGAAGGCGGATACCACGTACCTGCCCACCCGCACGCTGGGGGAGAAGTAGTGGGTGTAGTCCTCGTATACCGTGTGATAGGTGTGTACAATGGGCACGCCCAGGCGGCTGGAGATGGCGTAGGCCACCCGGAAGGAGCTGAACTCGCACTGGGAATGGATCACGTCCGGATGCCAGGCCAGCAGCTCCTGCAGCAAACTCCGGTTGCGGTTGACCCGCAGGCGGGCCCCGGGGTAGATCCGGTTGGCGCTGACAGAGCCCATATAGTAGACGCCGTCCGCCTTGTAGGTATGCAGACTATTGGACAGAGTGACCACCCGCACCTCATGTCCCCGCTCCTCCAACTCCCGCTGCAGGAGCAGCACAGATGTTACCACGCCGTTAATCACGGGCGCGTACCAATCCGTTGTAATCAGTATTTTCATAGCGCTCCCTTTCCAAAAGCCGCCTGTATCTTTGTCCAGGCCTTATGTACCATGATTATAGCAAATCCCCCTGTGTAAAACAAGCGTATTTTCCTGGATAAACGGCGGCTTAAAGAAATCCTAAGATTTTTACCCAGCCAGGCCGCCGCAGGGTCCCGGCTCTGACGAACAGACCGATTTGTTACGGGCAAAAATGTTCTGACCGGTTGACAGGGGAGTGTTTGACCATTACAATAGGAGAAGCATCGGATGCGGATTGGGGAGGAAACATATATGTATCGCTGTCATACATGTTTTTATTATATTGGTCATCAACGGGAGCTGCTGGAGATCATCCAGGGGCTGGAGCCGCTGGAGCATTTCACCCACACCTTCTGGGCAGGCGGTCAGCCGGAGCAGGCGCTGGCTGTGCAGGCGGATGTGATCCTGGCCGACATGCGGAGCCTGGACGCGGAGGCGGTGGGCAGTCTGGCCCGGCTGAAGAAGCCGGAGGCGGAGCTGATCGTCCTCGCGGACAAGGCCCAGGCGGAGCTTCTGGACCTGTCCGCCGTTCACGACGTCTGGACCCTGCCGCTGACGGAGGCGGAGCTGCGCTTTCGCTTCCGGCGCTGGCAGGAGGCCTGGAGGCTGAGCAAGGACCTCTGGCAGACCAGCCACTTCCTGGAGGCCACCATCAACAGCGTCCCCAACCTGATCTGGTACAAGACAAAGGACGGAATCCACGAGAAGGTGAACGACAGCTTCTGCCGGACGGTCAACAAGACCAAGCAGCAGGTGGAGGGCCGGGGCCACGCCTACATATGGAATGTGGAGGAGGACGATCCCGCCTGCATCGAGTCGGAGCGGATCGTCATGGAGAAGCGGGACACCTGCGTGTCCGAGGAGATGGTCAAGTCCGGAGGGGACACGCGGCTGCTGACCACCTACAAGTCCCCGCTGTATGATCTGGACGGCAGCGTGATGGGCACCGTGGGCGTGGCCATTGACGTGACCCAGGAGCGGGCCTACGAGGAGGAGATCATCCGCAAGAGCCGTGAGCTGGAGGCCCTTTTCACCACCATGGACTGCGGCGTCATGTGCCACTCTCTGGACGGCGAGCACATCATCAGCGTCAACCGGGCCGCGCTGCGCATACTGGGCTACGAGTCCCGGGAGGAGATGCTGGCGGCCGGATTCGACACCGTGGCATCCACGGTGCTGGATGAGGACAGGGACCGGCTGCGCGCCTGCATCCAGGCGCTGAAAAAGGTGGGCGACAACGTGAGCATCGAGTACCGCGTGCGCCACCAGAGCGGCGATATCCTCCATGTGATGGGCAATATCAAGCTGATGGAGGAGCAGGGCGAGCTGTTTTACCAGCGCTTCCTCCTGGATATCACGGCCCAGAAGCTTCAGGAGCAGCAGAAGCGCATGGATGAGGAGCGCCGCCAGATGGAGCTGGTACAGGCGCTGAGCGTGGACTACAACCTGGTGTGCTTTTTTGATCTGGACACCGGCGTCGGCAGTCCCCTGCGGGTCCACAACTGCCGCTACGACGTGCTGGACAACATCTTTATGGACGCGCAGCTGGACATGGAGGAAAGCCTGGGCCGCTACATAGACCGCTGCGTCTGCGAGGAGGACCGGGACAGCCTGCGCCGGACGCTGTCCCGCCCGTTCCTGCTGGAGGAGCTGGCGGACAAGAATATCACCTACCTCAACTACCGGACCCTGTGCGGCGAGGAGGTCCGGTTCTTTCAGATGAAGGCGGTGCGGGCCGGCTCCTGGGAGAATTACCACGGCGTGGTGCTGGGCTTCCGCAACGTGGACGACGAGACCCGCAAGGAGATGGAGAAAAAGATGCTCCTGGAGGATGCTCTCGCCCAGGCCAACCGGGCCAGCAAGGCCAAGAGCGTGTTCCTCTCCAACATGTCCCACGATATCCGCACGCCCATGAACGCCATCATCGGCTTTACCGCCCTGGCCAGCACCCACATTGACCAGCGGGAGCAGGTGGAGGGCTATCTGAAGAAGATCATGACCTCCAGCAACCATCTGCTCAGCCTGATTAACGACGTGCTGGACATGAGCCGCATTGAGAGCGGCAAAATCGCCCTGGAGGAGAAGCCGGCCTCCCTGCCGGACATCCTCCACGGTCTGCGCAATATTGTCCAGGCGGATATCCACGCCAAGCAGATGGAGCTGTACATGGACGCCATGGACGTGGTGAACGAGGACATCTACTGTGACCGCCTGCGCCTGAACCAGATCCTGCTCAACCTGCTGAGCAACTCCGTCAAGTACACCCCGGCGGGCGGCGTGGTCAGCGTCCGGGTGAGAGAGATGCCCGGCGCGCCGGCGGGCCACGCCAGCTACGAGTTCCGCATCAAGGATACGGGCATCGGCATGAGCGAGGAGTTTGTGGCCCACATCTTCGAGCCCTTTGAGCGGGAGCGCAACTCCACCACCAGCGGCATCCAGGGGACCGGCCTGGGCATGGCCATCACCAAGAACATCGTGGAGATGATGAACGGCTCCATCTCGGTCAAGAGCAGGCAGGGCGTGGGGACCGAGTTCCTGGTCAGCATCACCTTCCGCCTGTGTACGGGGCAGAAGGAGTCGCCGCTGATCCCCGAGCTGCACAACTGCCGCGCCCTGGTGGTGGACGACGACTTCAACACCTGCGACAGCGTATCCTGTATGCTCCAGCAGATCGGCCTGCGGGCGGAGTGGACGCTGTCCGGCAAGGAGGCTGTGCTGCGCACCCGCCAGTCGGTGATGCGCAACGACAACTACAGCGTATATGTTATCGACTGGCTGCTGCCCGATATGAACGGCATTGAGGTTGCCCGCCGCATCCGCAAGGAGACCGGGGAACAGGTGCCGATCATCGTCCTCACCGCCTATGACTGGTCAGACATTGAGGATGAGGCCCGGGACGCGGGCATCACCGCCTTTTGCAGCAAGCCCCTGTTCCTGTCCGAGCTGCGCAGCTGCCTGCTCTCGGTTGTGAATGCAGAGGAGGCGGGGGAGAAGGAGAGCGCGGAGCCGGCCCTGGCCAACACGGGACACATCCTGCTGGTGGAGGACAACGCCCTGAACCAGGAGATTGCTGTGGCCATTCTGGAGGAGGCCGGTCTGACCGTAGACACGGCGGAAAACGGCCGGATTGCGGTGGATATATTGAGTCAATCCAAGCCGGACTACTACCAGCTGGTGCTTATGGATGTGCAGATGCCGGTGATGAACGGCTATGAGGCGACACGGCTCATCCGGCAGATGGAGGATCCGAAGATCTCCCAGATCCCCATCCTCGCCATGACGGCCAACGCCTTTGAGGAGGATAAGCAGGAGGCGCTCCGGGCAGGCATGAACGGGCACATCGCCAAGCCCATCAATATCAAGAAGCTGCTGGAGCTGCTGGGCGAGCTGCTGAAGAAATAGTCGATGCTTGTCCGGCAGACGGCACAGAGCCGCCTGCCGGTGCGTGGGAGAGTTTATATCCATTGTATCCCAGCCTGCCTCTATTTCCATAAATATCTGCGGGGAGGCTGGTGGGGGAAGAGACCATCTTTTGAATGAAACTTTCGAAGGTGAGCTGCCGCTGTTCCCTATTGAACGGGACGGTCTGAAAACCAGCCGCCTCTGCCTGGTCACAAATTCCCCGGGCGTGCCCCCGCCAAAATTACAGTTGTATTTCCCTTGGAATAGTGGTACAATAGTAAAGATAATCCGCTAACCGCATATCGAAGGAGTGTATACAAACTATGGGCGAGAACAAAGAATACATGACCCACCCTGAGGAACTGGGGTGCATCCACATTTCCGAGGACGTGCTGGCCTCCATTGCCGCCGGGGCGGTGACCGAGGTAGAGGGCATCAGCGGGCTGATGAACGTGGCCGCCAAGAAATCCGGCGTCAAGGGCGTTCGCCTGGCCGTGGACGAGGATGGGGCGGTTGTTGACCTGTATGTCATGATCCGCTACGGCTACGCCATCCCCGAGGTGGCGGATAAGCTCCAGAGCGCAGTCTCCGGCGCCGTCGAGTCCATGACCGGCTTTGAGGTCAAGGCTGTGAACGTCCACGTGGGCGGCGTCTGCTTCCAGTAAAGGCCTAACCTGTGTGTTTGAGAGAGAAAAGGACCATCCATGATTAGAAACGTCGCCAGAGAGATTGCCATGCACCTCTCCTATGAACTGAGCTTTACTGACCTGAGCGCCGGGGAGCTGCTGGACCAGCGCTTAAGCAGCACCCATTTCGGCGCCATCGCGCCGGAATATGAGGTCTACGGCGAGGTGCCCGGTCCCAGCCAGCGCGCCTATATCCGCAAGCTGGTGAGCGGTATTGCCGCCCACGGCTACGAGCTGGACCAGTACATCGAGAAATATGCCAAGGGCTGGCGGTTTGAACGCATCCCCCTGGTGGCGGGGGCCATCATGCGTCTGGCCATGTACGAGATCCTCTACATGCCGGAGATCCCCGACGGCGCGGCCATCAATGAGGCGGTGGAGATCGCCAAGAAGTACGAGAGCCCGGAGGTGGTCCGCTTTATCAACGGCATTCTGGGCTCCTTTGTCCGGGAGGAGGCGGCGGACAGCGCCGCTCCTGCGGACAGTCCGTCTCCGGCAGCAACAGACGGGGAATAGACGAGCCAAAAGGGCGCACTGCTGTGCGCCCTTTAGCCTGTTAAGAACACGGAAGAAAGAGGAGGCGAGGCTGTGGAGCGGCATGTCTACGGCGTAAGCGAGCTCAACGGACTGATTAAAGCGGTGCTGGACAGCATCCCCCAGCTGGGGAATGTGTGCGTCCGCGGGGAGATCTCCAATTACAAATACTACCCCTCCTCCGGGCACCACTACTTCAGCCTGAAGGACAACGAGGGGACCATCCGGTGCGTCATGTTCAAGGGTCAGGCCAGGTATCTCCGGTTCCGTCCGGAGAACGGGATGCAGGTGCTGGCTGTGGGGCGGGTGAGTGTATTCCCCCGGGACGGGGCCTACCAGCTCTACTGCGACGCCCTCAGCCCCGAGGGCGTGGGAGATCTCCACGTGGCCTTTGAGCAGCTCAAGGAGAAGCTCTGGAAGGAGGGCCTCTTCGACGAGCGGCACAAAAAGCCCCTGCCCCCCTATCCCCGGACCATTGCCCTGATCACCTCCGGCGTGGGGGCGGCGGTGCGGGACATGATCCGCATTCTGGGCCGCCGCTACCCCCTGGCCAAGGTGAAGGTGCTGCCCATCCGGGTCCAGGGAGAGGAGGCCCCGGCAGAGATTGTGGGGGCCCTGCGCTACGCCAACAAGCACCGTGTGGCGGACCTCATCATCACAGGCCGGGGCGGCGGGTCCATCGAGGACCTGTGGGCCTTTAACGACGAGCGGGTGGCCCGGGCCATCTTCGCCTCGGAGCTCCCGGTCATCTCCGCCGTGGGCCATGAGCCGGACGTGACCATTGCGGACTTTGTGGCGGACCGCCGGGCGGCCACCCCCTCCCACGCCGCCGAGCTGGCGGTGCCGGACCAGATGGAGCTGCGGGAGCGGCTCCAGAGCCTGTCCCTGCACATGACCAGAAGCCAGGACCGGCGGTTGGAGCAGCTGCGCCGGTCCCTGGAGGCCCTGGCGGGCAAGCGGGTGATGACCGATCCCATGGCCCCGGTGCAGGACAAGCGGATGCTCCTGGAGCATCTGCGGAAGGAGCTCTCTCACAGCGCCATGAACCGGCTGGCGGGCCCCCGGCGGCGCACCGCCGAGCTGGCCGCGTCCCTGGACGCGCTGAGCCCCCTGAAGGTGCTGGGCCGGGGCTTCGCCCTGGTTACCAGTCCGGACGGCGGCATTTTGCGCCGGGCCCAGGACGTGCCGGTGGGGAGCGAGATCACGGCAAGGCTGCGGGAGGGCGCGCTGCGCTGCCGGGTTGAGGAAGCAATCAAGGAGGAATGACCATGTGTGAGAATGGAACGGAAAACAGGAGCTTTGAGGAGCAGATCGCCCGTCTGGAGCAGATCGTCAGCCAGCTGGAGCGGGGGGACGTGAAGCTGGCCGACTCCCTGGCCCTCTTCGAGGAGGGGACCAGGCTGGCCGCCTCCTGCAATACCATGCTGGACCAGGCGGAACAGATGGTGGTCAAGCTGCGCAAGGGCCCCGATGGCGAGCCGGAGGAGCTGCCCTTTGAGGGGGAGCTCCTATGATAAATTTTCAGGAGCGGTACGATCTTCTCCGCGGGGAGGCGGAGGACTTTCTGGGGGGCCTGTTCTCCACCGGCGCGCCCTACGGCCGTCTCCAGGAGGCCATGAACTACAGCCTTTTAACCGGGGGCAAGCGGGTGCGCCCGGTGCTGGCCATGGCCGTGTGCGAGGCGCTGGACGGGGACCGGCGTCTGGCCCTGCCCCTGGGCTGCGCCCTGGAGCTGGTCCACACCTACTCCCTGATCCACGATGATCTGCCCTGCATGGACGACGACGATCTCCGCCGGGGCCGCCCCACCTGCCACAAGGTCTACGGCGAGACCATGGCCGTGCTGGCGGGGGACGCCCTCCAGGGGGAGGCCTTCCGGGTGATCGCCTCCGCCGGCGGCCTGACCGGGGAGCAGCGGTCCGACGCGGTTCTGGCCCTGGCCCGGGCCTGCGGCGCTGACGGCATGGTGGCCGGCCAGGTGCTGGACATGGACAAGCTGGCCGGAGACGAGGCGTCGGCCCGGCAGCTTTGCGCTCTGAAGACCGGGGCGCTGCTGCGGGCGGCGGCTGCCCTGGGGGCCATTGCCGCAGGCGCCTCCGCCAGGGAGCGGGCGCAGGCGGAGGCCTTCGCGTCCCATGTGGGGCTGGCCTTCCAGGTTCGGGACGACATGCTGGACGTGACCGCCGATCAGGCGGAGCTGGGCAAGCCGGTGGGCTCGGACCGGGCGGAGGGCAAGCGGACCTTCGTGGACCTGCTGGGCCTGGGCGGGTGCGGCGCGCTGGTGGCGGAGGAGACCCGGCTGGCCAAGGAGGCGGTGTCCGCCTTCCGGCACAGCGGGTTTCTGCTGGCTCTGGCGGACAGTCTGGCGGACAGGAGGAAGTGACCGTGCGCCTTGGAATGCTCACCAACAACCCGGTCATCGACTGCGGCCTGCTGGCCTGGTTCCTGGCCCAGCTCATCAAGGTGCTTCTGGACGCGGTGCTGCTGCGGCGGCTGGAGCTGGGCCGCTTTGTCTCCAGCGGCGGAATGCCCAGCAGCCACTCCGCCCTGGTGGTGGCCTGCACCGCCGCCATCGGAAAGCTGTACGGGATCCAGGGCCCGGTGTTCGCCCTGTCGGTCATTATGTCGTCGGTGGTGATGTACGACGCGTGTAACGTCCGCCGCAGCGCCGGGGACACGGCCCGGCTGGTCAACCAGCTGCTGGAGCACGTGGAGCGGCTGACGGCGGAGGATTTCGCGGACAGCCTCCGGGAGGTCATGGGCCACACGCCCCTGCAGGTGCTCATGGGGGCGCTGCTGGGCCTGGCCGTGGGGCTGCTGGCGTAGAGCCGCGTACAAAGAGAGCATCTCTTAAGACAGGAGGATTTCTCCATGAAGCAGTACGAATATAAAGTGATTGCCATCGCAACGGCCATTCCCGTCACCACAAAAGGGTACGAAAAAGTCGCGCAGGAATTTGAGACGCAGCTCAATGCGCTGGGTAGGGCGGGCTGGGAGCTTGTGCAGCGCACAGACGGTCTCTTTTTCTTCAAGCGGGAAATAGCGCCGCGGTAGCATCTCAGCAGCAAACCGGCAGCGGCAGCAGCGGAGGACAGCCATGTTCAAACGGGCCTATGTGGAGATCACCAATATCTGCAACCTCCGGTGCGCCTTCTGCCCGGGCACAAAGCGGCCGGAGCGGTTCATGCCGCCGGAGGAGTTTCGTATTCTGGCCCGCCGCCTGCGCCCCCATACGGGCTTTCTCTACCTCCATGTGATGGGGGAGCCCCTGCTCCACCCCCAGCTGGGGGAGCTGCTGGAAATCGGAGCCGCGGAGGGATTCCGGCTCTGCCTGACCACCAACGGGACCCTGCTGGAGCAAAGACATGATCTCCTGCTGTCCGCCCCGGTGCTCCATAAGCTCAGCGTCTCCCTCCACAGCATGGAGGGCAACAACGCGGGGGCCCTGGGCGGCTATCTCGCCGGCGTGTGGGAGAGCGTCCAGGCCCTCTCCCAGGCCGGGATCATCTGCGCCCTGCGGCTGTGGAACATCGGGGGACAGGAGACGCGCAACGGCGAGATCCTGGCCTTTCTCGGGGACAGGCTGGGGACGCACCCCCTGGACCTGCCCCAGCTCCGCCCCGGCAGCTGGAAGCTGGGGCAGAGGCTGTACCTGGAGCAGGCGGAGAAGTTCGACTGGCCTGAGCTGGAGGGGCCGGAGCGGGCGGCAGGATTCTGCCTGGGACTGCGGGACCAGGTGGCGGTGCTGGTGGACGGCACGGTGACGCCCTGCTGCCTGGACCACGAGGGGGACATTCCCCTGGGAAACCTGCTGGCGGAGGAGCTGGACGGCATTCTCGCCAGCCCCCGGGCCCGCGCAGTCTGCGACGGATTCTCCCAGAGGCGGCCCAGCGAGGCGTTGTGCCGCCGGTGCGGATTTGCGGAGCGGTTTAACCGGTGAGCCGCTGTGCTCTTTAAACAGGCTCTAAGGCATATCCTTTTCTTTGGCGATACGGAAAGAGAGAAGGAACACGAGGACAAACCATGAGAGAAGACCGGCTGCAAGCCATGGCCGGGCCCCTGCTGGCCTGGTACGATGAAAACAAGCGGGACCTGCCCTGGCGTGGGACCGGGGACCCCTACCGGGTGTGGGTGTCGGAGATCATGCTCCAGCAGACCCGGGTGGCGGCGGTGATGCCCTACTACCAGCGGTGGATGGAGGAGCTGCCCACGGTGGAGGCTCTGGCGGCGGTGGACGAGGAGCGGCTGATGAAGCTGTGGCAGGGCCTGGGCTACTACAGCCGGGCCAGAAATCTCCAGCGGGCGGCCCGGATGATCGTGGAGGAGTACAACGGCCGCTTCCCGGACCGGTACGAGGACCTGCTGCGCCTGCCCGGGGTGGGGGACTACACCGCCGGGGCTATCGCCTCCATCGCCTTCTCCCGGCCGGTCCCGGCGGTGGACGGCAACGTGCTGCGTCTGGCGGCCCGGGTGGCGGATATTGAGGAGGACATCATGGACGGCAGGGTCCGCCAGATGTTCCGGCGGCTGATGGAGCAGGCCATGCCGGCCAGCCGGCCCGGGGACTTCAATCAGGCCATGATGGATCTGGGGTCCGCCGTCTGTCTGCCCAACAGTCCGCCCCTGTGCGGCCAGTGTCCCCTGGCGGCGCTGTGCGAGGCCAACCGCCTGGGCCGCCAGGGGGAGCTGCCTGTCCGGCGGAAAAAGGCCCGGCGCCGCCGGGAGGAGATGACGGTGTACCTTCTCCTGCGGGAGGGGCGGGTTGCCCTGCGCCGCCGGGAGGACAGGGGGCTGCTGGCGGGGCTGTGGGAGTTTCCCCACGTGCCCGGCGCGCTGGCGGAGGACCAGGCCGGCGGGCCGGTGGCGGCCTGGGGCCTGACGGCTCTGGACTGGCGCAGAAAGCTGGAGGCCCGGCACATATTCACCCATGTGGAATGGCATATGACCGGCTATCTGCTGACGGTCAGCGGGGACTGCCCCGCCCTTACCTGGGCGGATCAGGAGGCGCTGGACGCTATGGCGGTGCCGTCGGCCTTTGGAAAATTTCTGGACCAGGCGACAGAATATCTGTCCGGTCAACAGCAGATCAACGGATGAGGAGAAGAAAAATGGCACAGCTCTATTTCAAGTACGGGGCCATGGGCTCCAGCAAGACCGCCAACGCATTGATGGCCCGCTTCAACTACGAGGAGCGGGGGCAGGAGACGCTGCTGGTAAAGCCCCAGCTGGACCAGCGGGACGGGGACCACATGGTCCGCTCCCGGATCGGCCTGACCCACCCCTGCGTCTACTTCCACGAGATGCGGGCCATGGGGGAGGAGGCGCTGAAAAGGTACGCCTGTGTCATTGTGGACGAGGCCCAGTTTCTCACCAGGGAGGAGGTTTTGTTCCTGGTTCATCTGGTGGACGCGTGCAATATCCCGGTGATGTGCTACGGCCTGCGCACGGACTTCAAGGGGGAGCTGTTTGAGGGCAGCTACGCCCTGCTGGTGATGGCGGACAAGATCGAGGAGGTCAAGACCATCTGCTGGTGCGGAAAGAAGGCCACCTTCAACGCCCGCTTTGACGAGCAGGGCCGGGTGCTCAAGGAGGGGGCACAGGTGGTGCTGGGGGCCAACGACAAGTACATCGGCCTGTGCCGCCGCCACTGGATGGCCAATGATCTGGGGCCGGACTTTCATCCCCGCGGCGCGGGGGACTGACGCGAAAAGGTGCTTGGGACGGGAGCGTCCCAAGCACCTTTTATCAGGTCTGTCAGAACATATCGCTGAAAATATCGTCCAGCCGGATGGGGAGATCGTCATAGAGGTGGCAGTAGAACTCCGTCACCATCTCTGCCTTTTCCTCCTCCGTCATGTGGATGAGCATATAGTCCGGGTACACGGAGTAGGAGCCCCGCAGCTCAAACCGGCCCTCCTCCAGCAGATACACGTCCACGCTCCGGGCCTCCGGGCTGACGATCCAGTACTCCGAAACGCCGCACCGCTCATAGACCCGCTTCTTGCGGCCCTTGTCGTGCACGCCCGTGCTGGGGGACAGGATCTCCACCACCAGATCCGGCGCGCCGTGGACGCCGTCCGCCTTGATCTTGTCCCTGTCGCAGACCACCATAAAGTCCGGGACAAAGTGGTCCGTCTCCGTGAGAAACACCTTCTCCCCGTCCCCAAAGGGGATGCAGGGCTTCCCCCTCAGGTAGCTTCCAAAGAGGAGGAATATATTTCCCGCCACCCGGTTGTGGTTGGTGGCGGCGGGGGACATGGCTACGATTTTGCCGTTGATGAGCTCCTCCCGTCCCTCCCTCAGATATGCCAGATTGTTGTTCATAGATACCGCTCCTTTCTTCGATTCCAGCCGCCCTATCCGCCGCCTCTATCTGGCCGGAGGGCCGCGCTCTCCACGGGGATCTGGCCGAACAGCTCCAGCTCCTCCCCGTCCACCAGCAGGCGCAGCTCCTCCACCGTCTCCATGGAGTACAGGCTCCGGGCCAGGGATTGCAGGATCAGCGCCTGCCGCTCCCCATCCTCCGGCAGCAGCTCCAGGGCCGCCGCCGGCAGGCTGACGTAGCACACCCCGCTGTCCACCCGGACATAGTTAAAGGAAAATCCCTCCGGGATCACCCGGCTCAGCTCCCGGTTCTCCGGCCCTTCCAGCAGCGCCGACGCCAGGGACTCCGCCAGGGTCTGTCCCTCGTATAGGGAGAGGGTGCGCTTCTCCCCCGCCAGAGTCCCGCTGCCGCTGAGGAAGTAGAGGGTCACATCCACCGTCTGGAGGATGTCGTCCATGGTGGACAGCAGCACGTCCCGCTCATAAAACACCTGCTTGGGCTGCTGGCCCACAGGCCGGCCCTGGGCCGTGATGCGCACCGCGCCGATGCCGTCCAGCCCCGTCAGCGAGAGGGTCAGGCAGTAGTCCGCCATGGAGAGCCCCACCCCCACCAGCTGGTTGAAGCCGCTGCTCAGATCCACGTAGGCCGTCCGGTCCCGGATCTCCAGGCCCAGCAGCTCCAGGCCCGGGAGTGGGCTTTGCAGGGTCCCGTCCGCCGGGCCCTCCAGCAGCCGCTTCACCACGGCCTCGGCCCTGTCCCGCACGCCGGCCCCCTCCGGCAGCTCCAGATTCTCCATGCGGCTCTGGATCCGGTCCCCGCCCCGGGCGTCCTCCTCCGGCGAAAGGTAGTAGATCAGAACGTCCCCCGGCCGGGCCTCCGGCTCCCCGCCCCGGCCGCAGGCGCCCAGGACCAGGGCCAGAGCGGCCAGGAACGCCGCGTACCGCCGCCTCATGTGCACGCCTCCCCCTGCTCCAGACTGGGCAGCGTCACCGTAAACCGGGAGCCGCCGGTGGCCACATTCTCCGCCCAGATGGATCCGCCCCGGCGGATGACCGTGTCGCTGACAATGCTCAGCCCCAGACCCGTACCGCCGGCGGCCCGGGAGCGGGCCTTGTCCACCCGGTAGAACCGCTTGAACACGTTGGGCAGGTCCTCGGGGGGAATGCCGATGCCGTTGTCCTCCACGGTGATGACCGTGGCGTCCTCGCCGGCCTCCGCCCGGATGCGCACAAAGCCCCCCCGGCGGTTGTACTTGATGGCGTTCTCCCCCAGGTTGTAGATGATCTGGTGGAGCTCCCCCGCTGTGGCGATTACCGCCGCGCCGCTGTCGCAGATGGTGAGCAGATCCACTCCCTTCTCCTGGGCCACAGGCCGCAGCATCCGCCCCGCCCGCTCCATCACCGGCTCCACCTCCACCCGGACCGGCGCCTCGGCCACGCCGCTGTCCAGCCGGGTCAGGCGCAGCAGGTCCTCGGTGATGCGGCTCAGCCGCTCCGCCTCCTGGCCGATGTCGCTGACAAACTCCCGCAGGGTCTCCCCCTCCATGTTCTCGTTCTGGAGGATGGAGTCCGTCAGCAGCCGGATGGCAGCCAGGGGGGTGCGCAGCTCGTGGGACGCGTCGGAGACGAACTGCCGCCGGGCGCTCTCCGTCTCCTGGAGGCGGTCCACCAGATCGTTGAACTCCCCGGCGATCTGGGTGAACTCGTCGTGTCCGGACAGGACCGCCCGCCGGTTGTAGGCCCCCTCCCGCACGCCCCGGATGGCCCCCTGAAGGCTCCCCAGCCGCCGCGTCAGCTGCCGGGAGAAGATCATGCTCAGGGTCACCACCAGCCCCGCGATGCCCAGGGAGATACTCAGAAGGGTGGTGCGCAGATTCTCCAGCAGGGACGCCTGCTGGGTGTCGTACTCATAGACGTACACGCCGCCGATGATCTGGTTGCGGTAGAGCACCGGCTGGGCGGCGGAGGAGTGGAAGGCCCCCTCCTTATATACGCTGTACATGGCGCTGCTGCCCCGCAGCGCCTCCACCAGCTCGTTATAGAACACGAACCGCCCCGCCGCGTTGCCGGCCTCCCGGGTGTCGTAGAGCACCTGACCGTAGGGGTCCGTGATGATGGCCCGGGAGAAGCCCTCCGCCTCCACCGCCGACACCGCCTGGGCCACGTTCTCCTCCGTCAGCTCGTCCAGGTTGGCCACGGCGGCGTTGAGGGCGGACACGCTGCTCAGAAGCGTGGTCCGCTTGGCCCGGAACACCAGATCCTGGCTCACCAGCAGGGGGTAGGTGTTCATGAGCACCAGGACAATGAGCAGTATGGCGATATAGCTGGCGCTGATCTTCAGCTGTAATGAGATTCTACCCCTTAAAATAGTAGCCAACTCCCCACTTGGTCATGATGTGGTCCGGCTCCGCCGGCTTGCGCTCCAGCTTCTCCCGCAGGCGGCGGATATGCACGTCCACGGTCCGGTAGTCCCCGGTATAGGCGTAGCCCCAGACCACGTTCATCAGGTTCTCCCGGCTGTAGACCCGCCGGGGGTTCTTCATAAGAAGCTCCACCAGATCGTACTCCTTGGCCGTCAGCTCCACCACCTGCCCGTCCCGGATGGCCACCCGCTGCTCCGTGTCCAGGGTGAGGTCCCCGGCGGTGATGCACTTGGCCTGCTTCCCCTGGCCCCCGGCGGAGGCCCTGCGGAGCATGGCCCGGATGCGGGCCTTCAGCTCCAGGATGTTGAAGGGCTTGGTGATGTAGTCGTCCGCCCCGCACTCGAAGCCGATGATCTTGTCCGTGTCCTCGCTGCGGGCGGTGAGCATGATGATGGGCACGTTGGAGAACTCCCGGATGCGCATACAGGCCTCCAGGCCGTCGATCTCCGGCATCATCAGATCCAGGATGATGAGGTCAAAGCCCCCGGACCGGGCCAGCTCCACAGCGGCTGCGCCGTCGTAGGCGCACTCCACCTGGTAGCCCTCGTTCTCCAGGTTGAACTTGATGCCCTTTACCAGCAGCCTCTCATCATCCACTACCAATATTTTCATGGAACAGTATCCTCCTGCGTGTTGTCGGTTTCTTCCCCCACGGTCACCTCCTGGCGAAGCTTCTCCAGCGTGGCCTCACCGATGCCCTTCACCTCCAGCAGCTCCTCCACCGTCCGGAAGGGGCCGTGCTCGGTCCGGTAGGCGATGATCCGCTCCGCCAGGGCCGGGCCAATGCCGGGAAGGGTCTGGAGGGCGGCCGCGTCCGCCGTGTTCACGTCCACCGGGCCCCGGGGCTCCGGCTCTGCCGGGAGCTGGGGCGCCGGCGGCTCCCGGTCTATGCGCTGAACGGAGATGGTGTAGTCCGTGCCTGCCGCCGTATGGGACGCGTCCAGATACAGCAGCCCAAGGGCCGCCAGAAACGCTGCCGTCAGGGCCAGAAGGGCCCACTCAGATTTTGTCAGTTTTCCTGCCACTTTCACGGTTGAACTCCGTCTGTTTTTTTGGTATACTGGATGAAGCACGGGCGCCGTCCCCCCGCTTCGGGGCTCCGGAAGCAATCCTTTATGACCAGTATACCATACTTTTATGGAGAATGATATGAAAATTCGCCGCTTTTTCTCTCTTTTTTTCTGTTGTGTTCTGTTCCTCCAGCTCACCGCCCCCGCCCTGGCCGCGCAGGACGACGTGGGTGACTGGGAGATTGCCGCCAAGGCAGCCCTGCTCATTGACCCGGACACGGAGGAGATCCTCTACGCCCGGAACATCCACGAGCGGCTCTATCCCGCCAGCCTGACCAAGATCATGACCTGCCTTCTGGTGCTGGAGGCCATCGACAGCGGCAAGCTGACCAGGGAGACGGTGCTCACCGCCTCGGAGGCGGCGGTCACCTCCATCCCCCCCGACGGCAGCAACGCCGGCATCAAGGTGGGGGAGGAGCTGACGGTGGACAGCCTCCTCTACTGCATCATGCTCTCCTCGGCCAACGAGGGGTGCAACATCCTGGCCGAGGCGGTGTCCGGCTCCATTGACGGCTTTGTGGAGCAGATGAACCAGAAGGCCGCGGCCCTGGGGTGTACGGACACCCACTTTGTCAACACCAACGGCCTGCCGGACTCGAACCACTACACCACCGCCTGGGACCTCTACCTCATCACCAAGGAGGCCAGGACCCATCCGGACTTCATGCCCCTGGTGGGAACCATCTTCTACGAGGTGCCGGCCACCAACCTGTCCGATCCCCGCAAGCTCTACACCACCAACTACCTCATCTCCAGCTACCGCACCAGCGGGTACATATACAAGGGGGCGGAGGGCATCAAGACCGGCTCCACCAGCGCCGCCGGCTACTGTCTGGTGGCCAGCGCGTCCCGCAGCGGCCGCAGCCTTCTCAGCGTGGTGCTGGGGGCGGAGCGGATCACCCTGGAGGACGGCACCATCCTCACCCAGAGCTTTTCGGAGACCATCAAGCTCTATGACTGGGGCTTTGACAGCTTCAGCCGGCAGGTGATCCTGCGGGCTGACGAGCTGGTGGGGGAGGTCCCTGTGACCCTGTCCCAGGAGCAGAACACGGTGAAGGTCCACCCCGCCCAGGAGATCGAGCGGCTGCTGCCCAAGGATATAGACCTTACCCGGGACATCTCCCGGATCATCACCCGCAGCGAGGAGAGCGTGGAGGCCCCGGTGACCAAGGGCCAGGTGCTGGGACAGATCACCCTCAGCAGCGGCGACACGGTGTACGCCCAGGTGGACCTGCTGGCGGACGAGGACGTGAGCGCCTCCCGCCTTCTGGTGTTCCGCCGGGATCTGCTGGCCTTCCTGCACCGGCCTGCGCTGTGGATCTGCGTGGGCAGCGCGGCGGCAGCGGTGGCCCTGCTCCTGGGCCTGCGCGCCTTCCTCCGGGCCCGCCGCCGGCGCTACCGGAAGGTCTCCTCCCGGGGCCGGCGCACCAGCAGCGGCTACCGGGGCCGCCGGCGGTAAGCGATGAATCAAGGCATACCTCCTCTTTTTGGGGGTATGCCTTCTTTTTGTGCCTGCCGGTCAGCCGTCCAGGGGCACGGAGAGGAGGGCGGCGGCGTTCTTCTCCACGCCGTTGAGGAGGAAGCCGGCCAGATCGCAGGCGTAGACCCGCCCCGATGTCCTCACGCCCTGCTCCTCCATGTACCGGGTCAGGGCGTCATAGCCGCCGGAGATGTCCCACCGGCCCCGGCAGCACAGGCAGAGATAGTCCCCGGCCGGCTTCTCCAGGCAGTAGGGGCAGTCCACAGGCTCCCGTATCCGGGTGTAGAGGTGGCTGATGGTCCCCGGTCCCGGCCGGACTCCGGGCAGGTGGATGGCCCCCAGCTGGTAGTCCGGCTGCATCCCGTACTCCCGGCAGAGGGCCTGACACCGCTCCAGCACGGCAATAACCATCTCCTCCTCCCCGGCCCCGGGCTCCATCAGTCCCTCCAGCTCCCTGGCCGGGATAGCCAGCAGGTGCTCCTGCTCAAATCGGGCCACCCGGGGAACCATGTCCGGGTCCGCCCACTCCATGCTCCCGATGGCGTGGGAGAGCACGAAGTCCATCTGCTCCAGCTTCCGCCGCTCCTGCTCCAGGCGGCGGCGCTGCTCCCGCAGCACGGCCAGGGTCCCGCCGGCGGTCTGCTGGCAGCGGCGGATCTCCTCCAGCGGCGTACCGGTCTGACGGAAGATGGCAATGGCGTAGTAGTCGTAAAACTGCTCCACATCGTAGTAAAAGTAGCCGTTCGCCCCCTGATGGGCCGGGCGGAGCAGCCCCTCGTCCTTATAGTGGCGCAGTGTCTCCTTGGTGGTGCCGCACAGGGCGGCGAAGGCACCGGTGGTCAGTCCTCTCTGTTCCATAAAATTTCCCCCTTTCATGGAAAAATTCCGCTTGACTGCGTGGCGGCCACACGGTTTATGATACTACCCACCGGGACATTTTGCAAGTCTCCGGCACCATATACAGAAACGAGGAACCACAACATGGACAACAAGCTTGACTCCTACCACCAGCCGGTCACAGGCCGGAACATCCTCCGCTTTGCCCTCCCCACCATGGTGATGACTGTGTTCAACGCCTTCTACACCATGGTGGACGGCCTGTTCGTGTCCAACCTCATCGGCACGGAGGCCCTCTCCGCCATCAACCTGACGGCCCCGGCCATCGGCCTGATTACGGCGGTGTCCGGGATGCTGGCCACCGGCGGCAGCGCCGTGGTGATGAACAAGATGGGGGAGGGACGGGCCCGGGAGGCCCGGGAGGACTTCACCCTCCTGATCGCCGCCAACGCCGTGGCGGGCGCGGTGATGATGGTCCTGGGCTATGCCCTCATGGACCGTCTGCTGGGGACCATGGGCCTGTCCCCGGCGGTGTTTGACTACTGCCGCGACTATCTGAGCGCCTATCTCCCCTTCACCATTCCCATTCTGCTGATGTACAACTTTTCCCTGTATCTCATCGCCGCGGACAGGCCGCGGCTGTCCCTGATCTGTACCGTGGCCGGCGGAGTGACCAACATCGTGCTGGACTTTGTGCTGGTGGGGCTGGCGGGCCTGGGACTGCGGGGCGCGGCCATTGCCACCGGCCTGGGCTACTCCATCACCGCCGCCGCAGGCTTCCTGGTATTCGGCAAGCGGGAGAGCCTGCTCCACTTCCAGCGCCCGGTCCTCCGGGGACGGGTGCTCCTGGATGCCTCCGCCAACGGCCTGTCGGAGCTGGCCACCGCTCTGGTCTCCGGCATCACCACGCTGCTGTTCAACCTGGCTATGCTCAAATATGTGGGCGAGGACGGCGTGGCGGCCATTACCATCATCATGTACGTGCTGATGTTTGTCAGCGCCCTGTTCATGGGCTACTCCTACGGCGTGGCTCCCATGATAAGCTACTTCCACGGGGAGGGGAACCGGGAGAAGCTGAAAAAGCTGGTGCGATTCAGCCTCCGCTTCATTATGGGGACCTCGGCGGCCTGCGTGCTGGTTTCCATCCTGCTCACGGAGCCCCTGGTGGGCGTGTTCACCCGCCCGGACAGCCCTGTCTGGGATCTGGCGGTGACCGGCAACCGGCTCTGCTCCCTGGCCCTCCTCTTTGTGGGATGGAACGCCTTTGCCAGCGGGATGTTCACGGCCCTCTCCAACGGAGCCGCCTCCGCCGCGCTGGCCTTCTCCCGGTCCTTCCTCTTTACCGTGGCCAGCATCCAGATCATGCCCGTCCTGCTGGGCGGCGTCACAGGCGTGTGGCTGGCCACCCCCGTGGCGGAGCTGCTGGGGGCGGTGATGGCCGCCGCCGCGGCGGCGAAATACCGGGGGCGGTACGGATATTGAGGGGGAACGCGCTCAACGGCTCCCCTTCACCATTTCCCTGCCCTGGCGGCGCCAGAAGTCAAGAATAAATTGCAGCAAATTAGAATAATCAGCACAGCGCACAAAATGCCCCCACCTGTTTTGTGCTGTTTGACGGCAAAATGCGTATAAAAACCTAAACGGGCGGGGTTTTCTCGCTCGTTTAGAACACTTGTATTAACTTCTGCTGGTCATGCCGCCTGCCGTTCTTCGTCAAATAGATCGGCGGCGGATTTCCACCCCAGCAGTTTACGCGGATAGTTGTTTATCCACCGTTCCGCTTCCGCCACCTGTTCTTTTGTTACTTCGTCAAAGTTGGTTCCTTTGGGGAAGAAGCGGCGGATTAGCCTGTTCATGTTTTCGTTGCTTCCGCGCTCATATGCAGAATACGGGTGACAGAAGAAAACGATCGTCCGCTTGCCCTTCCTGCGGTGTGCAATCTCTATCCCCTCAAAGTCCTGGAACTCGCTGCCGTTGTCCACAGTAATACTTTTGAACAGGGTATAGAACAGCTTCCCGAACTTCCGTTCAAGGCGGTTTATGGCCTTTACCACGCTGGCCGCCGTGTGGTCTTCTACCAGGATCATGATCCCCATGCGGGTTCTGCGCTCTGTCAGCACCAGCAGGGCTTGCTTTGATCCTTTGCACCCCATAACGCTATCCATTTCCCAATGCCCGAACTTTTCCCGCTTCCCGATCTCTTTCGGGCGCTTCTCTATGCTCTCCCCGCGTGGCGCTCTTGCGGCCTGCTTTTTGCTTTTCTCTGCATAATGCCGCCGCCCCTTCTCACAAAGGTGCTTTTCGTCCAGTACAAGAAACACGTCCCCCCGGTAAATGTAGTTATACAGCGTTTTTTCGCTTATCTCCGTGCTGTATGTTTCTCCGCTGTTCCTGATATACGCCAGGGCCGCGCCGGGGGAAAAGTGCTGCTCCACGATCAGTTCTTCCAGTTTCTTTACCAGCGCGTGATCGTGTCCGATTTTCAGATCCGGCCCCTTTTCGGCCAGAAACTCCCTGTATTTCCTGTGCGCCACTTCCGGGCAGTAAATCACAACTTTTTCCAGGTCTGTTGTAAGCTGTTCGCATAACCCCCGGTTGATTTCATAGTAAATTGACCGTTCGCACTTCCCCAGGGCTTTTGCAATTTCCGGTTTCTTGAAGCCCTCTTTTATCATCCGCGCCAGTGTCAGCCTGTCATTCCAGGAAAAATGCGTTGCTCCTTCGTGATTCATAGAAGCGCCCCCTTTCCCGCAAATAATAAACTGGAATATATGATAAAGTCAATAGCCCAGACGTTGTAAAACGATAATTGCCGTAGGCCACAGCCTACGGCAACTTTATTTTTCTTCTTCCTCTGTTTCCCCTACCAGCCAATCCGTTGTAACCCCCAGCGCCCCGGCGATCGCCCGCAATTCAAAATCCTGCACCATTCGCAAGCCGTTTTCAATCCTGGATATGCAATCCCGTTCAATGATCACGCCGCTTACCTGCACCCGCGCCGCCAGATCGGATTGTGTACACCGCTGGCGCGTCCGGGCCTGCCTTATTCTTTCGCCTGATATGTTCCGCTGCCCATTGTAGTCAAATGCTTTCACCCTGCCGCCCTCCAAATTATTGTGGTGTATTCCAGTTTTTTGTTTGACATTACCACATTGATGCTGTATCATTGTGGCAATATCCCACTTGTGGGAATACCACACATATTTTAATCGGGATACCCTGAGTAAAGAAGGAAGGAAGATTGTTTATGAAAAAGCGTATTCTGTACCTTGTGGCCGTGCTTGCCCTGCTGCTATCCGCCTGCGGCGGTTCCCCTGGTTCCGCAATGGCGGAAGAATTAAGCGCAAAATACGACTTCTACGAAAAATCCGCCGAAAATATCAAAAAAGGCTTTGACGTTTCGTTGGACGATGCGGATCAAGTCTTTCTGGCGCTGGTTGATTGTGGCATTTCTTCTGAAATGGGCTACATTACAAAAAATTCCGATGGTTCTTTCAAAGTCTACGCTTCCGGGACTGATTACACCGTTTCCATGGACGGCAACACGGTTTCTTCCGTCTTCCTGGGGGAAGATCAGCTGTACCCGGAATTTATCCCGCACAATGACTTGATGGACTACGAACTAACCGTAAAAGACGTTATGAACGGTTCTGGCGATACCGTTATTGGGCAACGCGCTTATATTCGCCTTGGCAAAGATCAACTTGAAGAAATGACGGCGGATCACCTGCGGGAATTTGCCGAAAACCGCGTGGAAGGTTCCGGCTATAACTGGGTTTCCATCATCGTTACGGGCGGCAATGGCATCTGTTTTCCCGGCTCTGATACCACATTTGCGATATACGGAAAATTGGATGAAGAAGGTATGCTGGAAGAAACTATAGGCACTTGGACGCGGCAAAGTGACGGAAGTTATATTTATAGCGAAAACTAACAAAATCGGCCCCGGTTGCGCTTCACCGCGCCGCCGGGGCCTTTGCAGTAGTCCTATTGCACCAGTTACAACAATACCGCTGCGGCTACATTGTAGCACATGCGGCAGGGAAATGGCGGGCAATCTTTCCCGATCTGCCCGGATCAAAAGAACCACCAGCAGGCCCGCCGCCCGCTGGTGGTTCTTCTTTCACGCTTCTCCCTTGCCCCATGTCATTTCTTCTCCGGTATCCCGCAGATACTTTTCCCGCACCGCCGCCACAATGTAGCTGTTGAAGGAAGAATAGCCCGCCTGTGCCGCCGCCGCCCTTACCGCTTCTTTCATCCCCTTTGGCACGGCCAGTTCCATTCTGTCATAGTTCCCGGCCCGGTATTTATTTTTCGCCGCCGTGGCCGCCGCCCCCCTGGGCGTTGGATACTTCTTTTTTTCTTCTGCCATATAAAGGCCCCCCTTTCCACTATCCCACATTATACCACGTTTCTTCAACATACGGAAGTATAAATGTTGCACAAATTTCCGTAAGTATATTTGTTCAATATTTATAGCCGATTTCTCTTGACTTTTTATTCTTCCGTAAGTATAATATAGACAGTTAAGGAAAGCACAGCCGCCCACCTGCCGGGGCGTTAAGAATACGGCGGGGGCCACCCTTACGGGCCGACACGGCAAGGGGGCCGACACGGCAAGCAATCCAAAATATTTTATAGGGGGTCTTCCTTATGTTGGATCTTTATTCTATCCGCACACTTACCAATCACGGTTACGAAATGCCCGCCATCCTGGCCGCCATCCACGCCGCCGAAACTAACGGAAGTGCCGATCTGGACGGCTGGACGATCCGGTACAACGATCGCGGCGAAATAATCACCGTTCACCCCAGCTGGTGCGGGATCTATGTCGGTGACTACTCCGCCCACATCATCTTCCAGAAGAACATTTCCTATACGTTCAGCAGGTACGGCTTTATGAACGCCAAATACCGGGACTTGTCCGCCGTCCTGGAAAAGCTGGACGCTGCCAAAACCAACGGCTTCATTCTCTGCGAGTGCTGCGCCTGCGATTATGAGCGCCGCAAAAAGCAGGTGGAAAAGCTGGGCTACACCGTCCACCGCTCCAATATTTCCGCCTGCAAAACCGATATTTCCACCTGCTGTTTCCTGATTGCTTAACCGCCGCCGCCCCGGCCACCCTGGCCGGGGTTTTCCTTTTCTTACGGAAGTATACAATATGCACAGAATTTCCGCCCGATCTTTGTGCATCATTTTAAGCATATTCGCTTGACTTTTTATTCTTCCGTAAGTATAATATAGACAGTTAAGGAAACCACACAAAAACAAAACGGGGGTTACGAAAATGAAGGTTGCAGAAAAGATTCTTGAACAGCTGGGCGGCCAGAAGTTTATTGCTATGACCGGGGCCAACCACTTTGTAGCGGACGGCAACACGCTCCGCATGGCGCTTCCGAAAAACGCCAGCAAGGCAAACCGCCTGTATATCACGCTGGACGCTACCGACACTTACACGATGCACTTTTTCAAGTATACTGCCGGGCATCTTAACAAGAAAACTTTCGCCTGGATTGAAGACAAAACGGTTGAAGTTCGGACGGACAGCGGCGTTTTCTGTGACAGTTTGCAGGCCATCTTCACAGAAGTAACCGGAATGTATACGCACCTGTAACAACCACCGCCGGGCGGCCCAGCCGCCGCCCGGCTCCATCAATGCCACAGGCCGCAAGGCCGGAAAGGAAACAACCATGGAAAATACACAACTTATGGAACTCCCCAAGTGCCCCACCTGCGGTTGCTACATGATTCACCGCCCCGCTTCCCACCAAACGCAGGAACAAAAATTCTGCGGTGTCTGGTATGATTGCCCGTCCCCCCGATGTGCCTGTTCCGTTCTTCTTCCATCTCAGGAGTTGCGGGAGTTTTTATCCTTGCGGGAAGCCCCGTAAAGCCCCCAGAAACGCAAAGAAGCCCGCAGAAGGTAATTACACCCCCTGCGGGCTTCCGTGCGTCCTGGCGCTGTCTATGGCCCGTCCTGCGGGCTTTTATGTGTTGTCGTGTTCCTGCTGGCCGTCCTGGGCCGTCTGCGGCGCGTTCTGCGCCCCTTCCGCCGCCGTGGCGGTATCTGTACCCCCTGTGGCTTCCGGCGCGTCCTGGGCGGCTTCCTGGGCCGCCCGGCCGCCCTCCACGATCACAACGTCAACGCCAGCCGCCGCCGCGTCCGCGTCTACCGTGCCCACTTTCAGCCCGGCTTCATCATAGGCGTTTACGCTGCCGTCCGGGTTCGTTTCCAGCGCCCCTTCCGGCACGTTGTCCGTGGCAACCACCACGCCGGGCGCACCCGCCGCCGGGCCGGGCACGTTGATAACCACCGTGGACGCTTCCGCATACTTCCGCCGTCCGATCTCATAATAGCGGGCCGTGCTGGCCGCCTGTGCGGTTTCCTGCGGCTGCTGGGCTTCCGCCGCGCCCTTCATCATGTTTTCATATGCGGCCTGGGCAATGGCCCGCAGTTGGTCTTTTGTTACATTCAGCCCAGCTTCCTTTGCAATGGCTTCCAGCTGTTCCACAACCATTTCCATTTTTTCGTGTCCGCTGCTTGTCTTCATAAACTCCCGCGCCCAGACAACGAACTTGTCAGCCCATGCGGCCAGCTGCCGCAGTTTGTCCGCAACGCTCTTGGGCACGTTCGGGAAAACGAACTTGCCCAGCAGGAAGCCGCCGATCGAGATCAGCAGAAGCACCGCGTTAAAAATAATGTTTTCCATGTTCTTTCCGTCCTTTCCTTATTTCACCGCGCCGCCCAGGTCGCACAGCAGTTGATCCAGGCTTGCCGCCTGCTTGTAGTTCTTCAACCAGTATTCCGGGCCGTCAATCACGCCAGCCCGCACCAGCGCGGCCACGCCGTCTTCCACGGACGCGGCACGCGGCCCGGCCTTTTTGATTTTAGCCGCCGCCTTTTCAAGCAGAACTTCTAAATACTTCACCTTGCCGGAATTGACAACCCCGGCCCAGTAGTCCGGGGAATTGATCACGCCCAGCGCCGCCAGTTTTGCAAGGGCCGCTTGCGCCCCCGTGGCAACGTCCGCCGCGTCAACCCACCCGTAAACGGTCGAACCGCCGCCGATCTCCCGTACAAGGTGGAATGGATGCTTTGCGCCCTTTGCGATCTGTGTAACCTTCGCCGTGCCCGGCTTGCACGGCTTCCCGCTCCCGGCGCTGGCGCTTGTGTAATGCACGCTGCCCGTAAAGGCCACCACAGCCCCCACAGCGGGCGCGGGCGCTGCGGGCGTGTTGGTGGTTCCCCCAGGCTTTCCGGGCGTTCCTGCGGCTCCCTGGCCGCCCTGCGTGCCCTTGTCCGCCGCCACGTCATAGGTGACATACGGGATCTTCCCGTGCTTCGTCCACCTGCGCCCGTTCATCCCCGCAATGGGGCCAATGTTCAAGCACGCCGTTTCCTGCACGCAGTTTTTGAACGCCGGGGAACACTCGATCGCCACGCCGCCGCCCACATACACGCCGATATGGCCGGACAGCCACACAGCTTCACCCGGAAGAATCTTTGTAAAATCGGTTGAAACTTCCTTACAAAGCCGGATCATGCCGTCCGCGCCAGTATCAGGAACGCCGTTTGCCTTGTAGACTGCGCCGCCGTAGGTTTTGGAAGCGTCCCCGCTCCACCCCCACAAAATCCCTTTGATCAGGTTCACGCAGTCAAAGCCATAGACGGGCGGCTTTTTGTTCGCCGCCGCCTTGATCATGCGCGTGCGCTCCGCCCGCCTGTTGTATTCGTGGTTCTGGCAGTATCGCGTTACATTGCCCCCGGTCAGGGGCGCGCCGAAACAGCCCATGACGTAAAGGGTTTTGAAGTTGCGCACAATATCCCACAGTTTTTGAATAAGCACGGACGCTTTCATGCTTCCCGCTCCTTTCCATGCCAGCTTCTTTGCGGCGTTGTATACGTTTTTCCTTCTGGCTGCGTATTTGCCCATAACGCGATCGGCAAGCGCTGCGGCGTGGATCGCGTCCAGCGTTACGGGCTTCTTTGCGGCGGCGGCCACCCTTGCGGACGCACCGCCGCCGCCCTGGTTTTCCAGATCGGCAAAGTAGACAAGGGCCACCGGGTCTTCCACGCCCACTTTCAAGCCGTGATCCACGTATGCGCCCACGTCTGCTTCCGCCTGGGCATCTTGCGCACGCTTCCCGGCATCGGTTGTCAGAAGTTTACTGATCGCCGCCTTTTCCGCCGCGTTCACCGTCCGGGCGTTCCATGCGCCCGCCGCCGCTGTTGTGATTTCTTTGTAAAGGGCGGCCCCCAGGATGGAAGCCGCCCTGCTTTCCGCCGCGCAAATCTTTTTCAGAAGGTCAAGCGCCCGCCCGGCGTGCCATTGCACCTTGCCCACACTTACGGCCCCGTTATCGTTCGCGTTGACAGATCCGTAATTCCCTTCTTGCCCGAAAATGATTTTTTGCGCGGCCAGCACAATTTCTGTTCTTGTTTTTGTGTCCATTGTCAGTTCTCCATTTCCTTTGCGGCCCGTTCCGCTTCCCGTGCGTCCTGCCGCGCCCAGCGCCGATCCTGGCGGCGTTCCTTCGTGGTCTTGATCCAACCCATTACCCCACCTTCCAGGCCGCACGCGCCGAAAACGCATTGTACCAGCGTGTCCGGTATGCTGTCCTTTTTGATGAAGATAACCACCATTGCCACGATGAAGCACAGCAGGAACACGCCCAGCACGATCAAAATTTTATCCATAGCGCCCATGCGCTTCCCCGCCGTGGCGGGCGGCTTGTCCTTCTTCTGCTGCTTCCTGCCGCCCGTCTGGGCTGCTTTCAGCTTCACCGCCATACAAGCCAGCAGGCACAGCGTAACGCCGCCGAAAAAGCACAGCGCCGCCGTCATAGGGGCCGTAAGTTCCATTGCCGCCGCCCCCTACGAAATGCCGATCTTGGACAGGATGAAAACCACAAGGCCGCCCAGCAGGGCAGAAAACACGCACTTTACAGCCGTGCGCCACATATCGCCGTCCTTGTCTTCCAGTTTCTTTACGCGCTCCCCGATCGCGGCCTGTTCCTTGATCGTGGTGTCTACGCTGGTTTTCAACGCCTGGATCGTGCCTGTCAGGGCTGTAAGCTGCTGTACTACAATTTGGTTTACAGTGTTTTCCAGCTGCTCAATGCGCTTGTTCTGCCTGTCGTTTTCATCTTCCAGGCGTTTGTTTTCCGCTGTCATTCGCCGGGCAAATTCTTCATGCTCCGCCCTTGTCAGCGCCCCTTCCATGTCCGTTTACCTCCTTTTTGTAAATCTCGTTCAGTTTTTGCGCCATACCATGACTGTTAAAGTGCTTCAAGGCCCCCTTATAGGAAGCCACTGTGCGTTCCATGCCCTCCCGGTCAATTTCTCCGGCGGCGTATGCTGCAAAAACGTATTCAAGCCGCTTCACCATCTTTCTCGCGGTCTTCCGCCGCAGTTTTACGTGTGTTGCCCACACCCGGAAGCCCACAAATTCCGCACCCATGCTTACGGGCCGGATGCAGGTCTTATTGTTTAGGTTCAAATGCAGTTCGCTTTCCAGAAAGTCCGCAATCTGATTTTTCACCCGTTCCAGGTGCTTTTTGCTGTTATGGAGTATGATCACATCGTCCATATAGCGTATGTAATAGTGCAAGCCCAGCTGGTGCTTGCAAAACTGATCCAGCTGGTCTAAATACAGATTTGCAAACATTTGACTGGTCAAATTCCCTATGGGCAAGCCCACATCCGCCAGCATTTCACTAAACGCAACATCCCCAATGTCCGCGCCCATCGGCAAACCGAAATGGGTATCTTCGCAGTTCACTATACCTTCCAGGATTTCCAGCAGGTCTTCATCTGCTATTTTCTTCCGCAAGATCCCCATTAAAATTTCATGGTCTATCCTGTAGAAGTATTTTGAAATATCCAATTTTAGGTAATAGTATTTTCCCGGCTTCCGGCTTACCTGCCGGAACCAATATTGCAGACGCGCAACCGCTTTGTGCGTCCCCTTTCCATTCCTGCAAGCGTAACTGTCATAAATAAACTGCTTGTCCAATAGCGGGTTTAATTGCCTGTAGATCGCGTGCTGTGCCACGCGGTCTTTGAATTGAAGGGCCATTATCAGGCGGCGCTTTGGCTCATACACATAGAACATTCTGTAGCGGCCCACTTTGTAGGTCTTCCAGATAAATTCGTTTTGTAACTCAATCAGGTTTCCTTCCAGATTTTCCGTATAAACCATAATATCCGGCCTGTCCCTTTTCCCGCGTATCCCGGCTTTGTAGGCATCGAAAAGGTTTTCAAAGTCAAATATTTTCGGGAATAGGTGTTTGATCTTGTTCACGCGGATAACCTCCCACCGCAAACGCCGCACAAACCAGCGCTGGGCGCACCCCAGCGCCAGACGTAACAAATTGACGGTTTCCCGATCCGTCTTTCGGGCTTTCGCCTTACTAACTGTTTTTGCGGCAATATAATATTTCTCCTGCGGCCTTGTCGGGCCATCGGACAGGAAAAAGGCCCCTTATACCCAATCGCACGGGACGCGGGCACATATGCACCGCGCCTTCTGGCTGTATTGGGGTTAAGCGGAACGGAAGCCCACATTCACGTTGACGTTGGAGCGCGGGTTGTTCAAATTGACAGCAGACGGCCCGCCGTTCGCGTGATTGTTGAAGCTGGAACCCCGGATCGGCAACCGCTAGGAACGTTAAATGGCCTTTTCCCTTTCTATAAAAAGAACGGCGTTTAGCCGCTCTTTTTACCCTTGGAAGCGTTGTTCAAGTATTTTTCGTAGTTTCCGATCATGCCGCCCAGTTGATTGATCATTTTTGCCCAAATTTCATACCTGCGGAACGGCAAGCAAGGCTTTTTGTCCGGGTACATATCCTTGTCAGCCGCCAGGCGGATCAAATGCCGTAAAATATCAACTTCTGTGTCCAGTTCGCCCAGCGTGGTTTTCTTGTAGTGCTTATTTTCCAGTGTGATCACATGCCGCAAAATTGCGTATTCGCATTGCCGTATGTCAAGCGCCAGTCCATTTCTTTCATACCTGGGGAAATCCTTTAGGCAGATATTCCCGTACTTGATGATTTCATAGACTTTATTTTTCATTCGGAAATCTTCCGCTTTTGCGTTCTGCGCGATCCCGTCCATCTGCGGCAACTGTTCTCCCGGCGCGGCATTTCTCTGTTCCATAATACTTTCCCTTGAATTTCAAATTTTCGGGGGACTTGCTGCCGCAAGCCCCCCCAGTTTTCCGGTGTCCGGTTTACAGTTCTACATAAGCGGAACGGAAGCCCACACTCACGCCGACGCTGGAGCGCGGGTTGCCCAAAAGGACAGCAGACGGCCCGCCGTTCGCGTGATTGTCGAAGCTGGAACCCCGGAGCGGCAACCGCTCCCCGTTGTTCCGCGCCCAGAAGTGATCGCCGCCGTAGGCTGCGCCGCCGTCAGGGAAAAGCCCCATTGCGATCAGGATTTTGGGGATGGTCAGCCCCGCCGCCGTCTTTGTGTCCTTAAATACGCAGTTGGCATCGTTTGCGTCCGTTGTCCGCGTGGTTACGCTTGTATTGATCACAATAGCTGCGCTGGCCGCGCTTTCACGGTCAATTTTCAGTGTGCCCGCCGCCCCCGGCTCCGCAAGCGAGCCGTCCGCCTTGATCGCTTTCCATTCGGTGGACGCGGCGGCCATACTGCATGTAGATTTCATGGAGTTGCCATAGGGGATAATCTGGATCTCACCGTCCAGCAGGCGGAAACCCGCCACCCACTCCCAGACATTGCCGCAAAGATCGGCAATGCCCGCCGGGCTGTGATCGTGGTTCCAGGTTACGGGGCCGCTGCCCGTTGCCGTGCGCCCTCCGTTTTCGTTGTTATAATACGTTGTGATCCCCCGCTCATGCGGATGCGTCCAGCTGGCGCTCCAATTCGTGTTGCCACGGGGAACGGTTTTATTTTTCTGGCTCCACAGGTTCAGTGCGGCAAAAATGCCATTCTGGTTCAAATGCCAGCCGTTGCCCTTCTTCCGGCAGGCGGTGAGCGCCGTGTCAAAGTCCAGCACCGCCGCCGGGTCTTTTGCCGCCAGGGAGTAGGCGCGATCGTGCTTGATGATATTCGGGTACTTGGATACCCAAATCACATCTTTTTCCACGCCATCCACAATCCACCAGGGCAAAACCTCCTGCGTGCCGTCCGTGATAATGTCGGAATACTTCATTTTCGGCACGCCCACCATGATAGAGGGATAGCCCAGATCGTCCAGGATCACGCGGTTGTTTGCGCCGAACGCGGCCACCGCCATTGCCAGATCGTCAAAATTGTTCGCCATTTTCTTTATTCCTCCATTCCCCATAGATAAAGTGTACAGCGGGACACGTCAAACGGCTGCGGCACGCGCACGGTTCCCATTCCCATGACGGGGCCGCCGTCTTCGTCCCGCCCGATCTCCATTTCCTTTTCCTGTTCCTCATACCTGCGGGCCGGGATCACAATCTGGGCGGCGTAGTTGTGGGCGTTGCCGCCCGTGCCCATCATAAGGCCCTGATCCTTGTCCGCCGTAATGTCCAGCACGGTTTCTTCGTCCCGCTCCCGCGTGGACAGTTTGACGGAAAGATCATCGTCCCCGAAAATGATCTTTTCCCCGCTCACCCGGTATTCCAGGTGCTTTCCCGGTGTCTTCTCGATCACGTTGATTTTAGCCACGTCTTTTTTCCTCCTTCATGATTTCCTTGCTTCTGGCCGCAATCACGGCGGCGGCTTCCCGCTGTTCCGGGGTTCCCCTACCGGATACCCCGTAAGAGCTCAAAACCGCCGCTTCATGCTGCCGCCGCGCTTCCGATTTGATATGGACGTTAGCCACTGTAGAAGCCCCCCTTTACGTGAAGTTTCAGCGTAACGCTTGTGGCGCTCCCGTAAAACTCCACCTTAAAACCGTTCGCCAGTTTGTCCGAAACGGACACGCCTTTAAGGCTGCCGCCCGCCACGCTCACCACTTCCGGGGTTACTGTGTATTCCCCGTTATTGCGGCGCACGGCCAGGGCAACCGTTTTTTTGCTGTTGTTAAACGGGTACTGTTCGGAATTGTTCAGCGTCACGTGGAGCGTTTCCCCGGCCAGGTCTTCCAGCTGCTGCCGGGCGTGCCGGGCCATAACCAGCAGGGCCGCCGCCGTTTCGTGGGCTTCCGAAATGCCGCATTCCATGTGGTTGAAGTTTTTCGCGCTCTGGGGGGTTCCCTCCTGTAAAACCTCCCCTTCCACGGGGATATGCGTGATCGTTCCGTCCCCGTTGTCCTGTTCTGTGTAGCGGTCTTCAAATTCCGTTACATGGTCAAGCCACTGTTTTTCTGTGTACACGGTTTACACCTCCTGTTCCAAAAACTTAAATGTGAAGCGGTACAAAACCCCTTCCTGGGCTTCTTCCAGAAGAATCCCTTCCCCCTTCGTGGCCCACAGCTGGCGGTTTTTGTTGTACAGCTGCACTTTTTGGACGGTCACGCTTCTGCTTTCCTCCGGCGTGATCTGGATATACACCGCTACGCGCCCGTCTTTCATCCGCTCCCGGCGGTGGATCGGGCATTTGATTTCTTCCCCGTCCACCGTTACCACGGCATAGGCGATAATATCGTCCAGAAACGCTTTTACGTCCTCAAATGCCTGGGGTTCCAGCATGGTTTTTCCTCCTTCCTTACAATTTCCGGGGACTTCCGCACCGCTTAGAATTATACTTAAACGCCCTGCCCTCCACCGTTCCGGCCCCGTCTTCGTCCGCTATTTGCGGTATGACGTTCCGGCCCGGCGCTGTCCCCGCAATGGGCACGGCATACGTGCTTCCTTCCACTTTCGTTTCTGTAACTACTTCCGCCGCCGCAATGGCGCTTTGTACGGCCCTGCGCGGCTCTGTACCTGCTTCCACAGTTCCCGCCCGTGTGTTTGTATACCTTGACGCTTCCGCTCCCGTCTGGGCGGTTATATGGGCTTCCTGGGCATGGAACACTGTAGCGCGGCGGGGGGCGGTTCCGGCCTGGGGGGTATTGTAGACAACCGCCGCCGCTTCTGTTTCCGCTTCCACCGCCGTTTCCCTGCCTTTGAAAATAACATTGCGCTGCGGCATCGTTCCGGCTTGCGGGTTGTTGTAGACAGCCGCCGCCGCTTCTGTTTCCGCGATCAGGCTTGCTTCCGCCGCACCGCCAGAAACGGCCCTGCGCGGCTCTGTACCAGCTTCCACGGTTCCCGCCTGGGTGTTTTTATACCCATAGGCCGCACGGCCTGCCTGGATGGTTATGCGGTCTTCCCGGCCCCGGAAAACAACATTGCGCTGCGGGATGGTTCCGGCTTGCGGCGGAGTGAAGATAAACCCCGCCGCCGCCGTGCCTATGATAATAGCGGCGTTTGCCACGCCGCCGATCATAATCCGGTATGGATGCGTCCCGGCCCGCAGCGTATCCGTTAGCGGGTTGTGGTACACAAAATAATCTGTGTGCGTCTGTATGATGCAGGTAATCCGCGCCTGGTACACCACGCTTTCCAAATGGGAAGACAGGCGCTTATACATATAGACGGCCTGCACAAGCCGCTTGAAGCTTACGGTTATGTAGCTTTCCGTAACGTCACAAACAATCCTGAAATGATGCGGTTCCCCTCCATACTCAAACCATTCTTCCACTTCACTTTCCGGCCACACGCTCCCCAGCGCCGTTTCTACAGCGTACTTTGTCCCCATGCGCTTATGCACCCGAACACTGTTTTTTACAACTTCCCGTTTCACCTTTAGCGGCATATCGTAGTCGTACCAGTCAACGTGCATATCATAGGCCAAAATATCCACCAGCGCTTCCGGCAGTTCGTCAAATCGCGAATAGATCAGCACATCGTTAAGATGTCCGCTCACTTTCAGCGCTTCCGCCGCAAACCCTTTCGCCAGCGCGATCATTTTCGGGTCATGCTGTAGGGCTGTCGGAAAAATCTGTGTGAAGTCGATACTATAAATATCGTTATTCATCCTCTGTTCCCCCGTTCAGAACCGTTTCCCCGGTCAGCCGGGCCACGGACGTTTCGGGGACAACCGTAAAATCAGGCTTCCGGATCTCCGCCCTTTTCAGTCCTGCTTCCATCAAGAAATTGTGCAAACGGGACGGGTTAATATCCCGCCCCATCTTTTCCGTTTGCCATTTGATATATGCGGCCACAGCGCTTCTTGCGTCTCTTTCAATGATCGTGCTGCTGGTTTGGCTGTAGCGCGGAAGATAGATTGTCACATCAACAGAAAAAGGGACTTCTTCTGGCTTTGACACGATCACCCTATCTGTCAGCGGTCGAACCGTGCTTGCGTTCAAAGCGTCTTGAATTTCCTGCATGGTTGCTTCCGTGGGCATTTCCCCGCCATTCAGCAGCACCCGTATATCAACCAGCCCCGGTTCCGGGCTTGTGGCAGTCACGTCCGCAATGGCTGTTGAAACGCTCTTGACGTGGTAAATATACCCGCCTACGGGGCCAGCTGTGCTAAACCCTTCCATGCTTTCCCGCAAGCGCTCATAGTAGCTTTGATCGCTTTCCTTGTCCGCGCCGCCAGCTGTCCGCGTGATATTCTCCACTTTCCAATAAAAGTCGTAGGTGTCCATAATTTCTTTGATCTGCCCGGTGGCTATGTTGTTCCCCACAATTCCCGCCGTCTGGCACTCGCCCAGAACGTCCCCGTATGTGTCCCCGGCGTGGATCTCCAATTCTTCCGTTGTGGAAAAGACAATTTCCCCGTCAAAGTTGATCCGCGTGCCCTGCGGCACAATGACGCTTTGCGGCTGCGGCTCCGAAATGTGGAAGCGGAAAATGGCGGTTGCCCTTGCTTCCGGCAGGCGGAACGTGTCTTTGAACAGCTCCCCCAGGCTGTCCAGGTATTTCCCGTTTGCGTAGCGCGGCACATTCTTTTTTGCGGTTTCGTTGATTATAATCCGTTGCTGGACGATGATTGCCGCCGTATAGGCTATATACAGCCGTTCCGGGGAAGCCGGATAAACTTTTTTCTTCTTCCCGGTCATTTTCTCATACATCAGTTCCCACAGCGCAATCAGGCTGTTTTCTATGGTTTCCGTGTCGGTTTCCACAAATTCAATATCTGGATATTCCCGCTTAATCAACGTCCCGCACCCCCTCAATTTCAACCGTTATATCCATGTCACCGCGAACGTTGCCTGCTTCCACCGTGATTTCCCCCAGGATCGCCCGCGGTTCGTACTGTTCAAACTGATCGTGGATATTCGCCACGATTTCATTTGCCACCACGTTTACAGGGCGGTGCAATCGGTCTGTGTTCATGCCCAGTCCCCGTATAAACGTCACAGACTTTAAGTAACTGTCAAGGATGATCGCGCCGTTTATCAGCACTTCTTCTTCCACCGTCTGCGGGTCAAGGCAAATATCTTCCAGAATTTTTCCGTTGTTCTTCAAAATCCACGACACGGCGGCTACCTCCTGGCGTATTCTTTCAGTGACAGCGTGGTATTTGCTGCCCAGCAGTTCCCCCGGTTGTCAAATGTCTTCAATTCTGCGGACATTTTGGTAATGGCCCATTTATAGCCCCCGTAGACGTGGCCGCCCAGCACCAGACGTTCCACCGTCCCGCTTCTGATCATGGCCCGCAACCGCTCCACTTCCTGTATCGGGTTCGTTCCCAGGAAGACGGAAAACTTTATGGGCAGGTTGATCGTTTCCAGGTCAGGCCCCAGAAATTCCAGGAGATCCGGCATCATGTGCCGATCGTGCGTGGCGTAGTTTGCGCCCACGTCCCATTGCAGTTTTTCAAACGTCCTTATTGTGTTGCTGGACACAACAAAGGACAGCGAACCAAAACCGCCCAGTTTCCCCACGGCTTACACCTCCCCTACAACATATCCGTCCCCGTCCCCGCCTGGCCGCATGATGCACAGCACCCACGCCCCCGGTTTCGGGTTCCAGTCCATTACATAGACTTCGTGCTGGTGCGGACAATGATCACACGCTATCTTTACCAGATCGTCTTCCTGATCCGGCGGCTTCTTGTTCGGCGCTATGTGGCGGGGACGGGCAATAAATTTCAGTTCTGAACTTTTCATGCCGTTTCTATCCTGGAACTTCACACGTCCTTTCCGCGTTACCGCGTCAAAGGTCTGTACCTCGCCTATCCTGATTATCCTTTTCAGCGCGTCCAGCATATCTTTGTCCATTTGCAAGGAAGCGCCGCTTTGTCCCGCCATCAATACCCCTCCAATATCTGCACTAATTCAATGTCGGTGGTATATCCGCCCAATAGCTTGTGTTTGGCGCTCTTTACCCGGTATTTCCGGTCAAAGGACTGGAAGCCCCGCAGTTGAACCACCACGCCCGCCACAAGCTGCACGTCCCCCACCATGGAAAAACCGGCCGTTATTTCTCCTTCGTTCTTTTCCCGCAAGCGCTTTTTCGCAATGCGCATGGCTTCCGCCGTGTCCGCAACTTTTTCGTTGATTTCCAGCACTTGCCCCGTTCCCGCGCTGCTGTCCGGCGTGAACGTGTATTCTATCGTTTCTTTCTTTTCGGAATCGGAATAGCTTACATGACAGCTTGTGTACGCTGTATCCTTCATGTTTGTTGACAGGTTAAAAGAAAGAATATCGCTGCTTCCGTAAGTAATTGTTTTGATCGGCGGTTTTCCGTCATAGTCCTGCTTGTCAAAAATGACAACAGACAGCGCGGTAATTTTCAGCGCTTTTCCCTCCGCATGGCAAAGCGTCTGCAAAAACCGTATATCCGATTGCTGTACCTGCTCTTTTTTGCTGTACTTCGGATTTTCCGCGCATTCATACATCAAAGACAGGCCGGCTTCCGCCGCGATCTGCGCGGCGATCGCCTGTAGGCTTGTATTCTCCCAGCTGCGGCATTTCTTCTGCATCCGCAACGTTGACGTATAAGGGATTGACGTGCCGCTCAACGTTGTTTTCATGGGCGGCCCCGCAAGCTTTGCGCTGTCAATCTCAAACGTTCCGCAGTTCAGAACGCCGGAACGCCCGCTGCCGTTCCAGTCCAGTTGCGCAAGTTGTACCTGCACCATTTTAACGGATGTGGCCGCCGGGCCGCTCCCTGCGCCGCTTCCGCCGCCGCTGGCGGCGTTTCCGGCTCCGCCCTGGGTATCCGTATCCCCCGCCGCCCTTGCGTCCTGTACGGCTTCTGTAGGCGTTGCCGTTACTTGTCCTCCGGTTGTGATCTTGAACACTTGCCCAGGGAAAATTAAATCAGGATTTTTTATTCCGTTTTCCTGTACGATCTGGTTATACTTTGACGCGCTCCCCAAATACTTTGCCGCTATGGCTGACAGTGTATCCCCGCGCTGTACGATATAATCTATCGTTTCTGTCGGGGCCACTTCCTTTTGTACCAGTTTTCCGGTATCCGGCGGCGCGATCGTTGCTTTTACTTCTAACCACTGTTTGTTCCCTTCATTTGCGGCGTTGTCATAGGATATTTGAAGATCGTCCGCTGCGTCTTCCTCGTTGTCTGTGTATGTTGCCGACAAAAGGCGGTCTGTCAGGTTTTGCGGAAGCGTCCCGCCGATTGCCACCACGCGCAATTCAACCCGCCTTGCCCTGCTCATTCAAGAATCCCCCTTTTCCACGGCGGCAACTGCATATCCACCGGATCTTCCGCCGCCGGGATGGTAAGAACCACCCCGGCGGGAAAGATAACGATAGCGGCGTGATCTGCGTTCGCCTTAATCAGCTGATCCGTGTATAAGACGCTCCCCATCTGTTCATAGGCTATTTTGTCCCACATATCGCCTTGTATGGTTCGGTATGTCTTATTCATAAACCATCCTTCTTTCGTCTTCCGCTTCCTGCCGCTGTATTTCTCGGAACTCCCGGATCAATTTCTGGTTGTTTTCTTCCAGTTTTTGATCCAGATCGTCCGGCTTGTCCCCCTGCACTATGATCGTGGGGGAATTGTTTACGGTTATGTTTTGCGTACCGCCGCCGCGTCCGGGGTTCCGTGTAACTTCCGGCGCGGTTCGCACTTCCGCTGCGGCGTTTCCACCACCGCCGCCCACCTGCATTGCCGCTGGCGCGGACTTTACGGCGGCTGCGGCCCGGTTGCTGCTTTCCAGGATCTTTTGCGTCCGCTCCGCCGTGTATACGGTCATGCCGGGCGCGTTGGTTATCAGTTCCGGCCCCTTCTCACCCGCTATAAAGGTGCTGGGCGTTCTGGCCGTGCCCCGTGCGAACGTTGGCAGTTGCGGGATATTCACGCCCTTGCCGCCGACAACGGGAACCCAATCCGGGATCTTAATGCTGTTCAGCCCTGCAATAGCGCCGTTGATAATTCCGATTATGCCGTTTATAACGCCCTTCACAATGCTTGTCAGGGCATCCCACGCGCCGGAAAACACGCTCTTTATTCCTTCCCATGCCTGCGCCCAGTTGCCGGAAAACACGCCCGTTATAAACTGAATCAGGCCGGAAAGGACGGTTGCAAGGCCGTTCACAACGCCGCCTATGGTGTTGAAGACGTTCTGGAAGATTGCCAGCACAGACGGCAACACAGCTTGAATCACAGAAAGTATCTGCTGCATGATCGGCTGTATGATATTCCAGATCGTTGTAAATACCGTCTGCACCACGGGCAGGACGGCGGACAGCACCGCAGTAATAGTAGCTGCCAGAAATTGAACGCCGCTGACGATTGCCGGAAGTACGGTTGAAACAATAAAGCTGAAAATCTGCTGGACAATCGGGAAAACGTTCGTTTGTACAAATGTAATGATCTCGCTGATAACGGGCATGATCCCGGCAATGAATCCGCCGATAACCGGAATAATTCCCGCTATAAAATTCGCTATGGCTTGCACGATCTGCATGATAACCGGGGCCGCCTGCTGTATGCCGCCGACAATTCCCGGTATCACATCGGACACGATCACGCCCAGCACTTGTTCCGCCACTGGTACAACGTGTTCCGTAATAAAGCCTATCAGGCTCCCGATCGCGCTTCCTACGGTCTGGGCAGCCCTTATGAAGCCGTCAAAAACCGCTGTTCCCTTCGCACCGAAAATGCTTTCTATCTTCTGGCGGGCCGCGTCCATGTTGCCGCCGGAAAATACGTTCTTGATCGCGTCCCCAGCCGCCGTTACAGCCGCAACGATCTTGTCAAAGATTTCAAGGCCATTGTCCCCGAAAATCCGGCCTACCGCTTCCCGTACCTTGTCAAAGTTCTTCCGTAGAAGCTGCACAACGGTAATAACCGCCGTGACAACCCCCACCACGGGAAGGATTTTTCCGGCTATGCCGCCCAGCGGCCCCAGCAGGGTTGATCCCAGCTTTCCCAGCGGCCCCATGGCTGTTTTCAGCGCGTTTCCAACCGGGCCTATCAAAGTCCCCAGTTTCCCAAACGCACCGCTTACAACGCGCCCTATGGTTCCCAGCGGGCTTCTTGCGATAACGCCGGACAGGCCGGACAGCACGCCGCCCAGCTGCCCACCCAGCGCCCTAAACGGCGCAAGGATCAGGGGAACGGCCCGGCTTCCAACGCCGGACAGCGGCCCCAGAAGTCTTCCTGCCAGGCTTTGCGCCCCAGCTGTGAATATGCTACCAACCCGCGTAAAAAGGCCGCCTGCGGCCCTCGCAAGCGGGTTGTTTGTCAGGATATTGCCCAGCGCGGAAGTAACGCCCCCCAGGGCGCTTCCCACATTTCCGAAATAGGTTAATACCCCTTTCCCGGCAAGTTTCAGCCGCCCGGCAAGTCCTATACTTCCAGCTTGTGCTATCAGAAACTTACTTTTCAGCAGTTCCAGCACATATTGTACGTTTACAACTCCCAGTTTTAATTCCTGGAAGCCCAGCTTTAGGCCCAATCCGCCCAGCTTCAGCGCGGCCAGCGCTCCAACCACCTTCATGGCGGTTTGCACCAACTGCGGGTTTGCCTGGGCAAATTCTGATACCCTCGTGACCACTCCGGCCACTTTGTCCGCCACGTTTCCTACGATCGGCAAAAGGTTCTGGCCCAGCACAATTTGCAGATTGTTTATGCTGTTCTTGGCCTTTGCCATCTTGTTTTCCGTGGTGTCTGCCATTATGCCGAACGCGGTTTCTGTCGCGCCCGTGCTTTTGATCATTTCTTCCACGCTGGCGTTGAAGCCGTCCACCCCGTTTGACAGGATAGACATAGCGGCTTTTCCCGCTTCCGCGCTTCCGAACATATCAGCTATGGTTTTCCCGCTCTTTTGTGCTTCCGTCTGTAGGATATTCAGCACTTCCGCAAGGCTCGATCCGTTTGCCATCAGATCGGAAAAACCGCCGCCTGCAACCTTCCGCAGAATCTTGTCCGCCGTGCTTCCACTCTTGCCTAACTCATTCAGCATGGAGTTTGCATAAGTGGTTGTTTCGGCGGCTGCAATGCCCTTGGAAGTCATAATGGCATAAGTAGCGCCCAGCTGTTCCAGCGAAACATTATAGGCATTTGCCGTTGGAATAATCTTGCCCATGACGGACGATAATTCCCCAACGCTCACTTTGCCCTTGTTCTGGATCTGGATCAGCATATCGCTGACGGTTCCCACCTTGTCCGCGCTCATTCCATAAGCGTTTAGAATGGTGGTTAATACGTCAAGCGTCTGTGACGTTTCCGCAAATCCCGCCTTTGCCAGTTTCGTACTGTACGAAACAAAGTTTACGGCATCCCCGGTTTTCTGCCCGGCGGAAATAGCGTTGTAAACGTCTTCTGCAAGGGCGTTGGCCGCCACGCCCGTTTTATTGGACAGGGCCATAACCTCTTGCGAAATTTTATCAAGCGGAACTTGCGTGGTGTCCGCTATGGTGTTCACCTTTGCCAGCGCCGTTTCGTATTTCTGGGCCGCCTGTACTGGCCCGGCGTAGATCGCCGCCGCAACTGCGGTATAGGCTCCAACCGTGCCCAGTATTTCCGTTTTGGTTGCAGAAACATTTTGCTTGATCTTTTCCTGCTGCTGGTTAAGGTTCTTTAAGCGCTCCTGGGACGCTTGCAAGCGCTCATAGGAATTTTTCAGCCGTTCGTTTGCGCGTTCCAGATCGTCCGTGTTCAATCCGGCTTCCCGCAACTCCTGGGCCAGTTCTTCAAGGGATCTTTGCTGTTCTTCGATTTTGGCAGTAGCTTGTTGTAACTGGTTTTGATTCGCTTTGTACTTCTCTTTTAGCCTGCTGTATTCCTTGCTGGTTTCGGAAAGTTCCTTCTGTAGCCGCTTGTATTCCTCTATGTTCCCTTCCGCTTCTGCGGTTTCCATGGCCCGTTGAAGATCGCGCTTCTTTTGGGCCGTCTGGGCCAGTTCGGATTGCAAGCGGTCATGTTCCGCCGTCAGGCGCTGCAATTTCTGCTGGTTCTGCTGAATGGCGGCGTTTGCTTTGTTGTAGCCATCTACTTTCGATTGCAGGGCATTGACGTTTTTAACGCTGTCAGACAGCCGCTTTTGCGCCTGCACGGCGGCGTTGAAGGTGCTATGGAAATTTCCGCCCAGGGAAGCAGTCAGCTTGAACAGAAGTTCAAAGTTTTTTTGCGCCCCTGCCAATTACTTCCCGCCCCCCTCACTTGTCCTTCTGGGCGGCCTTGTCTTCTTCCTCCACTTCGTTTATGCTTTCTATCCAGGCGAAAAATTCATGAAGCGGCAAGGCCATCCACTTAAACGGATCGGCATATGTCAGCCGCGCAAGCCTGTATGACTGTTTTCGGAACCAGTTGCCGGGATACTCAATTTTTAGTATCCCACAGCCACTAAAAAATCCCTCGCGGCGTTCTTGATCTTGAGATAATGCCGCAAGGGCAGGCGTGCAATCTCATCCGCTCCGATCCCGGACGCACGGGCCGCAATGCCGCACTGGAACGCGCTGGATACGGTTGCGTCCAGCACAATAATGTTGCGCTGCTGCAATTCCAGTTCCACCGCCTCCACGTCTTCCCCGGTCAGGCGTTCAAAGTAGAAGGTCAGGCTTTTGTACTGCGTCCCCGTGATCTCAACGGGCGGGTTGAAGGTATGCACATAGTTCATGCTGTGCGCGTCTGCGGGCTTGTCCTGGGGCGCTTCCGCCGCCGTGGCGGTATCCATACCCGCCACCGCTTCCGGCGCGTCCTGGGCCGCCTGGGCGGCTTCCTGGGCCATCTTTTCCGCGTTCATGTTCTTGCTGTCTTCCATTGTCATTTCCTCCATAAAATTAAATTTATTGCGGGCCAGCAGCACAACGCCGCTGGCCCGCTCGGTGTTCCTGTTACTTGCCCAGCGCCTTTCTTACTTCCGCCAGGTAGTCCACGCCGTTAATAAAGCAGATGAAGTTCACGGGGTCAATCTCCGTTTCCTTCTTCCCGTCCCTGTAAATGGCGTAATAGTATACGGCGTGTTCGCCGCTTGCGTCCGCCGGGGAAGCCACCGCCGCTTTGCCTACAGCCAGCTTTTTCGGCATCGTCCGCAGAATGTGCTTTAGCGCTTCCTGCTTGTGCTGCCCCTTGTTGCTGTTGTAGCCCTGCTGGGATACGCGGCAATCCAGGTTGTGAATACGCGGCTCGTTCATCTTCACGGCGGCGGGCGTAACCGTGCGGAAGCTGAACTTTGCCGTCATGGCTTCCAGGTGTCCGATCACAACGGCTTCAATGTTGCCGCTCAACCCCGCGCCTTTGATTTCCTCCACCAGCCACGCCAGTTCCGGGAACTCCACTTCCGCGATCCCGATATAGTCCACCGCGTCTTCGTACACGGCAAAGTTGTTTACCAGCTGATCAACTTTCGGCATTTCTTACCCCTCCTTCTTACGCCGCCGGGGACAGCAGCACTTGCAGGTAGGAAAGATCGTATTCCATTACCCAATTCAGCTGCTGCAACGGGGACGGGGGCGTAACGTAAATATGGAACTTCACCCGGCCCGCCATCAGGTTTGTAAGGGCGTTTTCGCTCTCCAGCATTTCCACCCGGCCCCCCAGGATCTTTTCCTCGGCGGTTAGGCTGTTCAGCCAGTAGTTTACGCCCTGCATGATCGCGTCCAGCAGGCGGCGCGTGATCCGGCGGTCAACATCGTTCCAGGAAGTCAGGATCACCGTTTTGGCAATGTACTTGAACATCCGGTTGATATTATAAAAATAGTCAACCGGATCGGTGTTGGCCGGAAATGCGGAAGTGTAGTTGCCCCAGGACACAAAGCCGTTGTAGAAGTTGACGCAGGTAATAATACCGTTGTCGTTCAGATAGTTTGCTTTCGGCACGTCCAGCCGGACTTCCTCACCGTTCGCCAGCACCATACTGTCAGCACGCAAAACCTTGTTGGACGCGCTTTCGCAAGGCGTGCCGTCCCCGAACTCCCCGCTGTTGTCCGTCTTGGACATACTGCCCGCCAGCTGTACGGTATAGTCAAAGACGCGATCGCCCAGCTTGACTTTCGGCCAGCAGCACAGCTGGTTCACGTTGAAAATATTCATGCGCTTTTTCAGCGCCGGAACGTCCGTGTACCAGGTTGCGCCGTCTCCTTCCGTGCTGGGCAGTTCGATCAGCGCTTCCGCTTCAAACACGCCGTTGATATTTTCCGCCTTTGCGGACATAACCGCCGCCACTTCATTGTCGTGTGACCAATTCGGACACACGATAATATCAGGCGCAAGGGTATACTTCGGGAAAACATCATCGATCAGTTCAAGCCCCGTGGTCTTGTGCGTGGTTACGCTGTACCCGCCGATAATGTCACTTTTCGTAACCATGGACGGATCAACCGCGTCATAGCTTACCTGCTGGGCCGTGGTGGTGTCGGTCAGGAACTCGATCGCGCAATTATCATCCGTGTAAAACACGGTATAATCGGTATCCCGCTCCATCCCTTCCACTTCCACCGTGTCCGCCAGGGCTTCCAGCGGCAAAAGGATCTGGTTTTCCAGCGGTTCCAGTTCCGCTTCCACCTTCGTTTTGTGCTTTTTGGGGTCAAGCACGTTCACCATGATCACCGGGGCCACGTTGTAAAGCGTGAACGCGGTGTAAATCTCCATGCACAACGGGTATTTCTCCCAATCGTCAGAATACCCCAGGAAGCGCACAGCTTCTTCGTAGTCATTCGCCATAATGACTTCGTTGGTCTTCCCGCCCACCATTTGCACGGGGGCCGCGCCCACCGCGAAATGCACGCCGGAAGCCACTTTAATAGGCGTGGAAACGCTGGTTTTCAGCTTCGATGCGTTTACGCCGTGTGTCAGCGCCATCTATTATCCCTCCAATCCTTCCGTTGCCGCCAGGGAAGCAATGTCCGCGTAGAACTTATGCAGGGCGTTCCCGCCCGCCGCGATCTTCTGCTTCGCTTCCGCCAGCTTCGACACGGGCACAAGCATATTTTTGACAAGCGGGTATCTTTTCAGCACTTCCTCCATTTCCGGGGAAGCAAGGATCTGATCCCGCGTGCCCTCAAAAATTTTGTTGGTTTTCAGCCGCCCACGGGGAAGCTGCGGCCCCACATACACCAGCTTTTCCGGCTCCGCTTCCTGCGGCGCGTTCTGGACGGCTTCCGCGTCCTGGGCGGTATCCTTGTCCCCCTCCGCGCCGGGCGCGTCCTGGGCGGCTTCCTGGGCCGTCTGGACGGCTTCCAGGTCTTCCGCCTTGCTTTTCGCTACTCTTGCCATATTTCTTCAACCTCCCGTTTCATTGTTGGCAGGCCCCATTTTGTGATCATTTCCCCAAAATGGTACGGCCCGTATTTTTCCGTATCCGTGTAGATCAGGTATTCAACCGGGAAATGCAGGACAAAGCGATCGTCAAGTATTCCAACGCGCTTTAATTCCGCTTTGATCTTCAACAGCAGGTTCAGCACATCGTATTCCCCCGCTTTCCAGTCCTCGGAATACGTTGCCGCTATAATGCGGATCATACATTCGCTGTCTTCCACTTCGTCTTCGCCTTTCAGCAGTTGAAGCAGAACATATGGAATCCGCTTTATTTTGTCTTCCTTTTTCGGCAAGCCGTACTTGTGGACTTCTGCCGGGCGCTCTTTCCGATCTGCGCCCGGTTCCGTTTCCACTTCAAGGATAATGTTTTTTGTGTGTTCCTCCACAAACGCGGCCAGTTTTTCCATAAGGAAAATTTCTGTCATGGTTTACCCTCCATAGCCGTTCAGAAGCCGTTCAACTTCGTGCATAACCCGTTCGTCAACGGTCTTCTGGGCTTCTTCCTGTAGCTTTTCGGTTATGGCGGTTCTTTGTATCATTTCTGCCGCAGACGGCCCCAATCTTTCATAAATTGGCAGGCGGGCTTCCGTTTCGCGCTGAAACACTCCTGTGTGTTCCCCGTTGTTTACGCCCGCTATAAAAGCGTCCGCAAACACTTCGGAAACTCCCCGTTGTTTTTCTGCCACTACTTGCCGCCCCGCCCTCGGCGTTTTTGGTGTTACGTTGAACTTGTACAGCGGTATCCTGCTGCCTGCAAAATGGACGTACCCGGCCAGATCGCCCGTTGACGCTTTTTTTACTCCCGCCTTTGTTGCGCTGTTCAAGGCTCTGCTTTGCACCGTGTAAACCCGCTTGACTTCCCGGAACGCCCCGGTTTTTACCTTTGACAGCCCACGGTTTATGGCGTTGGAAAAAGCCCGCTCGGCCCCTTTCGGAACTTGCGCCAGCATGACTTCCACCCGCTCCATCGTTTCCGCGTCAATCTGTACGCCTATATTCATCGTTCGCCCAGCGCCCCCAGTTCCAGAATGATTTCCCCGTCTTCGTGGTGTGCGCGTTCTATGTTGTACTGCTGCGTAACGCCCGCCACTTTTACGGCGAACTTGTGATCCCGCTCCGGCATGAAACCCAGATCGTACAGTGATACATACGCCACAGCTTCCAGGCTGGACAGGCCCGGCGCGTTATCGCCGCCGGGCCGCTGCCGTTCTGCCGCCGCTTCATGGTCAAGCACCACGGGCACTTCATACCACTTCCGATCGTAGTAGAATCCCGCTATTGTGGCAAATTCCGCCGGGTTGTGAAATACCCGCATATCTGCCGCCAGTTGTGCTTTGAAGTCCATTACATCACCTTCACCGTGATCCAGCTGTCAACCTCATGCGGCACGGGCACGGGGGCGCTTTGCAGGGACAGGAAACGGCGATCCGGGCGCTTCTTGATGAAGGTATCCGGCACATACTTCCCGGCCACGGTTTCCCATTTCTCCGTTCGCTGGTTCAGAATGGAAATAGCGCCGTAGTACATGGAATACTTGGCGTGCGTGCTTGCCATCATCAGTGTGCCCGCCGGAACCATGGGCAGTTCCACAGGGTTTGCCGGGTCTGTCCAATCGTCCACGTACCATTCGTTGTACTGGTAGAGATCCAGGCCCAGTTCGTGGATCGTGCCGATATAGGTAACGTTGTTTTCCTTCTGCGTGGGCTTGATCACGGCCAGGGCGTAGTTCTTCACGTCCAGCAGCTTCTGGATCTGTTCATCCACAAGGAACTCTGTCACCACGTCAGAGGCCATAATGCACACGTTGCAGTTGGTGAAGCCCTCTTTCTGTACCTTCTCATGCCAGGCTTTCAGATCGGCGTACTTGTTCTGGGCCGTTCCGCCCTTCCACTTCCGCTTTGCGTCCTTGGAAATGTCAAGCAGGTTCGTAAAGCGGAAGTCGATCGTATCCTTCACGCCCTCGCCCAGCACAACGATCTTGCCCGTAAGCATGGCCTGAGCGCACATCCATTCTTCACGGCGCAGAATCATTTCCCGCAGATCCGTGAAGTCTTCCGACATCTGGATCACGGCCCGCTGCGCCGGGGTTCTGCCGCTGTACAGGCTTTCGCCGGGCTGCCGATCCAGAATATCATCAATGGTTGTCACCTTGTCCGGCGCAATGAACGGGGGCGTATATGTTTCGGTTGTGTACCCGGTATTCGGTACGACCTTCCCGCCGATCTCGCGGGACACGAACGGGGCCAGTTTCCGTGCGCCCTTCTTGTAGTCCATATCAACGCTTTTCGTTACGAACGTTTTTTCGCGGGAAAAGAAGGTGCTGCGGAAAAATGTGTGGACGGGCGGCAATTTCCTGATCACGCCCATCATGGTACGGGGTTCATAAATGCTTACAGTGTTAGGCATCGTTTTTCATCCTCCTTACTTCAAGAAAATAGACAGTTTCCGGCACGCCGCCTTTGCCGCCGCCGCGTCAATCCCGTTAAGGCCCACGGAATCCGCAAACACTTCTCCGGTCATAATGTAAACCACGGGATCGCCCGCCGCTTCCGCCGTACTCACGGCAATGCCCACCACGTTTTCAATGCCCTCCGTGGTTGCCTTTACAATCCCGGCATCACTGGACATAACCAGATCATGCAGGGCAATAGCGCCGCCAGCGGTTCCCGTTTCCGGCACGGCGGGGAACTCCCCGGCGTAAAACTTTTTCGGCGTATACTCCCGCCGCTCGATCAAATCCGCCACTTCCGTTTCCTCCCTTCTCTTTACAGAACTTCCTCAATGGCCCGATCGAAAACGCTCATGCCATCATCAGCGCCGCCCATAGGCGTTCCGCCCGGCTCGATCCCGTCCATGCCGGAATCGGCGGCATCCTTTGCAACCGCCGCCAGGTACTTTGCGCCCGCCTGCTTCTGGTCTGCCACAATCTTCAAGGCCACCTGCCCAGCGTCCACAGGGGTTTTGAAAAGGGCATCTTCCACGATGCTTTCATACCCCGCCGGGGCCGTGTCCATGATGCTCTTGATCCGCTCCCTCTCGCTGTTCACGGCTTCCGTGCGGATCTGGTTCACCAGATCCGGGTATTTTGCTTCCAGGGCGGGCACGGTCTTGATCTGTTCGTCCATAGTTCCTTTTCCTCCTTTTTGGTCTTTTGGTTCTTCGATAGTATTTTGCAAACCGCCCTGGGCTGGGCTGTTTAACAACATTGTTGGCACGGTCTTGAACCGTGACAGATCCAACGGAACAGAATTGACAATGACTTTCCGGGCGTTTTCGATCACCGTCTGCGGCTCCACTTCAAACATGATGGAATCGCAGAAGCCCTTTTCCACGGCCTGATCACCAGTCCACCACGTTTCTTCCTGCATCATGGCCGCTATGTCTTCGTCCTTCATTTTTGTTCTGCCCGCGTAGGCGTTCACAATGGATTGTTTTATCACCTTCAATTCCTGGGCCAGTTTTTCAAAGTCCGCCGCCTTGTAGGTATCCCACACGGTCATTGCCGGGTCATGGATCATAAAAACGCCACTTCTTGGAATTTGGATAGCGTCCCCGGCCATTGCAACGATCGTGGCTGCGCTGGCGGCCCACCCGTCAATTTTCACCGTGATTTTTGCTTCAATGTCCCGCAGGCGGCAATAGATCGCGTGCGCCGCGAACACGTCACCGCCGGGGGAATTGATCCGCACCACCAGTTCTTCCACATCCCCAATAGCGGCTAATTCCTGGTTGAACCGGGCCGGGGTTACACGGTCTTCCCACCAGCTTTTTTGACTGGCGATCGGGCCGTACAGAAGCATTTCCGGCGGTTTCGTGCCCGTGGCCGGGACGAAATTCCAGAATCTATTTTCCGTCACCTGGTAGGGGTTCCCCGCCTGCGGGCTTCCCAGTTGCCCCCGCTGCGGGCTGTTGGCTCCCTGCGGCATCTTGCGTTACCTCCCTTAATTTTTCTTCTTCCTGTTTCAGCTGTTCTACGTTTGCGTAATAGTCCGATCCCGTCATTTCCATGGTTTCAGACTGCCGCGTGGAGAAGCCGTTTTTAACCCGTTTTTCTGCTGCGGTCACTTCTTTAACCGGGTCAAGAATCCCACGGGCCGGGCCGTTCCACTCCGCTTTGCTGTATGCTTTCCGGTACAGCGGATCAGAAAAGAAGCCCGGCGCGTTCACGCGTCCTTTCGCTACAGCTTCCGCCAGCCATTCTTCATAAACCACCTGGCAGAAGTCCGCCGCCATCCATGCGCGGTACATTTTGAACATTTTCCAGGCTTCTTCCAGTGCTCCCCGGCTTGCGGAATAACTGGCCCCGAAATGCTTCATCAGCAGTTCGTATGGGATTTCAAGAGATGCGCCGATCTGGCCGCATACCGCTTCCACAAACCCGGAAAAGTTTGCGTTTGGCCGCCCTGGGCTTGTGGCGTTCGCCTTTTCCCCTGGTTGCAGGTAGTTAATAGCGCCTGGGGCCATTTCAAGGGTTGTTTCGTCTTCATCGTCTATCCGGTCTTCGTCCGGTACGTTTGAACCTACCGCCCCTTCCATGCTGCTTTCTTCGCTGCCCATTTCAATAAAGATTGAAAAAAGGCCGTTTACCACCGCCGCCACAAGTTCCGCGTCCGTGTACCGCCCTAACTGCTTTAACGCTTCAATAACCGGGGCCAGAAATGGCACGCCGCGCCGCTGGTCTATCCGTTCACGGCTCATGATATGGATCACGTTCCGCCGCCCGGAAGCCGCGCTGTATGCAGGGACGCGCACCCACTCCATAGGCTGACTTGCAAGGGATAATGGGTGGTGCTTTGAAAAGTGATAGGCAACCACTTCCCCCGTGCTGTCTGTTTCCACGCCGCCGATTATGCGATCGTCCAGCGTGTCAAATCCGCCTGGACTGGACAGGCGATCCGCTTCAATCAGCCGTACCCGCAGATCATATGGCTGCCACCTCCGTTTCTTCATCGGAAGAAGCGCCAGGCAGTCCCCGGACAGAAGCCACGACACAAACGCCAGCTGTTGCAGTTCGCAAAAGTTATCAACGCGGGCCGCGTCACAGTCCGTACTATCAGCCCACAATTCCCATTCTTTTTCAATCTGCCGTTCCAGTTTGTAGGCCGCTTCCGGCTCTATCCCCAAGACTTCCCGATCAATCTTTGGTTTCAATCGCAATCCGCGCCCCACAACGTTTGTGCGCATGGTTTTGATCGCGCCCGTGGCAAGCGGCACGCCCATATACAGATCGCGGGAACGCTGGCGCAATACGTCCAGGTTGTCTTCTATGTCTTCCCTGGAAGAACCGCCGTTGTAGATCCATCCGGCCAGTTCCTTTTTGTAGGTGTTCGCCCCGTAATGGCTGTACCCTGTATTGATTACCCGCGTCCGCGCCATCTGCCGCCGCGCTTCCGCTCGTTCCAGGCCCTTTTGCGGGCTTATAGCGGCAATCGCGCCGTCAATAGCTCTTTGTATCACCCCCACGCATACACCCCCTTAAACAGCAGGAAGAAGCGCCCCTGCGGGCGCTCCTTCCTGTTCGTGTCTTCCTGTCAGATTTTCACGTTACCAATTATAGCGGAAAAAACGGGCAATGGCGGGCAATCTTTTATAAATCCCTGGGCATGATCCGCATTGTCCGGTTGCGCCCACCGTATTTCTTTGCCGCTTCCAGCTTTGCCACAATCCCCGCCCAATACTTGATCGTGTTCCTGATTTCCGCCAGATCGGCCCGTGTCAGCGTCCGGCTTCCGATCGTGTATGACTGGTTCGTGGTGCATGACAGTTCCGCTTCCAGCCACGCGTCAAGGTGTCTTTGCGCTGTTTCCAGCGTAATTCCGGCCATTATATAATACCTCCACTTGTCCGGCGCTTCCGCCGTTTTTTCTTTGCCTGCGGCTGTTCTTCCGCTTTTTTCAGCGGCACTTGCGCAATCTCAATAGCCGCCGCCGCATAATTCCTACAGTCTAACGCTTCGTTTCGCTTGTGCTTATAGTCCTTTATCTTCCATTCAAACACCGGCCGCCCTTTTTTGTAGGTCAGCACTTGTTTTTCTGCTGTCAGGCCAATAAAGAAACTTTCATCATAGCCCCGCTCTTCTTCTTTTGGAAAATGGCAGTAACCCGGCCCTTCATCCTCCAAAAGAAGCCGTTGTAGCAGCAGGCTTTTCCCGGTATCCACGCCCAGCATGAACAGGTTTACTCCCTCCCGGTTCCCTTTTGTTGGCTTCTGTATGTAGGCTGATTGACTGTCGTTGCTGCCCTTTATGGCCCGCAATCCCCGAGCATACCGCGCCTTACAGAATCGGTATACCTGGTTCGTGAAGTGTCCGCCCGTGTCCATGCAGGCGCAAATAATTTTCAGCTTCGTTCCGTCCGGCTTCGTGAACGTCTGGGAAAGAAACGCGTCCAGGTCTTTCCATACCTGATCCAGTTTCAAATCCCCGTAAATGGCCGCGTACTTTATGCCCCAGCTTTCATAGTCCACGCCCCAGCCCACCACTTCCGCTTCAAAGCGATCGTCTTGCGTGTCAACCCCCGCCGTCAGGTATAGGACTTCCGGTGGAACCTCACAATTATAGCGCTCCCGGCGCTTCATAAGGGCGCTTTCATCAATTTCCGTCCCTTCTTCTTCCCACGTCTGGCCCATTTTGGTATTCGTCCAGGACTTCAATTCTTCTATATTGCCCTTTTTCTTTTCCTCATTCGCAAGCAGGAATTTTTCTACAATGTCCCGCCAGCGGGCCAGGGTTGATCCCAGGGCGTTAAGGTGGAAGCCGCGCACTGGGTTTTCCGGTTCCGCGTGTATGTACTTCCCGTTTATAAACCCCTTTTTCCATTCCGCTTCTGTTGCCAGCGCTGCGCACTTGCTGCAACAATACTGGATCGTGTCCAGGTTGTCTTTGTCGAACACAACCCCTTCCCATGTCAGCGGTTGCAGTTCCCCGCAATGCGGGCACGGCACGTTCCATTCCCCTTGTGAACTGTTCTGGTATTCTAATTCAATCCGGGAAGTTCCCTTGTTCCCCGGCGTGGACACATACACCTCCTTGCTGTTCCAGAAGGTTGTAAGGCGTTCGGACGCAAGGAAAAGCGGATCGCCCTCCGTCCCCGCCGTGGCCGGGTATCTGTCCACTTCGTCCGCCAGCAGCACTTGCACGGGCCGGGAAGCAAGGGAAGAAGGGCTGTTCGCTCCCACAATGGCGATACTTCCGCCGGGGAATACTTTTTCCAGTATGGTATTTCCCGCTCCCCGCCGATCGCTTATCATCCCCCGCAACACTGGCGTTTCCTGTATGGATTTTGCCAGCCTGTTTTTAGAGAAACTTTCCGCCATCGTAATTGTTGGCTGCATCATCAGGATCGGAACAGGATCATAGTGCATATAATATCCCACTACGTTTACCAGTGTTTCCGATTTTGCCACTTGTGCGGAACTCATGACCACAACTTTTTTGATCCGCACGTCCGAAATGCTGTCCATGACTTCCCGCATATGCGGCGCTCTATCCGTTCGCCAGCGCCCCGGTTCCGCCGCCCCCTGCGGTATCCGGCGATACCGATCCGCCCAGTCTGACAGGCGCATTTCCGGCGGCGGTTTCAACCTTGCGAAAATGCGCTTAAATACCGCTTTCGACTGTTCCTCCATCCGGTCTTCCTTCCTCCATTTCTTCAAGTAGCCCGTCAAAGTCCGCCAGTTCTTCCAACGCTTCATCCGTTGCACGTTTCAGCGCCAGGAAGATTTCCATTTGATCGGTTTCCACCGCCAGCACCGGGCTTTGCTTTACTGGAATGTTGCGGATCTTCTGGCGGAATCGCAGAAGCATTTCCACCATGACTTTTTCCACGTCCGTTGCCTGTAGCACTTCCCGCCGTTTCAGTTTTAGATCCAGTTCTTCTTTTTCCCGCTTTGCCCGCGCCAGCTTCGCCCGTTCCGTGTTGTAGTCTACGGTTTCTTCCGCCGAACCGTCTTTCTTTAGATACTCAATATAGCGGTGTACGCAGTCCTTCAAGTTGTACAGGCCGGGGCGCACTTCCGCAAGTACGCCCTTTTGCCGTAGCTGCCGCACGCGGCGATCTGATATGTCAAGCCACTGGGCCACCACAGCGGCGGTATACAGCTTCAATTTTTACGCACCCCCCTAATTTTTTCGCCCGGCGGAAGCGGAAGCGTTTTTTTCGTTCTTTCAGAAAATCAAACGCCGGGCCTCGGCTACCCGCAAGGCGGCGTTCCAGCTGGAAGAACCTATTCCGCGCCGCCCGGCTCCGCGTCTTCCGGGTCTTCCTCTATGTCTTCGCTGTCTTCCGGGTCTATGTCGAACTCTCCTGTTGCTTTCTGCCGTGCAAGCTGATACTTCAAACGTTCCAGCGCAAGCCTGCTTTGATCTGCTTCGTGTGCCCGCATACTGTCCAGCAGCTTTATGATTCGGCCATTCAGTTTGTTCAGTTCTGCTTCAACCTTCATGGCCCGATCAAACGGGCTTGCTTTGATTATGGTTTTCATGGCCGTTTTAAGGCTTTCTTTTCCGCCCTCTGGATCTGCTGCCAGTTCAAGCCCCATTTCTTCCGCCTGGGCGCGTTCTTCCTGCGGAATAGGGACAACCATATGCACGATCTTGTCCGTGTAATATTCCTGCTGTTTCGCCGGGTCTGTAAATCCTTGCAGTAACCCCGTTAAATATTCCTTGCGCACCAGTAAGCCTTGCAATTCCTCATTCATCCGTGACAGCGTTTCCCCCGGCTGCATGGACAGAATAGCATTTCTCTGTTCTTCCGTCAGGTCTTCTATGCTAACACTCGCAAACGCTCCATGCGTTACAGCGTTTTTATTCCCCTGCTTTGCGGGCGTGCTGCCAGCCGCATTCTTATTGCCCGGCTGCCCGCCCTTCTTTTTCGGCTGCTTTTGCAGGGCATCTTCCCACTTGTCTAGGGATTTCCATTTCCTTATGCGGCCATCGTCCACGCCCACAGCCGCCGCCAGTTCTTTTGCGCTGATTTTCCCGCCGCTTTGCAGGTACAGTTTTTTTGCTTCGTCCCGCTCCGGCTTCCTGGGCCTTGCCATCCCGGTTCCCTCCTGTTCGTTCGTTTTCAGCCTTTCGCCGTTCCTAATCATGCCGGAACTGGTAAAATAATAACAGGCTTTGAATTTTGCTTCAAAGCCTGTTATTGTAGGGGGCTGACTTCAAAGGCTTTTCCCGCCCTTGTTCTGCTATAGTATAGCAGACAAAAACGGGCAATGGCGGGCAATCTTTACTTTAAAAATGAAAAACCCGCAATAATCTTGTTTGCCCCGAACGCTTTAACCAGGCTTCCAACCGCCGCGTCACGGATATTTTTGCATTGCCTTTCGGAATAATGGTTGCGTGCCGAAACTTGTTCCCATTTCAGCCCGTGTAAGTAGTAGTCCGTTACGATCACTTTCAGCTTGTATTCCAGGCCGGAAATTTCCCGCAGAATTTCCACTTTCAGCGTCTGCAATTCCGCGATCTTCGCCGTGTAATAGTCTATGTTTTCCGCTATTCCATCCGGCAAGTTCAAGGCCACGGCTTCCACGGCGTTTGAAATGTGGTTTTTCCCTTTCGGCATCCCGTCCAGGCTTTGCCCGCCGATCGTGTCATAGTAGCTTTCCAGTTCTTCTACCATGCCCCGGTAATACCTAATTTCTCCATCAATATTCCGGTAAAACATCAGGGCGGCCAAAACGTCTTTTTTGTCCATTTCCTATACCTCCGATTTCCGGCGGTTCCTTTGAAGTCATAAAAACGGGTACAAGGCATAGCCCCCGCCCCCACGGCGGCTATGCCTTTTCCTTGCTTATTTCAGCTTCCGCGCCCGCGCTTTTTCATCGTGCGCCCCTCCTATTTCAGCTTCCTTCCGCAGAACGGGCAACAATGGAAAATCATGTGTTCAACCGCGCCCGTTTCCTTGTCCAGTATCATTGCCAGTTTTTCTTCCGGCTCATAGGCCAGAAGGAAGCGCCCTTCCGCCGTGGCCTGTTCCCTGTGATAGTCCGGGTTGCACCACGCACAGCCGCGCCCGCGTGGCTCCCGCTCGACAAATGCGGGCTTTTCCGGCTCCTTCTGCGGCGGCTTGTCCGGCTGTCCTTCCTGCTGCCCGTCCTGGGCCGTTTCCGGCACGTCCTGTGCCCCTTCCTCCGCCGCCGTGGTATCTGTACCCCCTGCGGCTCCCGGCGCGTCCTGTGCGGCTTCCTTGGCCGCCTGGGGCGCTTCCGCCGCCGCCGTGTCAAATTCCATTTGCCCTTCCAGCGGTCTTCTTTCTTCTTCCGCCTGTTTCAGCGCCTTTGCATCGTTTATGGACAGCACGCCCACTTCTTCCAGCGTGTCCGCCGCCCGCGCCTGATAGTCCGGGGACAGCCCGGACAGTTCATAAGCCGTTGACACGCCCAGCCGCTTTGCCTTAAATGCCTGCATCAATTCCGGGCATAGGTTGTTCTTTATGCTCTTGTACCTGCCGATCTGCGCTTCCGTGATCCCGGTAAATTCCGCCGTGATCCAGCGCGTGCGCCCCTCCACTTCAACTTCCTTCCGCAGTTCCGCGATCAGCGCTTCCGTGCGCAAGGTTTCCTCCATCTTCTCCCAGTCCGATTTTTCGCGGAAACCGTTTGCAAAAATCAGGGCCAGGCGGTCAAGGATCGTTTTCACGGCCCCTTCTTCTTCCACCGCCCGCGTTACGCACGGTACGCGCCGGAACTGTTCCAGGCCGTCTTCCACCAGGGCCATACAGGCCAGGCGGCGGCGGTGTCCGGCCACCACGCGGAATTTGTCCCCGTCCCGCTCCACAAGCAGCGGTTGCAGTAGTCCCACGATTGCAATAGACTGTTTCAGATCGTTTATGTACTGCGTGGAATAGAAGTTTTCCTGCGAAGGAATCAGATCGTAAACGTCAAGCGTCAACTGCTCCATTCCATCCGCCGTGCGCGGCTCTTTTTCCCGCTCCACAGCTGCCGCCTTTGAACGTTCGTTCAAAAGCTGGTGCAAATCAAATTTTGCCATCCCGGTTCCCCTCCTGTTCTTCCGCGCTGGGCCGCGCTTCGTGCCCCGTGCAAAGATACACGTCATGTACCTGCTGCTGTGCGTCTTCACATTCCAGGCAGTTAATGCAATATCCCCGTTCGCAATCCTCATACGCGGCGTTCTGGACGCAATCCGCACACAAGCACCGCCTGTTCCCTACAGCGCATTTTCTGGCCGCTTCCATTTCCTCACCCTTCCTTCCGCGTGTCCGATTCGGTCACGGGCCGCGCGCTCAAAAGCGCCACGCCGTCCGCCTGCAAGGCCGCCAGGTATTCTTCCACCAGGGCCGCATAATCAATGGCCGCGTTGGAGCGCTTGGAATATACCGTAATAGGAAGCCGGGCAAACGTGCTTTCGCTCACCTTCCGGGACGTGCGGATCTTCGTGCGGAATACCGGATATTTCCCCGCCGCTTCCAGCTGGGCCGCGCCCTGGGCGTGGGCTTCGTTCCGCTTGTCGTACTTCGTAATGAAGCACCCCCGGAAGGTCAATTTCGGGTTCAAGTCTTCCCGCGTGAACTCGATCTGTTCCGCCAGTTCCGCCAGCCCTTCCGTTGTGTTATCATCCACTTCCAGCGGTACGATCACGTCATTGCTGGCAACTAGGGCGTTGATCGTGGATATGTTAATATCCGGCGCGTTGTCAATCACGCAGAAGTCATATTGATCCCGCACCTGTTCCAGCGCCTTTTTCAGCCTGGTTTGCTGCTGCCGCGTCTGATCCAGAAGCACTTCCAGATTTGCTTTCAGCAGCTTCATGTTTGCCGTGATAATGTCCAGGCCGGGGAAGTCCGTGTGCTGGATCAGGCTGCCCATATCCGGGCGGCGGGCGGTCATAATTTCATCAATCCCGGCCCCGTCTTCATCCCGGCGGCGGTATCCTCTGGAAGCGTCCCCCTGCTTGTCATTGTCCACCAGCAGGACGCGGAAGCCCTTTTCCGCCAGCAAATGCGCAGTAGCAACGCTGGAAATGGTCTTTGCCACGCCGCCTTTCAAATTGATAACCGATAAAACGCGCATATCCATTCTTTCCGTTCCTTTCTGCCCGTCCCGCCGATAGCACAGCAGTTTCCTACACGATTATTGCCTCTTCTATCCTGCAATCCGCTTTCGCCGTTCCTATGAATATACGGCGTCCCTGTTTACTGTCTATAACCACAGTTGAAATGCTGGCCCACGCAAACGCTACGCGATCTCCCATCTTATCCAGGTACGCTTCCGCCGTATCCAGCGCCCTTGCTACTTCTGGGCTGTTTTTCGCTTCCATGTTCGCATATATGATTTTCCCGTCCATGCCGCGTTTTCCTGGAACTTCTGCGCCAGGTGGTAAACCGCCGATTGCAGACGCTTCCCGGCCCGTGTCTGGAAGAAGCACTGGCGCACGCTCCACAATCGCCGATGCTTCCGCCAGAAAAGAAGTTTTCTTTTTCATGGGCCGTTCCTGCTCTTTTTCACCCCGCTTTTCCTCCTTCCTTCTTGCGATAACCGCCGCTTGCGCCCGGTTCGCCCGTTCCGCCGCCGCCTGCATCCAGCCCGCCGCCGAACGTGGTGGCCTTGTGCGCTCCCGCTCCCACTGGGCTTGCAGAAGTTCCGCTTTGCTCTTTGGGCGGTGCTTCTTCTTACCCACGGCGCTTGCGGCCCTTCTTCTTCCGCTTCTTCCGTTTCGGCGGCGCGGCCCGTTCCGGCTCTCGGTCTTGCCACGCTTCTTCCTGCAATACTTCCAGAACTTCCACGTTTTCCAGCTTGAACGTGTACGTTGCGCCAGGGTCATACGTGCCCGCCGCCCAGTCCGCCCGGAACTTTTCAAAATCGCCCTTGTAGGCGCTGGGCAACATGGCCGGGCCGCCCTTGTACTGTTCCGCGTGGTACATGGCGCACATAACGCGATCGTCAACCTCTTTCGGCCAGTTGAACAAATGCCAGCTGCTATGATCGTCATACCACCAGGAAGCCAGTAGAATTTCCAGGCCGTTAAAATACTGATCCGCTTTCTGCATGGCCTTGAAGTTGTTCACCGTGAAGCCCTGCCCCCGGTATTCCTCCCGGTACGCCTGCCAGGGCCGGGCCGGGATATTGATCCGCGCCCGCACCACGCGGGGCGTGTATGTCTGGTTCGATCTATCTTCCATTGCCGTTCCTTCCCAGCCTATCCGCGATCCGCAGAATGGCTTCCATTGATTCTTTTATGTTCCGGTCTGTGCTGGCAGTTATCTTCAAAACCTGGGCAATGTCCCGCAGTTCCCGTTCCGTTTCCAGAACCGCCGCCGGGCTGTACTTGTCCATGCAGGCCCAGCACATTTGCGATCCCGCCGAAACAGGCGCACCGCACAGCACGCAACGTTCCGCCGCCACCGCGCCTACCTCCTATAACCAGTCCTCCAGCGTTTTTACGCGCTTTTCCAGGTTGTGCGCCCGCTCGATCAGGTTGAAGACTTCCTGGGGCGTAAGCCCCGTTTCTTCGTACCTGTTCAGCTTCCGGGCGGCCTGCGTAACGGTTACGCCCTTGCGCAAAACCGCCTTGCCGCTGGGCGCTGTCTCTGTCAGGGTTTGCGGATTCTTCCGCTGCGGCGGTGTCTTCCGCTCCCGGCCCGCTCCAACCTGCGGCATGGCCTTTTTCATGTAGCTGTAGCCGGGCACGTTGTCTTTCATGATGCGGTCAATCGGTTTCACGGGGTTTCCCTCCCTTCCTGCGGCTGCGGCATTTTGGGCAATACCATCCGCGCTTCCCCACTTCCCAACCGCGATCCCTCGCTATCTTCTTTGCTCTGTCGATTGATACGGAAGTGTTGATCCAGCTGTAAGTATCCCCGCATTTGTCACAGCAGAAATACACGTTATACGCCATTTTCTGCCCCTTCCTGCGGCTCCGCGTCCGCCCCGCACCGTATCGCCAGCCGCCGCAGTTTGCTTTTTCGGTACGCTGCCACGGCTTTCGCGCAATCATGCAGCACCTTCATTTGTTCCAGCATGATTTCCACGTCCGCAATTTCTTCCGCGATCTGTTCCCTGTTGTCCCTCCCTCTGGCGGCCTTACACAATTCCTTTTGCAGTTCCGCCATTTCCTCAAATACCATCAGCGTTTGCGCGTCCGCGCCCCAGGCGGCCAGGGCGGCGCGGTAAATGCGCTGTTCATCCATTCTGCACCGCTCCTTTCAGCCGTCCACGTAGAGGATAATGCACGGCTTCCAATACGGTTCATATTCAGCCATCCGGGCTTTGATATATTCCGTAAATTCTTCATCCGTTCCGTCAAATTCGCTGTTTTGCTCCATTTCCTCTTGAAAATCGTCCCGATCCGTAAAGCACCGCCTATCATCCACCGTTTGTTCGCAGTCCAGGTATTCCCCGATCACGGCTTTCACGCTGCTACAGGACATATAGCCCCATTCGCCGTTATTGCAGTCTTCCCCCGCAAACACAAGCAGCGGCAATTCCGGGTGTTGCAAGATCAGTTCCCGCAGTCCGTCCGTTGCGTGAAGCAATCCGGTTTCCATTTTCACCGCTTCCACCAGCCTTTCTTAATCCCGATATTGACGTACACGGCCCACAGATTAAGGCCGATAAACCACCGCCATTCCCGCCGGATACCGTCATAGCCCTTCCCGCCGCCGAAACAGATCGTTTTTTCGTTCCAGCGCGTGCGCCCGCAGTCCAGGCGGAACGGCCCCCACACCTTTGTTTTCATCCGCCGTTCACCTTCCTCACAAAGTATTTTGCGAACACGTTCGCCATATCGTCTATTGACGTACAGGCGGAATAATCAGCACCGCCCAGAATAGCTTCCGCCGTTGTCCCCAGGAATCCTTCCCACTTCTCTTTCCGCTGCTGGTGTATGATCCCGATCAGCCGGGCCGCCAGTTCCGCGCCCGCTACCTGTTGCAGTTGCAGTTCCAGCCGTTCAATCTCTGCGGCTTCTTCCGCGTCCCGCTCCACGGTTTGCAGCTTGTCCCACAAGCGCTTCTTTGCGGCCCCCAGCGTGTCCCGCGCTTCCACCGCTTCCGCCGTGGGCGGGCTTACCGGGTCAAGGAACATACACGCGCCGTTGAATTTCACCCGGTACGGTTCCAGGTCTTCCGCCGTCATGTACTTGTGCCCGTAGATTTCCTGCATGGAGCGCCAGACGGGCCAGGGGATAAAGGCATACACATTCCCGATCCCGGCGCACACGCCCGCTTTTGCCCCGGCTTTCCAGTGCTGTTCCAGGCTGTCCCACTGTTCCCCAGTCATGACGTTTTGCGCCAGCTTGTCCGTGCTGGTGTACTTTGCTTCAAAGCAGATGGAGCGCCCGCCGGACAGCGTACCCATGAAGTCCGGCTGTGCGTGGGCAATGAAGCGGCCCTTAAAAATGCCCCGGTCTTTCTTTTCCAGCACCATAAACGGTTCCGGCATTTTCTCCACGTATGCGATCCCCTTCTGCTTGTAGACGGCGCACGCGGTCTTTATGAAGCCCTCAAAGAAATGCCCCTGGGCATTGTTCTTCTTGCCCTTCCAGCTGTCCAGCGCCTTTTTTCTCTGCTGTTCGTTCATGCCTGCTTCCCTCCTTCTTCCCGCCGATCGTACAGCGGCATATACCCCAACCAGTTACGGTTCAGCACATAGGCCGCCGGTGGTTCATCCGCCGCCGCCGGGCGTTTCAGTTTCATACAGGCCGTTTTGCTGCACAGCCCCGGCGGAACGTCCGCATATGACACATACAGCGGTTTCCCGGTTGCTTCCGCTTCTTCCCGGCGTAATGATGCGGCCATCCGCTCCGCCACGGTTCTTCCGCGCCTTTTCTTCATTTCTGCGGCTCCCTCTTTTCATCGAACCAGGTTGCTTCCATGTCTGCTAAATGCAGATGCAGGGCAAGCGGGCATTTCTCCCACGCCTGGGACAAGCTGCGGCCCGCGCCCGCTCGACTGTCAAAAGCGCCCATGTGCCAGGAAATAGCCGTGATTTCTTCATCCGTCAACGGCATATGCCGCAGAATCAGGATCACGGACTTTTCCCCGTGTCCGATCGGGAATTGCTCATTGTGGCGGTATCCGTCTTCTGTCTTTTCGTACAGATGGATCTTGCACACGTCATGAAGCAGGGCGGCAATAGTCAGCGTGTCCATATCCGCCGCCGGGCAACGCTTCACCAGCCGCCGAAACACGTTCAAGGAATGTTCCAGCAGGCCGCCCGCATAGGCTCCATGGTATTTCGTGCTGGCCGGGGCCGTGTAAAAGTCCGTGCTTTCCAGCCATTCCAGCAGCTTTTGTACGCCGTCCCGCTCCACAAATGACAGCAGATGTATAAATTCCTGCTTCCGTTCCTCCATGTCCGGGTAGCGGCTCATTTCCCGCAGAAAACCCTCATCTTTCCCGTTCAGCTTCCCACAATCCGCAAAAGAGAAGTTTTTTCCCATCTTGTGCGCCCGCTCGATCTCATAGCGCATACCCTCCGAAATTCCATAGCGCCCGCCGATCATGATACATTCGCACGGTTCCAGCAGATGCAGGCCCGCTTCCATCCCCAGAGCGCGTTCCTCCGGGTTCCGATCGTCCAGGGCTTGCGTTATGTACAGATGCGGCGTGATCGGTATATGGCTCGTACATACCGCCCGGCGCGTCAATTCCTGGGCGTACTTGACGTTGCGCTCTGTGTCCCCCCGGTAGGGGCTACAGATATAGCACAGCTTTTGTTTCATCCGTCTTACCTCCCTTACATTTTCGGCCCCCGGAAAATTGCCAGCATGGACGGGAAGGGGGCCGGGTCTTTCCCGCCGCCGAACTTCAAACGGCCCTTAATGAAGCGGATTTCCGCCCGGTTCATAATGAAGTCATGGAAGTATGTCGTATCCGTGCGGGCCGGAATCAGCAGCACCACGATCGTTCCATCCTTGCACCCTTCCCGGTAACATTTTTCAACCCACTTATACAGCACGCGGCCATACGGCGGGTTGCAGAAAACACGTTCGCCCGCCCAGTCCTGGGCCAGCCCGTCTTCCGCTTCCGTGAAATACTTTTCGCACTTGTGGTTTTCATCGTTGGCGCACGGGTCAAGCGTGAAGTTAAATTCAGCGTCCAGGCCGTCAAAAAATTCCTGCGGCGTGGCCCATACGCCCGTTGCGCTGCTGAACATTACTTCTTTATTCACGTTTCTTCCGTCCTTTCTTCCTGTTTTTCAACTTTTCCTCCGGCTTTTTCCACATTTTCAAGTAGATATGCCAGCCTGTTTCTTCGTAATATTCCGGCTTTATTTCCGTGATCGTGTAGCCGGGGAACTGCTTCTGGAAGAAGTCCCGGCCCTGATCCGTTGACTTTGCCAGGGCTTCAACCTTCTTTTTCGTGTGCTTGTGGTCTGCTGGCGGCTGTTCCACTGGCCGCACAAGGTTCCGGGAACTGCTCCACCGCTTCTTCCCCCTTGGGTTCTTCATAACGTACTTGCACAGCGCTTCAATGCCGTTTTCGTTGGTCTGGATGCGGTCAGCGTTCACATACCCCAGGCGCTGCACCGTGTCCCCGTAGCTGTGATCTGCATCGTACTTCCTCCAGTTGATCCGCTCCGCTGTCCACATCATTTCCACTTCGTCCCGGTCAAGTCCGGCGTTCATAATTACATGATGGTGGATGCGCACCGGGCGGCCCTGGTGGTCTGGATCGTCCTTTGCGTATCCGTATTCTGTGACAAGGATATATTTCAGCGGCGGAAGCCCCAGCTTCTTCCGGCGGTATGCAATGCGGTTTAAATAGTTCCCGATCTTCCGCTCCGCTTCCGCTTCCGTCCGTGGTAAATATTTGTCGCTGTAGGTGTATGTAACGTGGAGATCCCCGGCTCCAAAATTCCCGTTGCCCAGCTGGACAAGGTAGCGTTTAGAATTTTTTTCGTTTAGATCCTTTTGCTTTGGCTCCGATACTTTTTTAGATTTTCCCCGCCGTCCCTTCACGGCCTTTTCCGCGCTGTCCGTGCGGGGAATTATGTCTGCTTCCCGATAGCTGCCGCAATCTATCTTCTTTTCCCTGTAAAACATGATCCGGCCCTTTCTGGGTTGTGCGCCCAGACTGGCGGGCCGGGGGCGTAACGTCCCGATCCCTATTTCCACATTGACGGTTCCCAGGGTTTCCCCGGAATGTTAATACCCCATACAAGCCCGCCACGCGGGCGCAAAACCCGCAAAATTAAAGGCGTTTTCAGCCTTAAAGCGCTTGCTTCTGTGCCGTAAATGTGGTATAATTCTTCTTGTAGAGTTGTCTTTATATCACATCTTTAGGCACGGCTTTGACTATGGCTGCAACCATAGTCAAAGCCTTTTCCTTTTACCCGTCTTCCGGCACTTCATATTCCGGCGGGAATGTGCAACCGCCCAGCAGTCCAGTTTCTTCCAGATACGCGGTGCTGTCCGCGTTCATGCAGAAATAGATCGTCCGTCCCGCGCTGTCTTCCAGGCTTTTACACCAGTCACACGCGGCGCAATGGCAGATAATGTTCCCTAAATAGTCCCGCTCCGGTTCTTCCACATTTTCACCCCCTGCCCTTGATCTTGTCGTAGTCCTCGAACCGCTCACACGTCCAGAAGATCCGTCGATTGTTTACCCATCTTTGGAGATCCTTGTAAATTGGCGCGGCGTGTTCCCGGTCGTATACCATGACAAACGGGTTGAATTTCAGCCGCCGCAATGTGTAGATGCGGTGCAAGTCCTGTTCGATCGTGCTGCTGTAGTTGGTCAGGACGTAAACGCCCTTTGCCTGCGGCGATTTCCGGCGGTACAGTTCCCCGAACTGCCGGAACTGTTCTTCCAGGTCTTCTTCCGGGTTGTCCCATGCTAAATGCAGATAGTCCATACGGATCTTGTTCAGCGCCGCTATTTTGTCCGGCGTGGCAAGCCTTACGTCTATGCCTTGGTTCAAGTCCACCACGGCCCCGGAATCCGCCAGCTGCTCCAGCAGGTCTTTCCATTCCAGGCAGGCTAAAATATTCGGATCGCAAATCACAATCTTTTCTTGTCCCATCCAAAATTCCGCCAGATCGGCAACCTTCACGCTGCGGCGGCCCTCTTTGGCTGCTACATGGCAGAATCCGCAACCACGCGGGCAACCCCTGGACAGGAAGCCGTAAGCCGTGTTTTTCGTCTGTTCCGGGTATAGGCTATAGTCCGGGTATATGTGCTCAATTTCCGGCGGTAGCTGCTTGTCCCGCTCCGCGTGGTATACCTCTTTCCCGTCTTCAAGCTGGATGCGGTAGCCGGAACCACCCCGGATCACTTCGTCCGCGTCTATCACAGCTTCATAGTCCAGCGTGAACGAAAATACCTTGCTTAGATACACCCGATCCATGTGCCCGGAAATAATGGGGCTGTACCACTCAACATGATCGCCCCGGCTTTTGTGCCAGGCTGACAGCTTCATAAGCGGCAAATTCGGGAAGTTGTGGCCGTCCACGTCCACAAGGCCGATCCTCATAGCTGCACCCTTTCCAGCCGTGCGGCCAGTTCCCCGAAAAATTCCCGGCTCCTTATGCTCAAACCAGCCGCCGTTCTTTCGTCTTCCAGTTTGAAGCGCGTTTCAAGGTCGAAAACGCTTTTCCCTTCTCCCTTCATCGGGCGGCAAGTCCTGCGCTGTAGGTCTTTAAGACGTTCCCAATATTCCGGCAAAAGGTGGTACACGTTCCGCAGTTCGTCCAGGTTTTTATTTGTACAGCACCAGCAGGAAACGCGATCCAGAATGTCATACAGGCGGATCGTTCCGTCTGGCGTTGCCGCCCCGTGTTCCCTCCATTCGTGCCCCCGCTCGTAGCAGTACACCAGGCAATCCGCTTCCGACATACCCCAGTCAATCAACGGGAAGCGTTTGTATGGTTTGAACTCCTTTTCTCTTCTGTGCGCTTCGTCTGCTGCAATTCCAACCAGCACGATCGCGCCCCGTTCTTCTGCGTACTTCCCCAGAATCGTTCTTTTGTCAGCCGTCCCCCAGCGGCACGTTCCGCCGCACCAACTGTAACCCAGGTGTTCATTTTCTTTCCCCCGGTTTACTGGCCGTTCAAACATTTGCCAGCAGAAGTCATATGCAGGCTTCAAAACCTTGTGTTTTATTCCGTTTTCGTCCAGAATTTTTACCAGCGCGGCCCATTCGTCATAAATAGCCTGGAACTCCATACCCGTGTCGTACATCATTACTTCATCCAGCCGCAACCCGCGTTTTATGTATTCGTGTGGAATTACAAGGCTGTCTTTCCCGCAAGAAACGCTTGCGATCGTGTATTGGCTCATATCGCCGCCCCCTTTACCGCCGCCGAAAATCCGCCGCGTTCGGGCAGGTCTTCCAATGCGGCATAAAGCCCACCGCCGTTTCCAGCTTCGCTTCCCGCGTGGTCACTTCGTCCGGGCGGGCGGCCCGGCCTTTCAGCGTGTCCCCTTCGTCCGTGAAAAAGAGATCCTTCCCGTCCCCCTCAATCACGAAAACGGGTTCCGGGTCAATCGGCATCGACTTTCCCGCCGTCGTGCGTATCCAGTCAATTTGCCACCCGCACCCTTTGCATACGCTCATTGTTTCTCTCCTTCCCACGGCTTCCAGCCGTCTTCCCGCACCTGGAAAGCGTCCCCCAGCTGTACCGTGTCCGGGAAATTCGCCTGCGTGGTCTTTATAGCGTACTTGTCAATTTCCGTTGCCCAATACGCCGCCACACTGGCCCCCAGCTTGTCCAGCGCCAGCCGCCCGCAACTCATACCGTCATACATGGACAGCACTTTCAGGGGCTTTTCCGTTATCCCTGGGCAGAAGGAAAGAATATGGGCTATAACGTCCACCGTCCAGCCGTTGCCCAGCTGTCTATATGCCTGCGTGTCACTTACCGGGAATATGTATGAATCCGGCACGGTTTGAAGCCGTTTGCACTCTAAAACAGTCAGTTTTCGGATAATATAGAAGCCGTCTGCCAGCTTGATCGGGTATTGTTCGCCCTTGATCGTGATCCGCCCGTCCCGGACTTCATAGATCACGCGGGCGCGGCCCCCGATTTCCGCTGTCATTTGTCCTTCTGCATCGAAATTTATAGGGTAGACAGCACCCCCCCGCGCAAATTCAGACGGATTTACAGGCACAGCGTAAAGCCCGGTTTTGGCCCCATACCCGCCCGCTTCCCCTTGCAGGGTTACGGCCTTACCGTTCTGGGAATACACCCGAAAAGGTTTGCTGTCGTGGTTCGTCTGTGTTCCACTTTCGATCGTTCCGATCCTTACGGGTTCCGCTGCTCCGTTGAACGGGAATTTCCCGTTTCTTGCTATCGCGTTCACTACAGAACGTTCGTGGGCCGCCATCAATGTGTAAGCCTTTTCACGCCAGCACACGCCGCTTTCCAGAATGTCCCGCAGAACGATCCCCCGGTCTTCCGGCTGTTTCACGCCGGGAATGTTCGTCCAGTAAAGGCGCTGGCGGTTTTGAGCGCTCACCCGTGCGGAATTGATCAGAATCGGTTCCACGCCCAGTTCCGCCGTGATCTGCTCCCTGATAGGCCCCGCCATACTTTTGTTGTTTTCATACAAAAAGTATTCCGGGCGGAACTTGTTCCACGCTATCAGGTAGTTGTCGAACAGTTCCCAGCCTATCCCCTCCGGCTGTGTTTCCCGTCCCTTCCGCGCAATGCTCCAACTTGTGCAAGGGCTTCCGCCGATCAGCAGTTTCACCGTTTCCGCCCCCCTATCCCTCGTTTTCCTCTTTCCATTCCTCGTAGGTCAGCGGGGAAGTTCCTTGGTCTTGTCCCCCTTCTTCTGCGTATCCCGCCCAATCCATCACGTATGCGCAGTATTCCGCGTAGGTTTCCGCTTCCGTCTTCCCGGCGGGCTGTTCCGCTTCATCGTCAATAGAGGTCAAGATGGAAGGGGACAGGATCAAAGCGGGGCGCAGATAATACCCGGTATAGGAACAGCTGTAGTAGTAGGCATTGCCATTGGAATTGACGAGCCAGGCGTAGCCAGAGCGGCCGCACTTCTCACCCGGCGTTCTCCACGGGGTTGCCAGCCACCACGGGCCGTCTGCGTCCGGTATAATGTGCTGATACTTCCCATACTGTTCCAGGGTCAGCAGGCCGATCCGGGTTTTGCAGAAGCCATATTCCCGCGTTCCGTCCGTAGCTTTCAGATCAATAGTCATGTTCAGAATGTCTCTGATCTTCGCGCCGCCGTCCTTCAAGGTGTTCAAATAGTCTTCCAGCGCCTGCCCAATGCTGGCGCTGCGCAGATCGTTTACGCCGTTGCTGTCAAAAGCGACGTTCTTCCAGGTTTCCTTGCGGATAGCAAGCACCCCGCCGCCGATATAGTCCAGGGCAACAAACTGATCCCCGAACGCCGTGAAGGTTGTCCCATAAGGCACGCGCCGCAGTTCCATTGTTTTCATTTTGTCATTTCCTCCCATTTTTCTTGTTTGCTTCCATCAGCGGACACCATGCCGGGACATAGGGAAGGAAGCGCCCGGCTGTGCTTACCGTGTAGCCCCGGCGCGGGCCGGGGGCGCTACATCTATGCCACAACTGCCCCTTGCCCGCGTCTTCCGCTGTGATATGGGCGCACCCCTCGCACGTCCTGGAAAAGTCCGCGCCTACGCCGCGCCCCACAGTCATTCCCAGCCTTTCAAGCGCCGCACTTCATCAATGTACTTGTGGCACTTTTCCGGTCCCTCCCGCTCGATCCATTCTTCCAGTTGATCCTGGCGGTGTGCCCGGCGGTAAATGTCTTCTTCCTGGAAGTTCTGTTCCAGCGTATCCGGCCAGAAGAATTGCACAATCCGGGCCGGGCTGCCGTTCATGGAAATTTGCAGTTGAATAAGCCTGCTGGAACTCCTATGGCTGCTGTCGCTGGCATCCGGGAAGATCCGCACGTTCAGGTTTCCGAACGTGATATGGAAGTATCCTTCCGGCATCCCCGGTTCACGCTCCAACCCCCGCGCCGTCCCCAGTTCCCGGACGGCCAGCGCCGCCGCCGTCTTCTTTGTCAGGCGGAAGCCGCCAGGATAATACTTTTTCGGCATCGTGTCGCGCTCCTTCCTATGCACCGCCCGGCGCTGGTTCGTTTGCCGCTTCCGGCCACACACAAGCGGCCATCTTCTTAATGCAGTCCGCCATTCCGTAGGCTTCCGCTATGCTAGTCAGCTTTACAGTTTCGGTGCCGCCCGGCATGGAGATCGTCAACGCACGCGGGGCGGGTTCCGGTTCCTCCCGGCTTCTGATCGCCTGCGGGTTCCCGGCCATATCAATAACCACGTCAAATACAGTTCCTTCCGGCGCGGGCCGCTTGCCCGCCAGAATATCCCGCATAAGTTCCCATGCGCCCGGCGTGTTCGGTTCCGCTGGTATGCGTACCTCTTTGATCTCCCGCAGTTCAGAAAGAACGGAAATGGCAAATTCCAGCATTACCACATCAATTCCCCAGGCACGGCCCTTTATAAGCCCGTACTGCCGCCCCGCGTCCATGGAATCCCCGCTCCTGTAACACTCCATTTCTTTACAGAAACTGCACAGATTTTGTAACCGCTCCACAGCATCCACCTTCACGCCGTCCGGCGCTGGATACTGCCCGTGAATGGGTGTATTTTCCAGCCGGAAGGACGCGCCCGGCCCCAGTTTCACCACGGGTTCCGGCCTTTCCGGCGGTTCCGGCTCCCCGTCTGCTTCCGGCTTCAACTGCACCGCCGCGCCGTCCCCGGTTGAAGTGTTCACGTTGAACACTGTCCCTTCTGGGAAGTTCCAGCGCGTTTTCCCTTCCAGGAAGTCACGCAGAAATTCCATGTTGCCTGCCGCCGTGTGCGGTTTTCCGTCTTCCTGTTCGTCCTGCGGAAACTCCCCGCCGCTGGCCGCCTGCATTTTGCCGATCGTTGCGGCCAGCAGGTTTGCCAGTTGAATTTCATTTGCCAGTTCATGGCGGAACTGTTGGGCGGCTCCCTTTGGTTCCGGCTCCTTCTGTGCCGCCCGTATTGCTACACGGTTCACATAGCCCGCCGCCAGATCGACAAACGCGGCGTTGAAACTGTTGATCTTTTCCTGCATCGTGTTTCATCCTTCCTTTTCCGTTCCCCGTCTGGTATACTATTTTCTGGCGGTGTTCCAGCACCGCCGGAATACAGCGTGAAGGGTGGTTAAAATATGGGAGATTACCCCAATCCCAATGTTGTTACTGTTGTTAAAATTGGCGACTTTACGCTCTATTGCAAGGCTTTTCGCCACCTCACAAAAGAAGAAATGAAACAGGCCGCCGCACTTTGGCTACGCCAGTCCCGGCGCAAGAGTTTCCCCAAAACCGGAAGCGGTGAAGTTATTTCGCTTCACGGGTTTGATCAAGAATGATCTGTGCCAGCACAACAGCTTCCACGCCACCCAGCCCCAGCGTTACACCGTCTTTCGTGATCGTCAACGTCCCCTTTTTTTCATCCGGTATTACCGTCAGTGGGAAGCCGTGCGCTGGCTCCATCTGCGCCACCCTTTCAATGTCTGCCACATCTTCCGGCGCAAAGTTCACGATCATTCCCGGCCCAGCTTCCGTTATGGCCTGGAACAGTTCCGTTTTGTGCTTCTGTTCCGTGTCCTGCATCAGCCACCACAGAGGGTTATTCCGTTCCGCGC
>ERZ779632.24-NODE-24-length-98763-cov-21.860487_pt1 | contig 98763 bp, 85 predicted proteins | sample MGYA00514194_ERZ779632 | MGnify/ENA primary metagenome ERZ779632 (study PRJEB29562, sample SAMEA4376704) | mouse gut metagenome | isolation source: Cecum | study: EMG produced TPA metagenomics assembly of the A DSS colitis mouse model was used to assess the... | reverse complement strand
TGTCTGCTTACACTTTATATATCGGTGTATATTCAAAATACTTTAGTCTATTTTTCAATTTTTTTGAAAAAATTTTGAAAAACATGAAAGTTTAGATTTTTAGCACAATATCGTAAATTGTATTACTCTTTTACTTGTTTCATCTTTTTGATATACGATTCTATCTATATTGATGCAAAAGGAGCTGTCTTTGCGACAACTCCTTTTTTTGAAGAGATTACACATCTCTGTCCTCTGGTCCTATATAACTGATTTTTCTTGTATTTAACAGCGCTGCCAAATAACTAAACGCACTGTTGGAGGCGATCACGCCTTTGCACTGGCTCATTAACTGCATGTCAATATAGCTCTTACTTCCTGTATTGCCGTCTACATAGCATACACTCCGAAAAGCATTGAAGCCCATTTCTTCACTGTTTGCCCTGCACCAGTCCAGATCGTCCGAAAAAACATATAAATCCCAGTCCGTTCCCCTCGTTTTTGTCCATGCATCAATTCGTTCTCTATAATCCTTGACAGGAAGCGCCCAGTCAAGCTGTACATAATCCCCTCTCCGAATATGAATCGACAGCGAATTTCTCTCTAGGATATGATTCAAGCGGCTCTTGTTGATGTCATCTTCCAATTCTGGGAAGGTAAACTCTTTTAAGAAATTTTCTTTGTATGTATCGAACCACTCTTTGCAAATCCAGTAACCGTGATAGTATGCATTTCCCGGATACTCTAAAATCTGAGGTGTAAATCCCCTGCCATCCTGATAAAATACCTCTCCCTGAAACGGATTGAACGTAGCAAAACTATCCTTTACCTCCGAGATCAGAACGATTTTATTGCCATTATCGAGCAGAATCTGAGGAATGCTCTTCCCCGCCTTGCGCTCCTGCAGAAGATACTGCCACATCTCCTGATCAAAAATCTCGCTCAACATATGCGGTTTGATGCCAAACACTTTCTCAAGCTCGTATCCATTGTGCACGGTATTCAACGCAAAGTAGGAATCGTCGAGATACATAATCCTCCCCGGATGGGACAGTTCATAATATCTGGCAAATATATATTGAAATGCCTGATTTGCCAAGCCGCCATTGAAAAACTGTATTTTGTACATGTTTCTTCTCCTTTATATATTCAAAATTTTATCAAAAAAGCCCACCGCACTCCGCGGTGAGCTTTTTCATCTATCTCTCTATTATGTCTTTTCTATATAATAATCCTTGAATGCGTCATCTGCATCATGATGATTAGCCAAGTAAAGCGAGAACTCCCTGATTCCCCTGATTTGCCTGTGAAAGCATTGACTGGCCTGCCTGTGAAAGAATGTTTGCATTAGAGTATTTCACCATCTCTGTCGCCATATCTGTATCACGAATCTGGCTCTCTGCTGCTGTTGTATTCTCTACAACGTTATCCAGGTTGTTGATGGTGTGGTCTAATCTGTTCTGAACTGCACCAAGCAATGAGCGCTGTGCGGAAACCTTGGATACTGCGTCAGCGATCGAGTCAATTGCATATGTTGCTGCTGCGCCTGTCGCGTCCTTTACATTTAAGCCCTGAATGCCAAGTCCCTTGGTGTCAAGCGAACTGATCTTCACGCTAATCTTGTTGGTCATGTCTGCGTCTGCACCTACATGGAGACTGAAGTCAAGGTCGTTGCGTGACTCTACCTGCCCTTTATCAATAGCAAATTCTATCTTCTTCACGCCATTTTCTGTAACCTTTGAATATGATTTAACAGATGCCTGTGTCGATGCGTCTGCGCCGATGCTGCTTGCCAGACCAATTTCTTTCTTCACCATATTGTAAGCAACCGTCGATGTAATCGCTGATTTGGTACCAGTCACCTTATCGCCATAATAGGTCTTGCCATTGATGTTTACAGTGCTCTTTCCACTGTCATCAACCTTCTTCTTCAAGTCTGCAACTGTCAGTTCAAATTTATCTGCATTGGATACAGATGCTGCGGTGTATGTAATGCCATCAATTGTAACCTGCTGGCCAGACTGCATAGAGCCAACTACCTTCTGCTGCTGTGCTGCTGTACCACTGATATGATACTCGCTGCCGCCAATCTTGATTGTATCGCCGAACTCTAACTGCTTCATTGTAAATGTAGCGTTTGTAGCGCCCTGTGTCAATGTTCCCTCAAGACCTGCATCATGAGCTGCAAGATATTTTTTAGACTTTCCAGAGTCACCCTTTAACAGATACGTCTCGTTAAACTTTGTTGTCTCTGCTACACGGTCAATTTCTGTGAGAAGCTGGTCTACCTCATCCTGAATTGTCTGACGGTCAGAGTTTGAGTTTGTGCCGTTTGCAGCCTTTACTGCCAGCTCGTTCATTCTCTGTAACATATCATGAACTTCTGTCAATGCGCCTTCTGCTGTCTGTACTGCGCTGATACCATCTTCTGCGTTCAGAGAAGCCTGTGTAAGTCCTCTGATCTGTTTTCTCATTTTCTCGGAAATTGAAAGACCTGCTGCATCATCTGCTGCTCTGTTTACCTTGTAGCCTGATGATAACTTCTCTGTAGATTTATTCAGAGATCCCTGTGTGATGCTTAACATTCTGTTAGAATTCATTGCTCTAAGATTGTGCTGAACTACCATAAAATATACCTCCTTGTTTTACAGCCCCAGATATCCTTATCTGAGGTGTGCCGCAGGCAAATCCTTTTTACCTGTTTTGATGGCACCTGTTTTATATTTCTATTCAGTTGTATGTACAGCGGTTTGATACGCTGCGACTTATCACACTTAATATTTATTCCAAATATTAAACTGTAATCTTCATATAATAATCCAAAATCCGTCGCTGGCCGCGCGCCTATTCTATAGAACCATTGCAACATTCTTGGTTATTAGCGGTGAAAAAGTTTTATGATTAACATAATATCTTTCATCTGTTATTATTCTACACCATAACTTTTTAAAATGCAAGTATTTTTTAACTTTTTATGTCAACTTTTTTTCAGATGTTTTTCTATTTTCTACAATGCCAATCAAAAAGGTGTAAAGCCTTCATAATTTATGAAAACCTTACACCTTTTGTTTGTTTTTATTCAGTTTTTATCTTGTTTCACTGTCTTCACGCGGTTCATGTGTTTCAACATATTCAATAATTTTTAAGATCTCATCGCTATCTATGCCCTTTTCACGTAATTTACGGATGAGATTAACGATCTCTTTCCCTGTCATACAATCACCTTACTTTCTTTCAATCTGTACTGATTGTTCCAACTTAATCATAACAGATTACGCAAACGGTGTAAAGCATTATCAGCGCATGGACAGAATTTTTCAACAACATAAAAGAGTAATCTTTCGATTACTCTTTTACCCTTCGCGGTTTTACCATTTCACATTTCACATATTATTTTCCAAACAGGCTTGCGAGCTGCTCCATGCCTTCCATGTTTGCAGAGGCTTCCTTGTTTGCTTCCTGAATCTGGATATATACTTCCTTGCGGTATACCGGCACCTCCTTGGGTGCGCTGATACCTATTTTAACCTGCTCGCCTTTGATGTCGAGCACTGTGATCTCGATATCGTTATTGATCATCAGGGCTTCGCCCTTTTTTCTTGATAGTGCCAGCATATCTTTCCCCTGCCTCCTTTTGTAGCCTTATGCCTTGATTATGCCTGTACTGCCTTCTGTGCCATCAGCTGCTCATAGATCGCATGTTTTACGCTGTAGGCGTCATCATCACTGATTAGCTGCACTGCCTTGCGGTTTTCCACACTGACAATAATCGGCGCTTTGAGGTTCACAGTGGTCTTGGTGATATCCTTGGGCACTGTTACGGTGACAAACATTAAGATGTTTTCGCTGTCAAGATTATCCCCTAGCGGTTTCAGGAGATCGGCTGCAAAATTCGGACTGTACTCTGCCACAACAAGGTCCGGGTTCATGACCGGCATGGCAAATGCAGGCTCTTGGAGGGACTGAAGCCACTTGATGCTTGACTCCACGCCTTTGTCCTCATTGAAGATTAATGTAAAATCCCTCAAATCGGGAAATCCCAAGATGCCGTGGTCAAAACGGATAACTTTATCTTCCTCGATCGCAATTCTGCCAAATATTCTAGTATCTACTTCTACCATTGTACTCACTCCGTTCCAATCTATTAATTTAATACGCTTTTATCTGATAAAGTCGAGCAGCGAGGTCTGCATTACGTAGCTGATAGAGGACAGCGCTGCATTGTAGGTCATCTCGATACTCTTTAGCTGAATGACAAGATCCGTGTAATCTGCATCTTCATTGATGCTGACAAGCTCCTCAAAGTTCGTCTGCTCCATGCTCAGACGGTTCTCTACCATAGCAAGCCTTGACATTCTGGCGCCGCAGTCAGTCTCCGCCAACTGTGCACGCTCAGAATACCCATCGCAATTTGCAATCAGCTTATCACAACGTTTACTGATCTTGTCGCCAACGCGGGTCATCGCCTCTTCTAACGCTTCTTTTTGCCTTTTAAGCAATAGTTCATCATCGGTATCCTTATATTTCCCGGATTCGATCATCTTCTCAATTTCATTTTTGCTGGTCTCATACCGCTCATATTCCTCCAGCATCGCAATTACTTCCTGCATATCTCTGCCCATGTCATGCGTAAACGCCTCGTCTGCGGTCGTGTTGACACGGAGGGTTTGATTGTTTCCAACATCATATTCGATAATCTGCTTGCCATTCTTTGAGGGGTCTGTCAGGAAATTCTCATTATAGACAAGCGTCTTATCTTTTCCTGAAGCTGTCTTGCCTGCACGTTCTGTATAGAAATAATGTACTGGATCAAGGTCGTTTTTCTTCCAATTGGTCTTGTCATAGGTCACACGCAGCTCTTTATCTGCCGGCAGCTCCATCAGGCGCTTTGCAATCGCATCACCAAACAGCACTTCGCCCGTCTCCGCGATATAAGAGATCGCATTCGGGTCACTGATTACTGACTTGTAGGCGTCGTTTGTTCCTGTCGGATAAAAATTCTTGGGGTCAATCTCCAGCGAGGTTTTAAATTTCTTGTCAAATGTAACTTCATACTCGCCATCTGCATTTCTTTTGACGCTGCTACCGATGCTTGCAGTTTCCTTGGGTACTGTATTGTCATTGGTAATCTTGATCGTGCCGTCCTCGTCAAAAGCGACCTTGACACCCGCTGGCATACCAGTTGGTGGATTTATTGACGTTGCCGCATCGGAATCTTTTCCCTGCGGAACACGAACCTCCACAACATTTCCTGTCGCTGCGTCTGTCAGCTTTACGACTGCCTCGTTTGGCATGATTGAGGTATCAATTGTCGTGTACGCTGAAATCGAGCCTGTGGTAAGATTTGCGCTGTTGCCGTTTACCCATGCGTCGGACATATAGCCGATGTCAATGTTGGACTCATACTCTGCCGGAACCAACGGCTTGCCATCTGCATCTAATTTTTGTTTGATATCTATGTTATCATACGCGAGGCGCTTTCTGTAAATATCAGCATCAAAAATATTGTCTTTGTTGACGCTGTCTGAGACCTGCTTAAAATTCCCCTCATTGATGGTGCTGAGATCACCTGCGTATACAAAATTAATTTTGTCAATCGTGTTGTTAAAAAACTGCTCTGTGATGGTATTCAGTTCTTTCTTATCTGTTTTCAAGCTCAGCGGCATATCTGTACGATACCCGGTAAAAACACTTCTGCCTGCACTATCTGCATTTCCAGTAGAATATATCTCATCAATCGCCATTTTTAGGTTTTTGATTACGGCATCTCTGTCCTTCACCTGATTATAATTGCTGCGTGCTTTAAGGATATCTGACCGAACATCTTTTAAAACATCCATTACTGTAGAGAGTGCGGAACGCGTCAAATCAAGCCAGCTATCTGCATCGGCTGCATTTTTCTCATAAAACTGGTCGATCTTGTCAACAGTCGAGTTCAGCTTGAGGGAACGGATTGCAATGACCGGATCATCTGAAGGTCTTGTGATCTTCTTGCCTGTGGACATCTGGTTCATCAGATTTTCCTGCCGGTATTTGTTTGTATTCAGATTTCTAAGAGATGTGCTCTGCATCATCTTTGTCGTAATTCTCATTGCCATAGTTTAAACCTCCTATACTCCGGTCTGTGTGATCAGTCTGTCGTAGCAGGAATTTAATACAGAAATCATCTTGCTCGCCAGATTGTAGGCATTCTGGAACTTAATCATGTTCGCTGCCTCCTCGTCGGAGTCCACACCGCTGACTGAAAAGCGGCTGTTTGCGATCGACTCCTCTATATTTGCATAAATCTCCTGAAAGCTGTTGGCACTGTTGGCATTCAGTCCCGAGTCGCCCATCAGACAGATCAGAAAGCTCTGTGCGCTGCACCCTCTAAATACCATACGGTCCTTGTTGGTAGACAAATCCTTGAGATTATCCAAGATATCGTACTTCGCCACACCGTCTACCACACCGGTGTGTGTCGCCATCGTCGTTGCATCGTTCTGGATGGACTTCTCCACATTGAAATTCCCTGCGGTCAGCATGTAATATCCTGTGTTTTTTGAGCTGTCAAAGCTCTTGTCATAGACAGACGAACCATTAAGTAAAAACTGTCCGCCAGTCACACTATTGTCACCTGTAAAGAAAATCGCGCCCTCGTGGGTGTTTCCATTCAAGTCTGTCGCATTCTCCACGCCGTAGATCTCATTAAAATGATATGCATAGTCGCGCACCCATTCGTTCATCTGCTCAAGATAATATGGGATTCCCTGATAGTCCACCTGCTCGCCGACATGCGCGCTCTTTCCTGCATAGGACGATGGCACCATCGTCGGATTCTTGGAGGTTTCCTCTGCAATCTTGAAGGTGTAGTATGCCGCACCTGTCTCCTCATCTACCTCCATTGTAAAGCTGTCATAATAATAGCGTTCACCGCTCAGTGTAATCTGGCCGCCTGTCAGCGGAAGTGTGCACTTGGATATATCTGTCAGATAATCGGCTGTGGTCTTAATGGTGACGGTTCTGTTAATACCGTCCACAGACTGTATTGTCCCGTGAAATGCCTCGTCATTGTTTCCATCACGCATTTCGAAGAGTCCTTTGAGCTCGCCCCTCACATTCTGCGCGCCGATGCCAAGATCCATTCCTGTATCCTTCCAGCGCACATCATAAAGCCCATCGACATCATTCTGGTTTGCCTTCTGCCATGATGCCCTTGGCACGCAGTCGAGCTGTCTGTAATCATTTCCGCTCACGAGCGTCTGGCCGCCGGCGATCATGACTGTATATTCTTTGATATTTGCCTCGCTTCCGTCCCTCGATGCGATTGTGCGCTCCTCACACTGAACATCTACCACCGCCGAGAGCTGGTCAACCAGCAGGTCGCGCTTATCGCGCAGGTCGTTTGCCACGGTCGTCCCGTTGGCCTCCACCATATTGATCTGCTTGTTCAGCAGCGCTATCTGCTGTGCAACGCTGTTGATCTCATCGACTTTGATCGCGATCTCATCATTGACATCTGTCTGCATTTTCTGAAAATTGTTATATAAAATATTAAAGTACTCGCAGAGGTTTCCTGCTTTCCCGATAAACTGAAGTGCATAATCTGCTTCGTCTGCATGATTTGAAAGGGAATCCAGCGCAGTGTGCATTTCACTGAATATCGTACTAAAGCCTTTTACCTCATTTGTCCCTCTCTCATCTCGAAGATAGTTCTCGATCACTGCACAATAGTAAGATTTCTTGTCAAATTCGCCGAGTTTGGAATTATTGTTCCAATACTTTTCATCATAGTAGACATCCCGGACTCTCTCAGCCCCAAGGGTATCCACGCCGGCACCGATACAGCCGTAGCTTGCAAAGGCACGCATCGCATCTGCCGCAGTCTGGTTGATGATCTGTCTGGAATAGCCGACTGTCTCAACGTTTGCAATATTATTCGCTGTCGTGTTCAGCGCCGCATTTGAAGCGACCAAGCCTGAATACGATATATTTAACCCCATAAATGTTGATGCCATGTATACTTTCCTCCATCTGTTTCCATGTATTATGCGCCCATACTCAACAAGGTGTCGAGCATAGAGTTGATCACGTTGATATACCGGCTGGCTGCGTTGTATGCATTCTGATACATAATCATATGTTCAAGCTCCTCGTCGGAGGATACGCCAATTACGGTCTGGCGCTCATTGTCTGCCTGCTCAAGTGCAAGCTGCTCATACTCATACAAGCCCTGAAATACATAGCCTGAGGTAGACGCCTGCCGGATCAAGTCGATATAGCAGTTCTCAAAGCTGCTGATATCCGTTGCCTTCGGGTTGAGGTAGATGCCCTCCTCCTGAAATGCCTTTACAAACTTCTCACCAATATTAAAGTCTACAGAGCTCTCTTCCTTGGTAAAGCCAAGCATCGCTGGCGTCTGCACAAGCTTCTGGTTGATCTTGGCATTCTCTGCGTTGTACAGCGTATGCGGCGCGTTGGGATCCTCCTCAATATATTTCCAATATACATTAGAAACCAGCTCTTCATCATCATTATAAATCTCGTAGAGCTTTACGCCCTGTGCTCTGAGCACCTCTGCCTCGGCGTTGCTGAGCACCACCTTTTCGTAGGAGGCTGAGTTTGTTTTCTGGAACATTTGCAGCGGTGAGCCGTCTGCATTACACAGATATTTGGTCTTAGGATCGCAGTTTTCAGCAAGCACCTCATTGACCTTTGTGACAATTGCGTGGACAATGTTGTCAAACTCTGCCTGCACGTTCATGATGATGGACTTGGAAATATAATCCTCGTAATATTTTAAGCCCGCCTTGTCATTGTATGCACTCTCTTTGATGCCAAGTTTATCAAGCTTGAGATCGGTGCCAAGGCTCACATCAAGGTCCGTGTAATTTGCCACATGATCGCCTCTGGCAAGCAGCAGCGCCCTGAGCGCTCCGACATCGGTGTTTGCCGCTGACGAGATCGTTTCCTTGAGGTTGAAAACTGCCGCAGCCTCATAGTCTGGAACGCGTTTGCCACTCGCATCTGTCTTAAAAGAGAGCGTCTGGTTCCAATATGGCGTCACAAAGCCTGTTTTCTCATCTGTGTAGAGCTGCATCTCATATACATGACCTTCTGTGACAAAATCTGCGCCGTTAAAACGCACTGTCACGGAATTGTTTCTCTCCTCTGTGTAATCAATGTTGCCGTAGCCCGAGAGCATATCAAGCAGCTGGTCGCGCTCATCGCGCAGATCATTTGCATGCTCCACGCCGCCGCATTCGATTTTCATAATTTCTTTATTCAATTCATAAATTCTGTTTCCGATGGAATTAATATCTTTGACAGCATCTTTGATCTGTCTGTTCAGATTGTTCTGATATTCCTGAAAGGATTTGTAGACAGCAGATGCATTCTCCATGAAGCTTGCCGCCTTTGATACCAACATCGACATATTGACGGTATCACTGGGGTCCTTTGCAAGCTCCTGCATCGCAGTCCACAGTCCTGAGACGGAGTTCTTGAAGGCTGCGCCATCAAGCTCGCCCAGAATATCCTCGACTTCTAAGACTGCCGAGTAGGAAGCGTCATAGTAGGACATTCTGCCGTTCTCAAGACGGTATGCACGATCCATAAACATGTCTCTGACATGTCTGCACTCAGAGTATTTTGACCCTGTCCCTACTTGGAACTTGTATCCTCTGACTGAACTTCCTCCATTAATATATGTCGTATCGGAATTTGCCACCTGCTGGCGGACATATCCGGGTGTATTCAGATTTGATAAGTTGTGCGCTACGGTGTGCAGCGCATTCTGCGATGTGCGCAGTCCGCTATCGCCTAAATATAATGATCCAAACAAAGACATGGTATCTCACCTCGTGTTTCGTCGTTATTGTTTCGCGTCGAAACCACCATGAAAGATACCAAGCGATTGTCCGTTTGTATATGCATTCTTTGAATAATTGGCTGTTTGCGGCGCAGACTTCACCGCTCGAATCATATTGAGGTTAAAATCTACCATCTCAAGCCGTTCTGCAAGGAGCAGCTGGTTTTTCCCATTGGTCTCCCTCAGCTTGTCTATGGTCTCCCTCAAGCGTTTCTGCACGTCCTTCAGCTTTTGCTGCTGGTCGGGCATAGATTCGAGCATCTGAATCAGGTCTATGAGTTTCAATGTTTCAACATCCCTGTTAACTACGTTGGCAATATCAGCCAGAAATTTATCTCTTTGCTTCTCCATTCCCTGGATTTTGCCTACGATCTCCTGTTCTTCCTCCATGATTTTGCCCAGGTTTTCGATGTCTCCTGCCACAATGGCAGAAGTCTTGCTCTCCGCGAGCACTGCAACTCTTTCATACGCTGCATTCTCTCTGTCAAGCACGTCGATCAAGTTTTCCAATAAGCTTGCCACCTATTCACCTCACTGTCATATCACGGCATTTTAAAATAGGCCACTGTACTTTTCTAAGAGCTTTCCTGCAAAATCCTCCATGTCTACCTCATAAGTGTCATTGTCTATGCGCTCCTTGATGGAGTTCACAAGATTCTGGCGCACATCAGGCGTTGCTGAGAGTGCCTTTTTTGCTGCGGAAGCATCCTGAGCAGTAGCTGAGAGTAAAAGCTGATCCTTGAAGCTTGCTCCTGTTGTCTTCTTTTCCTCAACCTTTGATAACTTTTTTGTTCCGTAAATCTGTTGGATTTGATTATAAGCATCTATACGCATACCGGACTCCTCCTTCCTATAACTAGCCGAAAAAATTATGTTGTTAGTTCTTTTATACATAATTTATCGGATTTTTTTTGATTTACTTTATAGTTATTTGAAATTTAATTCTGTAAACCGTTTGATCCTCTGTCACTCTGCGATGCGGTGCGCCGCCATAATGCCCCTGATTGTGCGGAAGATATACGGTTTTAACGCCTCGATCCCGACAGGCTCACCGTAGAGAATCGAGCTGTAGCACGTCGCCCCTACAAGCTCGATTATCATAAAAACCATCACTTCTGGATCTTTGAATTTTCCCTCATTCTGAAACATGCTGTGGTATACATCATAGAAATCGACTTCGCTGTACTCTCCTGCGCCGATGAGCACATTTTTAAATACGCCCCAGCTGAGGTTCTTGGAGATGAAGCCCAGAAGCGTCCGGTCCCCGGCAAGCTGGTTGATAATATTGTCGATCAGAAAGATGACGCGCTCCTCCAAATCTGTGATATCCGTCTCCTTGAGGGCGAGGTCCGCCCGGCGGAATACCTCGCCTGACTTGTGGGCAACCAGCTTGTTTCTGATGTCATATTTGTCCTTAAAATACAGATAAAATGTTCCCTTCGCCACGCCGGCATTGTCCACAATGTCTGAGATCGAGGTCTTATGAATGCCTTTGCTGGTAAACAGCTGAAATGCTGTCTCTAACAAAGACTCCCTCTTGATCTGTTTGTTTTTGTCTATTTTGCCCATTACCTGATAACCTGCGACCAGTCGCTGATGCCGATATAGGCTTTTGCCCACGCATCATAGGCGGCCTCATTCGCTGTGCCAAGGCTGTCATATACAAGCTGTGACTGTCCTGACAGGCGCGTGTCCACCTGCGGCTCGCTAAAGCTTAACAGATAGATAATCTCCTCCACAAACGGATTGGATTTTGCCGCTGTATAGGACGCATAGAGCGCCGCTGCCTGCACATCTGTTCCCTGTGCGTTGGTCAGTCCAATCTCGCTCAGGATGACATGGCGCACTGCACCTTGCGGGCTGAGCATCTCCGGGGACTGTAAGTAGTTTGTGAGCAGCGAGAGATTCTGGAAGCTCATCATCTTGCCCGATGAGATCTGTGCTGCCATATAGCTGCCGCTCGGGCATCCTGACATATCCCAGAACTTCGCATAGGTCAGCGGTACAGGATATGGATGCTGCGCCACACCCCAGTCAATATTTCCCTCACTGGCAACCAGTGCATTGAACTTCGCAAGAAAATCTTTTCCATCAATAAATTCATAGTATTCCTGATGCCCGACAGGACGGTTTCTGTCCCAGTTCTGGTCAATACAGACAAATACGCGGGCGTTTGCATTCTGGCTTTTGACTGCGTTGTAGGCTACGCGGAAAGACTGCGCGTACTCTCTGATATAGCTGTCCCAGTCTGTCCAGATCATATAGTTCCATGTGCGGACATTGACTTCATTCCCGATGATAAAATTCTCGACGGTTGAGTTTGCAGCGACTTTGGACAATTCCGCTGCCAGCGCATTGATCCCCGCCAGCTCGGACGCGTTGAGCATGTAGTGCTGCGGCTGTACTGGATGCGTATCTGTCGGCATGATGGCTGCCCGCGAATACGGATTGGTAATCGCCTGATTGCCGCCGTTGTTCATCACCTGCGCTGTCGTATATCTGCCCGCGATAACGCCCGATGCATTTTCTGACAGATACAGGTTGCAGAAATCTTTTCCCTGCTCTGACTTGAGCGGCCTTGCCTGTCTCGCCTTGGTGTGTGTGGCTAACAGCTCTGGATTGGCGATATACTGCGGATTGGCGATCAGGACATTCTGTCCGCCGGACTTGACTGCCAGTCCTAGCTTGGTATAGAGACGTGCCTCCGTGTAAGGCAGTGTGAATGCCGGGTTCTGCGATGCGGGCGCTGACGCTACAGGCACTGCCGCCGGTGCAACTGCGTACTCAAACGGCTGCATCTCATACAGATAGACGATGCCGTCGTCACTTACGGGCAGCTCGGGAAGCACTGCTGTATAAGATATCGTATTCTTATCCAAGAGCACACTGCCTGCCATCACTGCAAACGCCTGATTCAGCGCCTTAGCGGCATTTGCCTGTATGCCTGCCATAAGGACGGCGAACAGGAGCAGGATCCCGTAAACACGTCTGGTTGGTTTTACTTTTTTCATCATATCCCTCCATATTTCAGTTTTTGATGTCCTGTCCAGTATATCAGTTTTTGGGCATGTCCGCAATGGGTTTTACATAATTCGTTAACATTTGCAATATTTTCATTTTTCTATTTAAATGACAGGTAGATATGTGATACAATATGTTAGAATGACAAAATATACCATAAAAGGACGTGTTAATACCATGAAAAAACGCATTACTTCTATATTAAATACCTTTCTATATACCCTCTGCGCATCCTCCACGCTTTTGCTTGCAGGATGCAGCAAGACAGACACGCACGGCCTGTCCGTCAAAAATCCGACGAGCATCAAAATCTGGCATTACTATAACGGCGCACTTGCTGCCGCATTTGACGAGCTGGTTTCTGAGTTCAACAACACCCTTGGCCGGGAGCAGGGCATCGTCGTCAACGCGGAGAGCATGAGCACTGTCACCGACCTCGAAAATGCCTTGTGGGACGCTGCAAATGAAAAGGTCGGCGCGCCTGATATGCCCAATATTTTCCAGTGTTACCAAGATACTGCCTTTGCGCTGGACAAGGAAATTTCTCTGGTAAATTTCGACGATTATATCACGGAGGAGGAGCGGAACTCGTATGTAGAACTTTTTGTTGACGCGGGCTGCATCGGTGAAAACCATGCGTGGAAGCTGTATCCTACTGCCAAATCGACGGAGGTGCTCATCCTCAATAAGACCGACTGGGACAAGTTCGCGCTCGATACCGGCGTGACGACACAGGCGCTGTCCACGTGGGAAGGTCTTACGGAGACTGCACAGACCTATTATGAGTGGTCTGGAGGCAAGGCGTTTTTTGGCAGAGATGCCTTTGCAAACTATCCTATTATTGCAAGCTCCCAGCTGGGACATGAAATTTTCCAAGTGACAGACGGCGGGACAGCGCTTGATTTTGACCATGACGCCATGCGCAAAATATGGGAACATTTCTATGTGCCTTATGTCAAAGGATACTACCGCCACATTGGCAAATTCCGCAGTGACGATGTGAAGCTCGGGGAAATTATCGCACTGGTGTGCTCTTCCTCAAGTGCGGTGTACTTTCCCACAGAAGTGACCCCGGCAGACGGCACCCCCTATCCCATTGAACACCTTGTTCTGCCGCTTCCAAACTTTGACCAGACGGCGCCCTGCGCTGTCCAGCAGGGTGCGGGTATGGCTGTCACGAAATCCACCGAGGCGGAGGAATACGCCAGCGTGCTCTTCCTCAAATGGTTTACACAGTGGCAGCAAAATCTGAAATTCTCGGTCAACAGCGGTTATATGCCTGTCAGCAAGGAGGCTGTCAATCCTGAAAACGTAGAACAGTTTCTGTCAGAAAACCCGACAAGCGCGATCGTCAGTGACACGCTGCGCGTCGCACTAGAAGAAAACAAAAATTATATGATGTACACCCCGCCGGCATTTACAGGCGGTACGCAGGCAAGAAGCGTCCTTGACACCACCATGCTAGAGCTTGCGCTGCGCGACCGTGCCGCTGTGGACGGTGGCACTGCGATTGATAAATTTCTGACGGACGAACATTTCGAGGAATGGTATAACAGCACACTGAAACAGCTTGAGGCGTGTTGTAAATAAGGAGATTCTTTGTCATGAAAAAAATATCCCGCCCAAAAAGTTTAAAATACTATATTTTGCTGCCGCTCATCCTGATTATTTTGTTTCAGGCGTCAGTCTTTGCCAGTATTATTGTATTTAGCAACACCTCCGGGAATTTAGACCAGAAACTTTTCCGCGTGCTGGACAACACGGTGGCAGCTAGAGAAGCTTCCCTTGAACAGCAGTTCTCATCCTTTGTCAATATGGACACCTTTTATCAGGCTGTGACAATGCTCACCATCGAGAAATCGGGCGCGCTTGGACTCAGCATCAGGGACTACACTGCGGATGCCGGCAACCGCCAGACGCTTCTTGGCAATTTGACGCCGGCGGTGCTCCGCGCGCTGCGCCTTGGCGGCGCCACTTCCTGTTTTGTCATCCTAGATGGAGAGGAGGGCAGCACCCAGAAGGATGCCCTGTATCTGCGGGACTTCAATCCCTCAGACTCCCCGGAGAACAACTCGGACGTTCTAATCGAAGCGGGACCTTCCCAGATCTTGTATGACTATGCCCTGACCACCAGCGCGCAGTGGACTTCCACGCTTGACGTGGACAAGGATTGCAGCTTTTATCAGACTGCTTTTGACGGGGGCAATACATACACTGAACTCTCCGCGCTTGACCTTGGATATTTCAGCATGCCCGTCCGAATCCATCCCAATGATATGCTGTGCATCACTTACAGCATCCCGCTCTTAGACGGCGACCATCACTCCTATGGCGTGATCGGCTTCGACATGACGCTGGATTACCTCAAAAAGCTTCTCCCAAGCCATGATATCACGCTGGATGAATACGGAAGCTATTTTCTGGCTACGACGGAAGATTTTGAGACTGCACAGAGTGTTTTGGTGGTAAACGATACTTATTACTCCATGCTGGAACACGGCACAGACATCACGATGAATCCCCGCAGCCGGGAGTACAATATCTATGATCTTGGCATCAGCGGGCTGGACTCCGCCATCAATGCCTGCATCCATCCGCTGCGCTTCTACTCTGCCAAGTCTCCCTACCGCACACAGCAGTGGATTCTCTGCGGGTTGATACAAACTAACGTTTTATTTGCCTCCTCCCGCCAGCTGAATGTGACTGTCGTGGGTGCAATCGGTCTGTCCCTGCTGCTCTCCATCACTGGAACGTTGTTAATCACACATATTTTTATGAAGCCCATCAACACGCTCAATGATGGAATCCGTAAGCTGCTGCCGGGGTATAGCACGCTGCCCAGAACGCGCATTGCGGAATTTGACAATCTGTCTGCCGCGATCGAGGAACAGAATATCTCGATCTACAGCCTTGGAAACAAGATGGCGGAGATCATCGAACTCACTGGCGTTTCTCTGGGCGTGTGCGAATTTGATCCCAAGAATGACATGGTGTACTGCACACACAAATTTTTTGAAATCTTGGATTTGCCAGACGATGGCTGGGATCACAACCATATTTCCAAAACGTTGTTTACCAGCCGTATCACACAGTACAATGACTGCTTTGTCCAGAGTCATGAAAATCCTGAAGAATACCGTTACCAGCGCCCGGGCTGCGCGGATAAATGGCTTGATATCAAGCAAAACCGCAAAGAGGACAACATCCTGATCACCATTTCTGACATCACTGAGCGCAGAGCGGAACAGGAGAAAATCATCCACGACCGCGACTATGATATCCTGACGGGGCTGTACAACCGGCGTGCCTTCTCGCGGGAGATGAAATATCTGATTGACGAGGGGCATTGCAGCAACGGCGTTTTGTCCATATGGGACCTTGATAACCTCAAGTACACAAACGATACCTATGGCCACGAAATCGGGGACAAATATATCTGTACACTGTCTGATCTCCTGAAAAAAGAACTGCCTCAAAACAGTGTCAGCGCCCGTCTCGCCGGCGATGAGTTCACCGTATTTCTGTATGATGAACCCAGACAAAATCTGGTGGGCATCTTAAAAAGCATCCATCGAATGCTCATGAAGGAACGATTGAGCCTGCCTGACGGCCACGAGCTGAATATGAGCGCCTCTGCGGGGATGGCTTTCTACAATGAAGATGCTTCCAATTATGCTGAGCTTCTAAAATACGCTGATTTTGCCATGTATCAGATCAAGAAATCCTCCAAGGGAAGCATTAAGGCCTACAACAAGGATTCTTATGTGCGGGATTACATCTTGGTGCAAGGTGTGGGCGAGCTCGACCGCATTATTATCGACGAGGCGGTCCGCTATGCTTACCAGCCGATCATCTCGGTCCAAACGGGAGAAATTTTTGCATACGAAGCACTGATCCGCCCTGTATCAGACCTGCTTGGGAATCCTGACAACCTGTTGAGAGTTGCCGAAGCCCAGTTTAAATTGGACAAGATTGAGCGGCTTACATGGTTCCATGCGCTGAAGGGCTTTTTTGACCAGATCCGCGATGATGACAACGCGCATATTTTCATCAATTCTATTCCAAACCAGCTGCTCTCCAAGGAGGACTGGCAGATGCTTGAGGATCTGTACGGCGACAGACTCAGCCGTATTGTGATGGAAATTACAGAAAATGCCAGAAGTGAGATTGAGATCGACGCCAAAAAAAGGGCATTCTGCCGGAAATGGAATATTCCGATTGCCCTTGACGACTTTGGTTCTGGCTACAGCAACAGTGACATGCTGGTCACACGGCTGTTCCACTATGTGAAGCTTGATATGGGTCTGATCAAAAATATCGACCAGACCCCCTCCACGCAGGCATTGGTCCGCAGCACGATTGACTACTGTCATCAAAACCAGCTCAGGGTCATCGCTGAGGGCATTGAAACCCAGTCAGAGTACGATACCGTCAAAGACCTTGGCGTGGATTTTGTGCAAGGCTTCTTCCTCGCAAAACCTGCCTTTGATCTATATTAAGTTGGCAGCGCCGATCATTCCGGCGTCGCTGCCAAGCACTGCGCACCGCACCGGCGGCACAAACGCCCTGTCCCCGCCAAAGCACAGAAAACTCAGATGTTCTTCGACTGCCTTGGTCAAATAGGTTCCCTGATTGCAGATGCCGCCTGAGAGCAGCACGACATCCGGGCGGAAGATATTGACATAATTTGCAATCGCTTCCGCCAGATAGGTGCAGTAGTTTTCCACGACCTCCTTCGCAGTCTTATCTCCTTGCAGTGCCGCATCAAATGGAATCCTGCCGTTCATATTTTCAAGCCGCTGGCCGCACAATTCGTTGAGCAGCGACTTCTTGTCTGCGGCCGCCGCCCGCTTCGCATCCCGAATCAGCGCAGTGGCAGACACATACGCTTCCACGCATCCGCGCCTGCCGCATGTACAGGGCTCTCCGCCCACCACCATACTGATATGTCCCAGTTCTGCGCCGCCTGCGTTGCTGCCCTCAAAAACTTTGCCATTGAGGATAATGCCGCCGCCAACCCCGGTCCCGAGCGTGAGCAGAACTGCGTTTGCGATGTCTTTTGCCGCCCCTGCCTTCACTTCTCCGAGCGCGGCACAATTCGCATCGTTAGAGATGCGGATCTCACATGAAAAGTACTTCTTTAACTCCTGCACGAGCGCTACATTCTCCCAGCTAATATTGTTGGAATACCGCACGATACCCGCATCCGCATCCACAAGTCCCGGACTGCCGACACCGATCCCCGTAAGCCCGCTCTCATCAATTTGCAGTCTCTCAAGCAGCTGCCTGACGATTCCTGCCATATCCGCAATGACTTCCTCCGCTGGCCGCTCAGCCCTCGTCGGCACAGATGCCTGCGCTAAAATCTGCTGTTTTGCGTCAATAATCCCAGCTTTAATCGCTGTTCCGCCCAAATCAATACCTGCTCTGTACATTCTTTTACTTTCCTCCCTGATTCCGGCTTATTTTCAAGCCCCTACTGAAAGGTATAACAGTTTTTGATCGAATTTGCAAGTATTGATTGTAACAGTTCCGCTAAAATTGTATTGGCTCAACCTCCTCGCTGAGTGGATGCATCTCGTACTCTGGAAAGCGGTCGAGCAAATCCTCGAGAATCGTTCCGGTGTCATACACGACATCATGTGCGAGCAAGATCACTTTTTTGCGTCCCTTTGTCGTCTGCACACCATTTTCTAACAGCGCTTGCGGGTCTACACTCACCGCGGCGTCCTCAAGGCTCGCATTCCAGTCATAATAAATATATCCCCTCGCTGTCATTTCCTTGATTATCTCCGCATAAACCTGCTGGTTGTAGTTGTTGATGCTGCCGCCGGGAAAGCGGAACATCTGCGCCTCCACGCCGCATGTCTCATAGACCACCCGGCGCGCATGTTCAAAATCCTCCACATACGTCTCTGCGCTCTGGTACAATGCCTTGTAGTCATGATTGTAACAGTGAATCCCGATGGTATGTCCTTCCCGCACGATTCTGCGCACAATCTCCGGGTGTCTCTCCACATTCTCCCCAACGAGGAAAAAGGTCGCCTTAATATTTCGTTTTTTTAGGATATCAAGCACTCTCTCAGTATTTTCCTCAGACGGTCCGTCATCAAAGGTCAGATACATCGTTTTGGGATGAAAATAGTACTCGATTCCCTGTACAATCCCTGACGCAATCTGCTCCTGATAGTCCGCTGATGCGAGCTTGGTACGCTCTTCCCGGTTTGACAGGAAGCCGGTCTCTATCAGACATGCCGGCATCTGTGTACTGCCTGTCACATGAAAATCAGCGTCCCCGCGCACCATGCGCTCGACTGCCTTGGTGCTCCTTGCGGTCTGCTGTGAGACCAAGAGCGCCAGCCGCCTGCTGTCGCGCTGTGCGTCTGTGCCGTCATACCATACCTCCATGCCGTTGACACTCCGCTGGTCTGACGAATTTTGGTGGATGCTGACATAGATATCCGCCTGTATTTCATTGGCTTTCCTGACTCGGTCCTCCTTTGCGACATAACGGTCCACACTGCGCGACATCACCACCTGATAGCCCAGTTCTTTGAGTTTGTCCCGCACAAGTCTTGCGATCGTCAGATTGATATCCTTCTCAATCACGCCATCCTCCACGCAGCCGCCGTCGTTCCCGCCATGTCCCGCATCAATAAAAATAACCGGTGTGCTCTTCTGTTCTTCTATGGGTTCTTCTTCCTCCGGTTCCGGTTCTTCTATCTGTATTGCGCCAAAATCAATTTCCTGTATCTCCTTAATGTCTTTCTCCGGTGTCGCCCACACCTCTATCGGCAGAATCCTGTCTGACAACACCAGCGCCAGCGCTGCCACGCACACCACCAAGAATGCGGCAAGCACCAGCCTGCGCATTCTGCGTCTGCGCCGTTTGTTCTGCTCGCAATAGTCTGTATACCTTCTGCTGAATGACTGCCCCTCGTACATCCCAAGATGCTCCTTCCTCTTTTGAAAACAGTATGATTTACAAATACCATTTTAAGAAAAGGGTGCATCAAAATATCATCATTTTTGCATCAAAGTTGCATCATTTTATTAAGAAATTTTTAAAAACAGTTCATTAATCCCCTCATAGTACCCCACTGTGACAATCGTTCTGCCCTCTCCCATGCCTGAAAATACATATTTTTTGAAATAGGGGGTTGCTTCTAACAGCGGATTATCGGACTCGTATGCGGTCGGCGCACTCAGCCCCATGTAAGTCCGCCATGTCTCCACGACTGCATCGGTATCAATCTCGCCCCACACAAGGGATGTCCGCGCATAGAACTCATAAATCTTGCCGTCGTCCGCATCAATGCAGGCATCAATCAGCCGGTTCGCCTTGTCGGCGTTTCGCTGGCTGTTTGAGAGCTCCATCTTCCAGACTGCCACATTGTTGCGCGGCTCAAGCACGTCAATGGCAGAGTAGAGTGTCGCATCATAGGAGGCTGCATTCACCTCCCGCACTTCATCCGGCAAAATCCCCAGCGCCTTGAGCATCTCAAGTCCTTCATTGCAGGTTGTATAAATCTGCTCATCCGTGATTTCCTTTCCTGACGGGCCGTTATATTTTCGCACAAAGGCATACGAGCCTTCCAAATCTTCATACGCAAGGTCTGTATTTGCCGGATCGTTCTCTGAAACCATCTGCGTGCCAAGACACCGCGACAAAATATATAATTTTTCATTGGCATTCATTTGATAGCGGTACCCTTCTCCTGCCTGCTCCACCGCCTCAATATGCGGCTGGTTCAGGATCCCCCTGTCCTTGTATTTTGCAAGCGTTTCCGGTCCCCATATGGAAACTGCGATCACACATGCCACTGTTGAGAAAACGGCCAGACACCGCAATGTATCATTCATAGACTATCCCCCAGCACAAATCCAATACAGGAGCCTTTGCCCTGTTCACTCTGTATCGTCAGTTCGCTGTGATGAATCTTTAAGATTTCCTCACAGAGCGCAAGTCCCAGTCCAGCACCGTTCTTGCTCCGGGCACGGGATTTGTCCACCATATAAAAAGCCTTGGTAATCTTGCGCTGCTCCTCCACCGGAATGCCGATGCCTTCATCCTCGACCTCGAACCGGTAGCCGCTCTCAATTTTTTTCCCGCGCACACGGACACGGCTGCCCGGCTCTGACGCCTTGCACGCATTGTCAATGAGATTGACGAGCACGGTCTTGATCAGATTGACTTCCGCCCAGACAGTACCCTCCTCCCATATAAATTCAAACTTCATGCCGCGGTTCTCCTCTGTGAACATCTCCTGAAGATACGAAAAAAACGTTGCTGCCGATACACCGCTTCGCACCACTTCTGCTTTCTTTGCCACGATGATGTCCAGCAGCCGAAAGGACATGGCTTCCAGACGCTTGCCCTCTGTGTAGATATAGTTCGCAGACAGGATGCTCTTCTCCTCGTCAAGTTTATGAGAGCGCAGCATATCCGCATAGCCGATAATCGCAGTGAGCGGTGTCTTGAGTTCATGGGCAAAAGCACCCATAAACTCTTCCTTCACCTCATTTTCCTCCTCCAGTTTCCCGATCGTTTCCTCGAGTGCGTTTGCCATCTCATTAAAATCACAGGTCAGTTGTCCCAGCTCATCACGGCTCACCTGCTTCGCCCGGTATGTGTACTCTCCATCCGACATGCGTCTCGTCGCTCTGGTGAGCAGGCGGATTGGCTTGGTCAGATGCGCGGAGATAAAATGCATAATGACGGTCCCGCTCAAAAGCATCACCAGCGTCACCCTGCGGTACAGGGAGAAGCCCATCGCGCGCTCTGTAAACACGTCAGAGACATCCTTCATGGTTTCCAGATAAAGGATTCTGCCAAGCGAATTGACTGCCGCGCAGGTATGTACATAATAACCGTTTTCCGTCTCAATGACACGGTAGGTTTTCGTGTCGGGCTGAATCTGCTGCAAGAGCTGCTCATCTGCATCAAAGCCGTCGCTGGTATGCATCACTTCCCGCTGTTCGTCTGCTATCCGAATCAGTCGGCTGGCGCCGCGCCCGCCCCGCTCGAGCTTCGTCGCGATCTCCTCCACGGTACTGTCGGGCAGCACACTGTATCTTGCCGGCACATTGAGCACTGCTGTCTCAAAGGCAAAGCTCAGGATGCTGTTCTCGTCGGACGCCTGTCCCACCTCCCGCGCAAGGGAGGTCTCAAACACATAATTGACAAAAAAATATCCGCTCAACCCCAGCGCCAGCGCCATGACGACGATGGTGGACAACAGCATTTTTAGTGAAATCTTCATGATAATACCTCTTAATCCGATATTTCCAGACGGTATCCAACCTTGTACACTGCCACCAGACTATGTTCCCAGCCCAGTTTTTTCCGAAGCCGCTGAACATGCAAATCCAGTGTGCGGCTGTCTGCAAAGTACTCACCCTCCCAGACTTTTTCATACAGGGTCTCCCGAAATAACGCCACGTTTTTATTGCGCATAAAGAGCACCAGCAGCCCAAACTCCTTATTGGTAAGCTCGATGGGGCGTGCTCCCTTCATCACGCGGTGCGCCTCCACATCCACGGTGACATCCCCTGCTGTGAGCCGCTGTTCTGTCTTATTGTACCGCCGAAGGACTGCCTCGACGCGCGCGACCAGCTCCACCACGTCAAACGGTTTCACGATATAGTCATCGGCGCCGAGCTTCAAGCCCTTGACCCTGTTTTTGACTTCGTATTTCGCGGTGATGAATATGACCGGAATCCCCAGCGGGCGTATGTATTCCATGACGTCATAGCCGTCGGCGCCGGGAAGCATAATGTCCAGCAGCACCAAATCAAACGAGTCCTTCTCTATCAAATCAATCGCCCTTAACCCGTCCTGAACTGCTGTGCAGTGATATCCTGCCGAGGACAGATTCAGGTCGATCAGGTCACAGATTGGTTTCTCATCATCTACAATCAATATTTTAATCATTGTCTGTTTTCCACCCCCAGTAAGCTCTGGCTTTCTCCACAAGTGTCTGCATTGTATCCTCATCGCTGCAAGGATACTGGCTCTTAATCTCCGTATCTGGCGAAAAACCGCCAGTCCGCTGATAATAGATGCTGTAATCGCTCGCAACTGCAAGTTTGTGCTCTTCATCTTCGTAGCTGTACTTTGCCAGCACGATGATATCCTTGAGCCCGTCCCCGTCAATATCGCGGCAGTTGATCCCCTTGAGTGCGTACAGGTTATCATACTCTCCCATCGGCATCAGTACTGACACAATATAATCCTGCTCATTGACAAGATAGATTAGAAACACCTCATAATCCGCGATGCGGTAGGTTCCGGGCACTACTTGGAGTTTGCCCAGCTTGCCAAATGTTCTGGTGTAGGACTGCTCGGCAATGACCTGAAACCCATGCTTGCACAGCTCCGCCAGCGTCAGTGCCGTATACAGAAACTCCGTTGAGTCCCCATCACGGACAAACGCGGTGATCGACTTGGCGTTTTTGTTCATGCCAAAGCGGTTGAGCTTGTCTGAGATCCTGTAATCCCTGTAAAAGCCAAGCTGGTCCGCGCTCTGAAAAAGCACATCCCCCACTTTGTACTTCCTGCCGTCTGTATCCTCGCAGACTGTAATGAGGATAATGTCTGTGCGCGCATCGCCGTTGAGATCCTGAAACGCCACAGAAGCAATCTCCTGCTTAGGCTGCTGCATCTGCCCGCGGATGCGGCTGTTCATCTCAAGCTGGTCTATCCGATATAAAATGGTGCCGTCCGCGTCAGCAAGAAACAGTGCGAGACGGTGATAGGTCCTATCAAATGCCGGAATGACAGACAGCCCTGAGGCGGTCTCCTCCTGCGGCGCGTCACCAGCGTCCGCATCGGAATCTGTGCCGGGTTCTGTGGCAGGTTCTAGCTTGATCTCTGGTTCAAATGGGAAGATCTGGCTCTCTACGATGTCAAAACCGCTCTCGGAGATACCGCTTTTTGTTTTGATAGCGTCTAATCGCGCCTGATAGGTCTCGTACAGGACGCGGACGTTGTCTGGAGGTGCTTCTGCTGCGTGAACTGGCAGACACAGAGCGAACAGCGCTGCAAGGCAGAGGACGGTGTACAGCTTATTCAATGGTTGTATTTTTACTTTACTCATGGTATGAGCCTTTCTCTGAATTTGAGTTCATGTTAATTTCTATATTTCCGATAATGCATTATAGCACAGATTTTAAGAAGATTCAATCAGCTGTCATTCCGAGCAGAAATGCAGCGCACACAGCTAAGAAATTATCGCGACAACAAATTACAACGGCTGGATATCGACATTCTGCTGCGCCTGTGTTATGTGCTGGATTGTGACCTGCATGATCTGATCGAATATATACCGCCAGATCAATAACCCTTTCGCTTTTGTGACATACTTCCTCTGCATGGGACTGCAATACAAAAAAGACTGCATTTACCGGCAGTCTTTTTGTTCATTCTACTTTGTTTTTACTGGCCAGCCTGCGTTTGCTTTAATCTCTCGATTTCGGCACGCAGAAGTTCGATTTCAGAATCCTTTTCAGCGATTGCGTTTTCCTTCTCTGTAATCGCATTTTCCTTTTCTGTAATCGTACTTTGCGCCTTGGCTAAATCTGATTTCGTCCGGGCTAAAACAGCCTCTTTTTGTTCAAGTTCTTTCCTGCTTTCCTCTACACCCATCTGAAATAATGTCTCTGCAACTTCACACACAGCAGCTCCCTCCTTATATGCTTCTCGCGCAGTCAGATACCGCTCATCACCAGTGATGGACGCCAGTGTATACAGCGTATCCTTGGTATGTGTCAGTTTCTGACTGCTGGTTCTAAGTTCTTTGGATAGTTCTTTTTTATTATACCCTGTAGACAAAAATTTCGCAATATACTGGAAATCTGACCGAAACAAGTCCACCAGCTCTTTTGATAAATTCCGCAGCTTGATCAGGTTTAGTTTATAGTCCTGAATGTACTTTCTGACAGTTTCATCCTCAGGAATGTCCATCATCGCACAAATGCTGTCAGGTATTTCCTCTTTGCCATAGTACAATACCAATGTGATCACAGGCTTTACCTTCTGTCCGGGCAAAAGCTGTTCCACATAAGTATTGATTTCATTCTCCTTATTGTAGACGGTAAACTCTTCAATCTGTCTGTCATATGCAGTGAAGTTGTAGCCCATAACCTTAAAGGGTGTTGTGCGGTCAGGTACATACTGGTTCTCAAGTCCCCAGATCACATAGCGAATACCACCGCGAATATCTTCCATACAGTTGTCGCGGTAAAGTCCCTTGAGCCTGCCCTTTTTGGTGATGGTGCTGTTGACATAAAAAGGCTTGAGATCCACTGCTTTTAGAACGGTGCGTCCCTTGTATATGATTGTATTTATGATGTCTGCAAAAACATCAGGATGTGATGCAAGGCTGTTGGAAGCCAAATCAGTCTGTCCCATTTCATTCCTCCTTGTGATGTTTGATCGTTGATAGTTCTTGCAGCCGCTGCTATGATTATAGTATAACACCTCTTTAGAAAATTTGCATTGGACGGATTGTCCACACATCATTGAGATTCTATTGCATTCCCGCCCCCTTTATCTTATAATGATCTCAAAAAGGAGAACAACTGCCATGTCAAAAAATGCATTTTTATCCGACTTAACCGCCCTGTGCCGTGCCGCCTTTGGCGAGGACTGGGCTCCCTGCGCGGGCGAGCATGTCCAAGAGCTGTGCCGCGCGCTCGAACTGCCAGAGGAATTTCTAACGCTGTATCAGACGATTGGCGGCGAGGAAAGACTGCTGTACGACAGCACCCGCGGCGGTTTTTATCCCATCGACAAGCTGAAACATCACCCCAAAGGCGCCCCCGGCGCTGGCTATTACGGTCCTTACCGAATTTATTATGAAGCCGCCCCCGGCGAACATTGGGCGCGATATGCCTATTCACCGAGTCATTTTCCGGGAAATAACGGGATCTTTACATGGCAGCCGCTCGGCTTTATCAAAGGCTGGACACAGGAGGAGCCGCAGGAATCGTCTCGTACTATATGTGACATTCTGCTGGAACAGACGGCTTGGATGCTGACGGCTTGGATGGCGCACTGTGTCTGGGTGGATATTCCTCTGACCTCCTTTGAGAACGCGGCGGACTGTCTGGAAATGACACCCTTGCAGAGCACGATTCCTCATACAGCGCATCAAACAGCGTATGCCTGTGATCCCAAGCGGCAGCTTCTGTTGGAATTTCGAGCGGATGCTCCGATGCAGTGTCTCGTGTACAGCGACGCACTGGAAGCATTGGAAAAGCTAGGACAGCAGCATAAAATCAAATGGCAGCGAAAAGAGGGCGAAAAGACATTGCAACCTGAGACCTTTATCAAGAGCAATCCGCCTGTAACATTTAGTGAAAAACTCGAAATGATCGCTGCTGTACTGCCAAAAGGCGTCTCTTTTGCGCTGGATTCTTCTGAACTCCAAACGGCACAGCAGCACCTTGGCATGAGCTTTCCAGATGTTTTTCGGGAATTTTATCTGCGTTTTGAGAAGGGCCGCCAGAAATTATGTTTCCTTGATCTGCTGCCAGACCCTGACTGGATGGAGGACTGGCAGATGGATTTGGAAGATACGTTGTTATGGACATTGGCAAATCTACTGTATGACCTTTTCCCGCAGGGCGGAGAATGGTTGGCGAACCCGGATGCGGACGAAGAGGACCAGCGCAGGCTGCTGGCACACTTCTTCCACTTTATAACCAAAGATGGGCTGGAAGTATTGGTAAACCCGGAACGCGGGCTGCTGGGATACCGCTCGGATGATGGCTATTCTTTATATATCGCAGCCCCGGATAAGGCTGCACTCGATAAGCTAAAGGAGGATTCTGGAATCTGCGTCAGCGCATATTGATTTTACGCCTATATGCGCTCCAAGGCAGACTGCAAAAAATCTGCCAGCTCCACATAAAGCTCCGAGGGAAGTTCCTGATTTGCCTGCTCCATGTACTCCTTCATGTTCACCAATGGTTTATAATCCTGTGCTTCCAGATCAGTCCGCGCCTTTGCGGCTGTCAGGAAAGCCCGCATCACTTCCTCCGGGTTTTCCAGTGCAGAAATCCCTGTAACCGGACCTTCATCCAGCAGTGCGTCCAGAATATCCGCAAGCCCGCGGTATGTTTCCAAATCCAGCACCGGACGCCGGATCCGTTCCAGATAATGTACTTTCTCAAAGCAATCCATCCCCGAATATGCCGGAACAACATCATTATGGACACCATTTCGCACCAGCCACTCCTCAATCTCCTCCGAGTCCGCCTCCATCATACGGACAATATGCACACGTCCCCAGCCCTCAACCTTTTGCAGAATGTTAAACAGCTCCCTGTTGGGGTTCTCCCAGCAGCGCATCAGAAACGCCGCATATAGGGTAAACTCGTCCGAGAGCGCAAGCAGCCTGACAGCAGGCTTGAGCTGCTCTTGTCCCGTCCAGTCAATCAGCTCAAGCAGCGACATGCCAAATTTCACAGCCTCCGCCTCTGTACCCTCCATCATCAAACCGACTGCAATGTCAATGACATTCCCAACCGACAGCCTGTCCTTGTTCTCTATCACATATTCCTGAAACAAGTCAATGAATCCCAGCACATGATACTTCGCTGCAAATGTCTCCACGCTGCAAAATGCCTCGTCCGTCCTGCCCGCCGACGCAGACTCAATCGCATTTATGAGCATTGTATATCCCTCAGAGTCCTCCGACTCCGTCCCCGCCGTGTGGTAAAAGATGATTCCGTCCACTGCCCCCGGCGCAAATTTTAACTGATTGTCCGCCTTATCCTCTGGCAGCCTGAAATTTTCCGAAAGCCGCCCTTTTGCCGTCACTGCACCTCGTATCATTTCATAAATTGAAGTTCCCATTAAAAAATTCCCCTTTCCGTCATTTTTCTGTTCTATAAGTTCATCCTACCCTATCACAAAAGATTTGTAAACAAGATCCTTCTATAAACGGCTTGAAAAATTCCATGCACTCAACTATAATGCAAAAGATATCAAAATATAATCAGAAAGGACTGCTACCCCATGAAATTTATCCAAAAATTAATCCAGCAGGAGACGGTGCTCTGTGCCGCCTTCGTGCTCGCTGTGATCTCCTCGCTCATCGTCCCGCCGGACAAAACCTATCTCACTTACATTGACTGGAACACACTACTGCTGCTTTTTGGCTTGATGGCAGTGATGGCTGGATTTCAGAAACTCGGCATTTTTAAGGAAATCGGCATAAAACTGCTGTCCAGAACGAGGACGACAAGACAGCTCATGATCGTGCTGGTATTTCTGCCCTTTTTCTTTAGTATGCTGATTACAAACGATGTGGCGCTGATCACCTTTGTGCCGTTTGCAGTGATCGTGCTGCGCCTCTCCCAGCAGGAAAAACGAATCGTTCCCCTCGTCGTCCTACAGACGCTCGCCGCCAACCTCGGCAGTATGCTGACCCCGATGGGCAACCCGCAAAATCTGTACCTTTATGCCAAATCCGGTATCAGCCTGCAAGCCTTTTTGCAGTTGATGCTGCCCTACACGATTGCGTCTGGTTTGTGCCTGCTTGCAAGTATATTTTTCATGAAAAAAGAAGCCCTGTGCGCACTGGATCTGAACACTGCCGCTTTTTCTGATGATACGAAGACGCAAAAAGGCACTACATCAAAGCTGCTGTGTTTTGGCATTGGTTTTCTTCTCTGCCTGCTTTGTGTCGCCAAGCTTCTTGCACCCGCTGTAGCTGCCGCAGTGCTTTTTTTCTACCTGCTCGCCACCGACAGGGCACTTTTAAAAAAGATTGACTATTCCCTCCTTGGCACGTTTGTCTGCTTTTTTGTGTTTATAGGCAATATGGGACGCATCGAGCGCTTCTGCGCGCTGCTGGAACGTCTGCTCACCGGGCACGAGCGCATTGTGGCAGTCCTTTCCAGCCAGATCATCAGCAATGTCCCTGCGGCGCTGCTCCTCTCCGGTTTTACGGACGAGTATTCATCGCTCATTGTCGGCACCAACCTCGGCGGACTTGGCACACTGATCGCCTCCATGGCAAGCCTTATCTCCTACAAACAGGTAGCCCGTGAATATCCTGCGCAGAAAGGAAAGTATCTTGGCTGCTTTACCTTGGCAAACATTGTGATGCTGGCGGTACTGCTATCATTATCTGTATTTTTGTCAAAATAATCATCGAACGAGAACTTTTTTCATATTTTGTCATATTTTAAGAATAAGTCAACAAACTGTTTTCGCGTTTGCTAAGATATATGGAGGTTCGATATGACCAAATATGATATAGCAATCTTAGGCGGTGACCGGCGGACTGCGTGCATGGCGCCCATTTTCGTTGAAAAGGGCTACCGCGTCATCTGCTTTCGCACGGTTCCCGTCTCCTGCGCTCCATCTATAAAGTCCAAAATCAGTTTCACCGATTCGCTGCGCGAAGCCCTCGACGCCGCACCGGTATTGATCGGCGGTATTCCATTTGCAAAGTCCGACTGCCTCTATTGTGAGAGCGGCGCCCCCGACCTCAATCTCTCGGAGATCCAGCGCAGCATCCACAAGCATCAGAAGATATTTGCAGGCGTCATCCCGGAAACGTTCCGCCGAACCTGTGAAGAGCGGGAAATCGGCTGTTATGACTTTATGCGCGACGAGCCCATCACCCTGTTCAATGCCGTCTCCACCGCAGAGGGCGCTATCTTGGAGGCACTGCTGCACAAAGACACCAACCTCCATCAGAGCAATACTTTAGTACTGGGCTATGGCAGATGCGGCAAAATTCTCGCTGACCGCCTGAATGGGCTGCACGCCTGTGTCACCGTAGGGTCGAATGATGCAAATGAGCTTGCCCTCGCCTGCGCACTCGGTTTTGAGACGCTGCACCTCTCCAATCTGTGGCGCAAAATCTGCTGCTTTGAATACATTTTCAACACCATTCCCGCGCCCGTCCTAAACCGCAGGTGTCTGGAAAAGGTATCCTCAAACGCAGTGCTCATCGACATCGCCTCCAACAAATCCGGCGCCGACTATGAGGCTGCGGCAAAATTAAACGTCAACATTTATTTCTGTCCGGGCCTTCCCGGAAAATACGCCGGAGAAAGCTGCGCAAAATACCTGACGGACTACGTGATCAATCGAATATAGCATGGAGGTTTGAATGATATGGACATCAAAGGAAAAAAAATCGGTATTGCACTGACCGGCTCCTTTTGTACCTTTGAGAAAATGTTTACAGAACTACAGAAATTAAAAGACGCAGGCGCCGACATCTACCCGATTCTGTCAGACGCCTCACAGACCATCGAAAGCCGCTTTGGCACACCTGACGCCTATGTCACAAAAGTAAAAGAAATCACGGGCAAGGACCCGATTGTCTCCATTCCCGGCGCGGAGCCCATCGGTCCCAAAGCCTATCTCGATGCACTGGCAATCCTTCCCTGCACTGGAAATACTGCCGCAAAGCTCGCAAACGGCATCACAGACACCCCGGTGCTCATGGCGGCAAAGGCGCATATGCGCAACAACAAACCTCTCGTCATCTCCATCTCGACCAACGACGGACTTGGCATGAACCTGAAAAACATCGGCTTACTGTGCAACAGCAAAAACATTTATTTCGTCCCGTTTGGTCAGGACAATTACAAGACAAAGCCAAACTCCTTAGTCGCGCACGTCGAACTCCTGATACCAACCTTGGAAATGGCACTAGAGCACAGGCAGTACCAGCCAATCCTCAAGGACTATTTTTAAATAAAGAATCAATTTGGAAAGGACTTTCATAAAATGTGTGGAATCGCAGGCTTTAGCAGCTTTCATACGAATTATAAGGAAGAATCCGCAAGATGGTTCTCCATCCTGCAAACGATGAATACCTGCCAGCATCACCGCGGACCTGACGAAAACGGACTGTACCTGTCAAGAAACTGCGGGCTCTCCCACACCCGCCTGTCCATTCTGGATCTGGCGTGCGGGAAACAGCCTATGGCAAGACAGCTTGGAAACCAGCGTGCCGTCATCGCCTACAACGGTGAGATTTACAACATGAAAAGCCTACGCCGTGAGCTCGAGCAGGAAGGCATTGTCTTTCAAACAACCTGCGATACAGAAGTGATTCTGATGGGATATCTTCTCCATGGCACTTCCTATGTGACACGCCTAAACGGCATCTTTGCCTTTGCCATATTTGACGAAACAAGACAGCGATTATATCTTTTTCGTGACAGACTCGGTGTAAAGCCCTTGTTTTACACCCATTTTCGCAACACCCTCATCTTTTCCTCAGAGCTGAAAGGAATCCTGTGCTATCCTGAATTTAAGGCGCAGGCAGACCGCGACGGGCTCTGTGAGATCTTCGGTCTTGGCCCTGCAAAGACCTATGGAAAGGGTGTTTTTAAAAACATAGATGAGCTGCTGCCGGGACATTATCTGGAATATTACGGCTCGGATTACGCGACAACCTGTTACTGGAAGCTTGAGAGCCATCCACACGAGGAGGACTGGCAACAGACAGTCGAGAAAACCCGCGATCTGGTCACAGACGCCATCAGAATGCAGATGCTTTCTGACGTGCCTGTCTGTACCTTCCTGTCGGGCGGTGTGGACAGCAGTCTTGTCACAGCGGTATGCAGCAGCGAGCTTCGAAAGCAGGGCAAGAAGCTCGATACCTACTCCTTTGACTTCAAGGACAACGACAAAAATTTCAGGGCAAACGCATTCCAGCCCTCTCAGGACAGACCTTGGGTAGACAAAATGATTGCCTACTGTCAAACCAACCATCAGTACCTTGAATGCGCCAACGCCGATTTATACAACTATCTGTTCGAGGCAGTGGACGCCAGAGACCTGCCATGCATGGCAGATGTCGAGGCGTCGATGCTCTACTTCTGCAAGCGGGTTGCCGCCAGTCACAAAGTGACCCTGACCGGCGAGTGTGCGGACGAAATCTTTGGCGGCTATCCGTGGTTCCACAAAAAAGAATGCTTTGACGCCGACTGTTTCCCGTGGTCGATGGACTTCTCACCGCGCACCATGCTTCTAAAGGACAGTGTGCTCGCCCTGCTGCCGCTGGAAGAATACGCGCACGCCGCATATGCCCAAACGCTCTCCGAAGTACCTGTATTGGAGGGGGAAAATAAAGAAGAAAAACGCAGACGGGAAATCTCTTATCTGAATATTAAATGGTTTATGCAGACCCTGCTCGACCGCATGGACCGCACAAGTATGCACGCAGGCTTGGAAGCGCGCGTTCCGTTTGCCGACCACCGCATCGTGGAATATCTCTGGAATGTGCCATGGTCCATGAAATGCAAGGACGGCGTCGTCAAAGGGTTACTGCGCGCCGCTGCGGACGGACTGCTCCCGGGCGATGTCCTCTACCGGCGCAAAAGCCCCTACCCTAAGACCTATGACCCCGCCTATGAAAACCTGCTGCGCACCGCGATTGTCGAGACGCTCTCCGACACGCGCGCACCGCTGCGCGAGCTGATAGATCTGGGCAAAGTGCTCGACTATATCAGCCAGCCCTCCGACTACGGCAGACCCTTCTACGGACAGCTCATGGCTGGACCGCAGCTGCTGGCGTATCTCTTGCAGGTCAATTACTGGCTGAAAAAGTATGATGTGGAGGTGCTGCTGTAGGTCAAATATGACAAAACAGTAAGGAATTGTAGGAAAATAAGTGATACAGATTGCGCAGGATATTTCTTCGAGGGTGTATGCCAAAAAACGTAGTCGTAGCGGGCTACGGCGAGGCTTTTTGACATGCACAATCGGAGAAATAGCCAAGTCAAGATGTGTCAGTTATTTTTCTACAGTTCCTAAGGCAGGCGAAGATTCTCTCTTCCCCTGCCTGCACTCCCAGCATCCCAACGCACGTTACCTGCCAAGGCACGCCTCTATCCTTAACAGCATTGTCCGTTAAATTACCGTTTAACTACTTATTCCACCACTATCACTTTACACTGATTGAAGCTCTGCAAGTTGCTCCACTTCCGCAACACTAAGACCTGAATCCTCAGCAATTTCCTCAACCGTCATTTTTCCTCTTTTCAGCATTCTGAGTGCAGTTTCCTTTTTCGTTTCGCTAATTCCCTCACTTTTTCCCTGATTTAAAATAGTCCTTGCACTTGTTTCAATCAATGCTCCGCTCATCATATCACCTACGCCTTTCTGCACATTTTCGTATTTCTGTGCAATCTCTTTAATCACATCGCCAGAAAGTTCTATGATTGTGCGTTTATCAAACGCCCCGATCACTCCCTGCTGTTCCAGTTCATCAAGTTTTTCCAGAATCACCTGATACTCTGCTTTCAGTTTTTCCAGTTTCTGCTCGTTACTATTATACTCCGAAAAGCTGCTCTCATGTGAAAAAATATAAAACGGGATTAACATCAGCAGGCGTTTTTCAAAAATATCGTCCAGTGAATACGTCTGCACTTTCATAATCGGTACATCGTACTGAATCGTTCCGCCCGGTGTAACAATCACATATTTCATTTTGTCCGGTGTCTTTTTGTAAGTGCGGAGATACAGAACTGCCGTATTAGGAAATGTCACAGTCAGCGTTTCCTCCGTAACTTCACCCTCGTCAAGTGCAATTTGTGCGTCATATTCAAAAAGCCTTATGGTGATTCTTCCGTCCGGCAGGCTGCTTTCACACTCAACATGGTATTTTTTCGGTACCTTCCCGAAAACCGTAAAATTCGTGTCCGTAATCCGTTCCTTGTCCGCTTCGTCCTGCTGATCTAAAAAATGTTCATTTGGAAAAAAGCGGATTTCTTCGTCCCCTATATATGTTTCGCTGAAAATTTCATTGATTACGGGGATTATCAGTTTCCGACAATCATTTAATATTGTCCGAAATGCCCCGTCATATATATTTGCCATATCTTAATTCCTTCCTTTTTGTGCCTTTATCATATCATTTTTTCACTTCAAATTCAAGCGTTCCATAATACGGAACGGTCTGCAACTTCTTCCGGTGCATACTTTCACTTCCTTTGCCTTTTCGCCAATATCAGCTTCCATCGCCTTTCTTGCAAACTCTATCGTTTCATCTTCGCTGCTGTTTACCACCTTATAAATCTTTCATCAATGATACTGCCACACTTTCTGCACCTACAGATCTTGTGCATCCGCCGTTGGAACATTTCGCTGATGCCTAATTTTTTGTGACATACCGGGCATAGCCATAGTTCCCACTCGGGTCTTGCCATAAAACTTTGATTCTTCATCCCTGTCACAATCCTTTGTCAACCGAATCCATCAGCTCCGATAGTTCACGAAGCAGCAGCACTGCTTTTCTGTCCTCTGCTGTAAAATGCCGCTTCTGTCCCCTTATTTTTCCGGTGTTTCCGCCCTGCTTTGAGGAGCGCGCGCTGGCGCTATGCATCGAATGCCATATAAAGAAGCCCACTGCTATGACCAAGACCAGCAGTAAAATAACCAGCAACAATAAAGTAACATGACTACTCATATCATATTTTCCTTTCTGATTCCTTTGCCTTATTTCAATGCTCTTTTTATCTATTTCGATCAGCCATATCAGAATTGTTGTCAATAATCTGCAACATCTGATCACTATACTGGGCGATCTTGACAATAATATCCTTTTCAAATAGTTCGCCGTCAACATCAATATGAAGTTCTGGAAACTTCTCAGCAAGTTGTATCAATCCTTTCCTTATCGAATGTGTATTCAGCAATCTGCAAAGAGCTTCATCAATCGCGTTATTGATACCCTTGCTATTTCTTTTACTACAATTTTGCAGATACGCTTCCTTTTCTGCTGTTTGCGAAGTATTAAAAAGATACTTTGCCAATCCCCGCACCCGGTTTTCACATACATGCATCGTGGAATCCATTTCAAGTTCAGAAAATACAGCCACGCTTCTTACCTCCTACGCCGATTCTTTGCTTAATACCTCACTGCCCTTGCAGACTTCCTCCCAGTCGCCCATAAAATCACGCATCGCTTCCTGAATCCGGTCGATCACAGCCGCTTCCTCCTCAAGTCTGTCATTATGCTCCTTATACTTATCCCGATCATCAACCGCGCCAGTAAATATTTTGATCGTTTCAGCAAGCATCGCCAATGTATCACTAAAATATCCCTCAATTTGATCCACACGCTGCTCGACAGACTGCTTCATCATATCCCTGTCCGCCGCAATGCACCCGCCCAGTCCAATTTCATTCACAATGGAGCAGAGTTCCCCTCGGGCATTTCCAAATATTTCTCTAAATTTCTCTTTGTTAATTGATTCTGCCTGATATTTTTCTTCTCCCCAAGAATGATTCTTTATATTTTCCATCAGCCGTTTGAATACATTTGGCTTTTTATATAACTCCTTTAATTTCTCGCCAATTTTATCCATATGCGCAGTATTCATTTTCCCAAATGCAACGAATTCCTCATCGGATTTCTCAGTGGCAAAGTCAAATTCCGGGATTGATGGCATAAGAAATTCAACATCCATTTTTCTAAGCGCCCCTTCACATTCCTCCATACATTCTGCCAGCATTTGCAGCCTTTTTTGCAGAATCATTTCACACTCACGATTTAAGTTATGAATCCTTCCAATATTCTGCTGATTCTCAAACCGATCTAATATATACTCCCTGATGCCCCATGCAATTTCCTCTACCTTATCTTCAAGCAACTGCTCATTCATACCATAAACGAGTGTCTCATTTCTTCGTATCTGACTAAAATATCCAAAATAAACTCGCTGCATCTGTACTATAAACAGCTCCACATAATTGTTTGGCTCAGATGCGCCCAAAAAATTATCAAAGTATTCTTCTATCTTCCTGATTTCCTCCTTTTTTATATTTTTAAAATTACATTCTTTCCCCTTATTCTCCCTTATTCTCTCCCAATCCTCTCTTAAAACTCCCTCCTCTTCCAGTTGCTCATCCACCCCATCAATATCATCTTCTGTGATTTCTTTCTGGAGAAGTTCGTTTACCTCCTCTCCAAACTCTCTAAAAATCTCTGAGATTTCTTGAATGCGCTCATTATTTTCTCCCACAAGCCGCCTGATATTCTCAATCCGGTTCACGACTGTCTGAATCCGAATCTGCTGCGCGTCAATTTCATACGCCACTGAATTTACCAGCTCATCCCGCGCTTTTGTCCTTGCAATATAAGAAGTATATTCCAAGAGATCTGGCATTCCGCTGTACTGTTTCAAATCCGCCAGCGTGACTGTTGGCAGTCCGCTGTAATTCACCATGTCACCGACCCGTCCATCTAGGAAATTTAACTGCCCCTTTACCTTTTTATATTTGCTAATCAGCGGTCTGATATCGTTGTAAAGGTTTTCTGACTGCCTTAACGCATCGCCGCACTCCCGCTCTGCCTCCAGTGCATAGAAATACTGCAGTGCCGACGTTGCAAAGATAGCACAGTCTTTATAACACGCATCAATCTTTTGCAGCCGGTTTCTGATAAAGTCAACCGATTTAATGATGGACTTTGACCCGCCGATATCATTGTAACGCTCATCTACTTTATTGATCGTGAAGATCAGCGAACCAAATTTCTGCTTTTCATTAAATTGTTCTTTGATCTGGGATAGATACGCCTCCTCCGAAGTCGTCAGATATTTTGCGTAATCAATGGCAAAAATCGCCACATCACACTGTTCCATCGCCTCCTTTGCCCGCTCTCCGTGTCCTGTTCCTGCGGCGTCAGGTCCCGGTGTATCATATACCGTATATGCCTCAAAATTATTTTTGTCGCTGACATATCCGATCTCCATATCCGGCAGCGTAAATTTGTCAGAAACCTCCTCCTGCGCCTTTTTAAATTCTTCTCCGATCTCTTCATGAAGTTCCTCAGCGGATACAAAGTGCTTCTTCTTCCCTTTGTAATCAAGATAATACTTTTCGCTATCGCTCTTTTTATAAATGCAGCTATTTGGTGTGGCAAGTTCCAGGCTGGTAGGCGCCAGCTCCTCCCCAATCATACCATTTACGATAACGCTTTTCCCGGTCTTCTTTGATGCTGCCACTGCTATTTTGAGCTGCCGTTGTCTTGCCTTATCCATCTGCTGCTGTATTTCTCCGCAGGATTTTTTCACACTGTCCAATATTTCCTGAAGATTCGATTTATGTTCTGTGTCAACCACCATCTGATTGAGCTTTTCAATCGCCGCTTTCAACTTTTTATCCAGCACATCCACCTGTGCCATAAACCGCCTTGCCCGCTCACGATCCTTCTCATCCTTCTTCAGCAGGATCTCCGCTTGGGTCAGCGGATATCCAATGTAAATAAACTGCTGCACAATGTCTGCCAGGACGCTTCGATCATCATTGTTCACAACGATACAGCACTCCTTTTTATCCAGCAGTCCTATAAGCTGATGCATGGAAGTTACCTTCACAATTCTGTGTGAAAAATTTCCCTTCGCTTTATACGTCAAATTCAGCCCTGTCTTTTCATAACAGATTTTTAACCTAAACTGTATCTCGTCAGAGAGTTTCCCCGCTTTATCCAACTCTTCAATATAGGTGTATAGCGGTATCTTTCCTGTATAAACAAATACCATATCATCGTCTGCATTCATCTTCTCCGTAATAAATGCTACGTCCTTTTTAATATCGTCTCCACTCACCAATTCGTACTTCATTTTCTTCGGATCTCCTTCATTTTTCTACCGTTTCTTACTCCGCACAATCCTCATCTAGCTGCATTAACAGTTCCTTAACGCGCTGCATATATGCCCGGTTCATTTGTTCCTGTTTTTCCTTCTCTACGATCGCACTGTATTCTTCCTGCTTTATCAGCCCTATATTGTTGGCAATAAAATGTGCAAATGTATTCTGTTCTACCAATGTCTTGATATCCTCTATGATCTTCTGTTCTTTTGCCAGAAAGGGTTTCTCAATATCAATCGCATAGATAAATGCATTCTGCAAAATATCCTGCAAAATCTCTATATCATCCAGAAAATCCTGCCGCATCATTTCATAGTTCCTGCTACCGCGCCGGGCATGATATTCTCTGTACTGCTCTCGAAACTGTTCTTTGTTGGTAATATCTGCCGCTCTCTGTTCATTCGAAAATGCTCTTCTTTCCCTCAGATGCCTGTTTAAAAGCTCCTTTGCATCATAGATGCGCGTCCGCTCATCACTCGCCGTGATAGCTTCCTTGCATACCGCTGTAACGATCGACACGATATCGCCCGGAACTGCTTTGCCCAAAATGTTTACCAATGCCAGCAGTTCCTCGTTGTTGTCGGCGAAAAACTCCTTTATTTTCGTACATGCTTCTGCTATGTGAGCTTTCTCCTCTCTGTACGTGTGATATAACAGCATCCTGCACATTGGCAGATCCGCGATTTTTTCGTTGATAAAAGCGTCATCGTCCTTTTCTGACCGATAAAAGATTGACATACTGTAAAAGTTATTGCTGTTGTCATAAAAGATCTGACTTCTCTCGTCTGTGTAGGGCGTGCGGATCAATATCTCGTAGAGATCCCTTGAAAAACGTTCCACCAGACTTTGATAATAATCACTTTTCTCCTTGATAATTCCTTCCGCTTCAAAGAGTTTCCTCAGCATATTCCGAAGCTCATCCTCACCGGGCGCACCTTTCTTCACCCCGATCGCCTCGATACAGCTATCTATAATATCGCGCTCGCATTCCTCATGTTTTTTTAATGCCATGTCTATGATCTCTCTGCTGAAATCGTGGTACATTTTCTCAAAGCGCTCTTTTCGAATGTCCCCTTCCACTCTGCTGACTTCCTCGCTGCCATTGACGCCTGCATACCTGTCATGCCGCCTGCGTATTTCCTTCTCCAAGTCATACTGCTCCAGCGAAGTAAGCCCTTTTACTTTTTCACTGATATGTTTAGACAGTGGATACTGCTCCATTTCCTTTCGTATCGCACTATTTAACTCGCTTAGTTTCTCTGGAATAAGCCGTTGGGCTTTCTGAAAAAGCTCCAGTGCCAGTTCTATTCTCTCATTGTGTTCTGTCTTTATTTCGCTTTCCTTCCATGTATCCGCTGCTGCAAACTCTTTCTTTACATCCTGCTGTAGCCTGTGAATACGCCTTTTGAGCACCTCAGCCCTCTGTGTCTGATTATATCGCTCCAATACAGCCTTTACCCGCTCAATGCCATCTCCATCCGGCAGCTTTTTCTCCTCCACACTCTTGATAAATGCATCGCCCTCCAATTGTCCGCACTTTTGTAAGTGGGCATTTGCAGAGCCAAAGATTATCCGCCAGTCCTTATCCTCCTCATTGATATAATGATAGCGCTTTACCCATTCCTTATATGTTCTCTCCCGATTTACTTCAAAATCCGTTGCCCGGTCACTTTTATTGGCAAAGACAAACAATTTGTCCTTCAACGGTGTACCATCCCGATCAGATTCCCGGAAGATTTTTAATACATCGCCTGTAAGATCAGGCTCATCGCCCTTTGCAACCATGATGATTGCATCCGCATTTTTCATTTTCTCCAATGTCTGACTCTTGTGCATCTCAGTTGGCGAATTAAAACCCGGCACATCATAAATCACTGCATTCTGAATCCCCCGTAGCTCCTTTGAACAAATGCTTACCTCCTCCACTGCAATCGCCTGTCCGGGTCTGCTGATAAATCCCCGAAATTCAATTTCGTTCAGCTCATCCCCCTTATACACCTTTTCGGACATTCCAAGATACCGTGAGAGCTCGTTCTTGTTTTCAATGATATTGCGCACATCCTGATTTAAATTTTCCGCATATCTGCTATCCTTGCATTCTTCATACAAGGCGTCATACTTCTCCATTGAGAGTGTCTGGTACGAATAATCCTGCGCATTTGGAATCCCCATTTTGGTCAATTTATCCGTAAAATCCTTTTCGAACTTGCCTTGTGAATAAAAGTTAACTGTAGCCATATCCTGCTGTGCATAGCGAATACAGGTTGCTGTATAAGTGCACCGCCCGTCATCTGTAGGGAGCAGATTTTTTTCCATCAAAGCATTTGAGAAAGAACTTTTACCCGCTTTCTCCAAACCGACAATCGCGATCTCAAACTCGTCGTTGTGAAGCTTCTTTTGCAGAAAATCCGCTTCTTTTCTGTACTTTTCCAATTGGCTTCTCATCGTTTCTGTAATGATATTTCCAGATTCCATTTTTAAGATCTGTGTGATCTTTTCTGAAATTATTGCTGATTTCTGAGCATACGCTAACCGCTCATTTTCATTCTTCCAAGCCATTTCTGCTATCCTTTCGTCTCTTAACAATTTTTATCTTTTATAGCACTTTTCAGTGGTATTTTTACAAAGCGGGAATAACTGATCGGTTTTGTCTTATAATAGGACTATAATAACTGATATAATCATAACACAACATTCGTCCTATTACAAGACATATATAAAAATCTGCACATCAAAAACACTGGTTAATTCATTTTTCGTCTTATGCTAGGACCAGTAATTCTATTTTTTATGTTAACATGAAATATATTTTTAACGTTTTTAAGCATGTACAAGATCTATAGGTGGTAAAATGAAACGGCTCACTGTAACTCCGGTTCAAAAATGCAATATGATTGGCACGAAACTGCGGCAATTCAGGACAGAACAGAAGCTAAGCCAGCAGATGCTTTCTGATCGCCTTGAAACAGAGGCGGTTTATATTTGTCGTGGTTCCATATCGCGCATCGAGGACGGCAGCAGAACGGTCACTGATCTGGAATTATACGGATTATCCAAAGTACTGCACAAACCGATTGAAGATTTTTTTGAGGATTATCCTTCCTTTTAAACGTTTACTCTGCCTGCCAAAAGCTGGCATATTCCCCATATCCTTCTTTATTATCGTTCCATAAGATTGATTGACCCTCGCCGTGCAGGAATGTTCCTTTTCCATCCGTATAGCTTACCGTTTCTTCCAACTGATACAGATCGCAGCGTTTCCCACCGCTGTACACCAGCCCATCTATACGCGCATCATATACCCCTGTGAATGACCATGTGACAAACTCTGAGGAGGACAGTCTGTCACTTATTTCGATCTGATAATGTTCACCATCCTTACAGGTGATCTCCATATACAGCCATTCACTGTTTGCATCCGCCCACTTGCCAACAAAAAATTTGCCGCCATCGGCGTCTATCTCCGCTGTCGGAAGCTGTGAGACATCCTGCTCAGACAGAACCTCTCCGCTGAGTATCTGCCTCAACAAATGATAGTTATCCATGCACAGACCATTAATATACAAACACTCACTGACATCATTTTCAAATTCTGTGGTGTTTTCGATCATCTGATAAACCGGAACCTCCTGTACAAAACCGCGGCTGTTGCTGATCTGCGTCGTGCTCCCTGTGTCATAATAGGCAACCTCATATGCCCCCTGCTGTGGAAAGGGATTCAGGCTATCCACATGGATAATTCTGAAAGTATCACCCGCCGTCGGTGTGTCCTCCCATATATATTCTACATCATATGCCACCCAATCTGATGCATTCTGCGGCTGATAGCTGTCAACCTCCTTTTGCAGCCTGCCAAGGATGTTATCAGAATAAGACTGTTCCAGCCGTTGTGTTATATAAAATGATGCAACTTGATAATTGGCATTTATTTTTTCCAAATCAGCGCTGTATTTTGACCTAAGCTGCTTATTTTCGTCCAACAGCGCGGATAGATCGTCTACAATCTGCCTGATACCGCTGATCTGATTCCCCTCAAAACCATAAAGCGCTCCATAGATATCCTGCGCCTGCTCCATGTGATAAACAATTCTGTCATAATCATTTCCCAGAGACTCGACATCCTCTAAGACTATCTCCTTCCAGATTGGCAGAAACGCTTCTTCCTTTACTTTTTCCCACTTTTTGCGCTCTTTATCAGTCACACTTTCATTCTGAGACAGCTTTTCCTCTAGCCATTCTTTTAATGCTTTTTTGTCAAACTTTTCGCTGGCTTCCTCCTTCTTTTCAGGTTTTGCCGCTGTTTTCGCGTCTTTCGCATTCTCTTTACTTTTCTTGGCAGACGGCTCAGGCTTTGCTGGTTGTGACTGCACTGGCTCCGATGCTGGCTCTGGTTTCACTTCCGACTTTGCCTGCGCCGCCTCATCCGCTGTATCATCAACCACTACCGCTTCCGATGCATCTGGCAGTGGTATAAAAACAAACGAGAGGAAAAACACAGCGATACTGCCTGCGGTCAGTATTCCCCTCTTATGCCGAAATTCCGGTATCTTGTTTATGACCGGCGGTAGCAGCAGCAGCCCCGATATTCCTAATAAAATGCCTGTCTCAAGGCAGTTTGCCCCCGCCGCCGACACCCCGCATAAAATCCATAAAACCCCAAAAATCCATCTGACAATTTTCCCCAATAATTTCATCATTTCCCCCCAGTTAATAAAAAATGATTGACTTAACATACATTCCCTGCTATGCTATGCAAATAGATATCGCATTCATCATACTAATCATACTGCTTATGAAAAATTCTGTCATTCGCTGTCAGCGAATACTTTAGAATAAGAGGAAATACGATGAATTATCAGAAAAAATTAAGTACAGAAGAAATATTAAAAGAAATAGAAAACGGAAACACCATTGATACAAATGCGATCGACTTTGTGGAACCCAAAGCTCAGCTCAATCAGTTGTCCCGCGCAATCTTAGACAAGTTCAAAAGCTTTTCAAAGTTTGCGACTGCATGTTACATTTCGTCGTCACATTTGAATGAATTTCTGAATGGGAAGAAAAAATTTGGACGCGACAAGCTCATCGCGATCTGCATCACGCTAAAATATACGATCCCAGAGACCTCTCAGATGCTGCACCGTCTGGGCAGCACAGACCTGTATAGCAAAAACCGGCGGGATTTTGAGATTCTCCGGTGCATTAAGAAAGGCATGACGTTGGATGAAACCAATGAACATCTGCTTCGAAACGGACTGAATGATCTGTACGACAAGAGGAAAAATCCATGAAAGAATCATTGCGTATCCTTGATATACAGGCGCTCTTGGATGACTATATCGACTTTGATTTTATTGACCAGCTCTCAGCGCCCAAACGCAAGCGCGACCAGTACTACTATACCACTTACCTTGGTATCCTTAGAGATGAGTACGCAGTCATGGCACCAGACATGACCGCACTCGTCATCAAAGAGATCATGAAAGAACAAGCAGAAAATTACAAAAAAATCAGTGCGATCTGGAATCCATACCTCGAGACAGTCTACGGCGTCCTTCCCGCAGGCAGTTTTTATATTACCCTGAATGAGTTTATCCGCAAGCCGTCCTCCCTTCAGTACACCACCCAAACACTGTGTGAACAGCACAATCTTTCTCTGGAGGATTATATCTGCCAATTCGGATGTCTGACCGAACTGGAGGCGCTGATCTTTGCGATGCAGTTATGTGAAGGACTCGAAACGCTGTGCAGGCTTCACATCGTACACGGTGATCTCTCTCCGCAGAATATCATGCTCACGGACCGATTCCCTCTGACAGACTGCCCCTATCCCAAAATCCCGGGCATTCATCACACGGTCGCCATGAAGATCATCGATTTTGACATTGCCAGAAAACAAAAAAATCAAAACCATAAAGTCACTGTCGCAGAGGGCACGATCAATTATACTGCACCGGAAACGCTGGATTATAAATATCCCACAGACCGCGCAGATCTCTACTCCCTTGGCTGTATTCTTTGCTACATGCTGACTGGAAACTCCCCAAAAGAGTCCGCACCAGAAAAGCTCAGCCCCCGTGTTCGCAGAATCATCAACAAATGCACGCTGGATTACGCCCACCGCTACCGAAGCGCCACACACCTGAAAAAAGAAATCCTGCTTGTGATTGAACTTCTCTCGCCGAGCAAATTCCTGCACAGGATTCCTGGTTTTCGAACCGAAAATCCTTTGTATATAGGTATCGCTTCATACTATTACTGTGCGATCGGCATGTCCCTGCCTGCTGCTCTCTATACGGATTTCAAACAGATACTGACATCTGTCCTGATGATACTGATACCTGTATTTGGGCTGGATATCTTTCTGTTGGGCAATCTTTTCTATCCCTATGCATCTATCAGAGACCAGCATCCGTGGATAGGGGTTGTCATCAGAATCCTAGGAGTCCTCCTGCCGATCTTAACAGCAAGTTTTCTCATATAAACCCTGTTTTTCTACGTTTAAGTCTACTTTAATCAAGAAAGGATGTCTCAGAAAATGAATCAACATCATCAGGAAATCATCGAAATCCTGCATCGGCAGCAGGTATTGGAATCATTAAAGTCCGACTGCCAGCCCCCAACTATTGCCGCCGATGCTTATTATAAGAAAATCGCCGACCAGTGCAGGAAAAAAACGCCCCCTGTCCTGCGTATCCTGAGAATCCTTGCCTATCTATTTGCGGTCTTACTGCTGGTGATCTGGCTGCTCTGCAATCTGAGCCTATTGACTGCTCCGCTGCTGGATATCCCCACCGAGGACCTCTCCGCCGTCACTGCCGCTCCTGCGCTGTATACCGCGGAAACACCACACTAAACCGTGTCCCCAGCCCCTCGCGGCTCACGATATCATAATATCCCTGATGCTTATCCACAATCCACTTCGCAATCGACAGCCCAAGCCCTGTGCCGCCTGTCTTGCTGTTGCGCACGGAGTCCGCCCTGTAGAAACGGTCAAACGCGTGCGCGACATCCTCCTGCGACATGCCGATTCCATTGTCCTGTATGCCATAAAAGGGCGAACCGTCCTTCCATGCGCCCACGCGTATCAAAATCTCCTCGCCCTGTTTTGTGTACTTTGCCGCATTGTCGATGAGAATCCTTGCCGACTGCTTGAGCATATCACTGTCGCCGTATACCTCGACAGTACCAGACTCCTCAAAGCGATAGCGGTGATTTTCATCAATCATCAGCGATTCCTCATAGACCTCCCGCAAAATACTGTTCAGCTCCTGATTTTTCATGTCCAGATTCTGCCGGTTCGAGTCGCCGCGCGCCAGAAACAAGAGCTGCTCCACCAGCTTCTGCATGTGATTGGCTTCATTTTTGATCGCCTCAATGGACTCCTCTAAGATCGCCGTGTCCTTCTTTCCCCAGCGGTCAAGCATGTTGACATAGCCCTGTATCACCGCGATCGGCGTGCGCAGTTCATGCGAGGCGTCTGACACAAACTGCGTCTGCTGTTTATACGAGGCGCGGATGCGCTCAAGCAGTCCATTCAGGGCAGTCTCAATCCCCTGCAAATCCTTGTCGTGCATATGGATACCATTTTCCATGGCATCGACCCTGAGATTGGAGATCGCATCTTCCAGACTGTGATACTTTGTCTCGTCAAATGCCATCTCGCTGAGCTCCTGCGCCCGCGCCGCGATCTGGTTCAGCGGGCGAAGTTCCCTGCGCACCTGCGCCGTACCGGAAAAAGCCATCATAATTAAATCCAGAATCTGCATCACCATGAGCACCAAGGCGCCCATGCGAAACAGGTAAAACCACATGCCTGCCGGAATCTGATACAATACCTGCCCCGCGCTGTCCGACACGGTATAGACCGCACTCCACAGGTCAATCTTATACGAAAATTCTCTTGTATAATGAAAGGAAAAGTTTCCTGCCATCTGCAAATCCATGCCCACGACAAAAATCGCTGACAGCAGCGCAAATACCAGCACATCTGTCGCAATATACGTCAAAAACAGGCGTCCCATATGATTCAGATTGATCTTTCTGGCAATGGAAGTCACCCGCACGGTATCAAATGGTCTTTTTTTCATCTTTTTCATGCTACTCCTCTTTGATACAATATCCCACGCCGCGCACCGTCTGAATGATTTTCACCTGATACACGTCGTCAATCTTGCTGCGAAGATAGCGGACATACACATCAATAATATTGGTTTCGCCCATATAGTCATAACCGCACACCTTTTCCAGAAGCGTATCTCTTGAGATCACAATATTTTTATTCTCCAACAGCACGCGCAGCAGCTCAAACTCCCGGTGTGTCAGCTCGATCTGCTGCCCGTCATAGCTGACCTCATAACGCTGCACATCCATATGAAGCTTCCCTATTCCAAGATGACTCTTGTCTTCACTGACCGCACCGCCGCGTTTCTTGAGCACCAAGCGGATGCGCGCAAGCAGCTCCTCGATGGCAAACGGCTTTGTCATGTAGTCGTCCGCACCGCCGTCCAGCCCGGCAACCTTATCCATCACCTCATCGCGCGCCGTGAGCATAATGACAGGGATGTCAGAATTTTTGCGCAGCCGCCGCAGCACCTCAAACCCATTTAATTCCGGCAGCATCACATCCAGCACCACCAGATCTGCCCTGCCGCCAAGCGCCTTCTCAAGCCCATCTCTGCCATTGACCGCCTTCATGACCTCATAGCCCTCATGCAGAAGCTCCAATTCCAGAAAACGCCCAATCTTCTCCTCATCCTCCACGATCAAAACTGTCACTGCCATGTCTTCCTCCTCTTACGCTTTTCCACCACCCGCACACTGCTTTGGGTGCATATTCCCACCACGTCTGTTTATAAAAATGCACGAAAGACCGACTATCCGAAATAGTCAGCCTGTTTCTTTCGTATATAAAATTAATTCTCCTCGTCCTTTGCTGCGCCGCCAAACTCGCTCTTGATGCTCTCCGCCGCTTCCGCCGCACTGTCCATCGCCTTATTGAGATCAATGTCCACGCTTCTTACATCCGGTCCCGTAAACTGATATCTCATATTAAAGAACAGCCCAACCACCAGTAGCGGAACGATCACCCAAAATGAAAAGAACAGCAGTACCACCAGCAGGGTAATCGGCATACGGAATATTTCCTTGTTGTCACGCTCCACGCAGAAACTGTTGTTGTTTCCTTTCTCGATCAGCCCCAGACACCAGTCTCCGAACCGTTTCAGGTTGTCAGAAAAGGTTGATTTGCTCTCCTTCTCCTCAATATCAATCTTTACCTTCTCTGTCTGTGTCGTGTAGCTTGACTGCTCCGGTCCATGTACTTTTCCGCCCTGCTCTAAGTAAATCATCGCGTCGAGGATATCCCAGTTGCTGTTTTCCAGTGCCTGCTTTGCCTCCTCATAGGTCACATTTGCATGTTCTCTTAACTTTTCTACCTTTTCAAAATTATCCATTTTTTTCTCTCCTTTTTGCATTTGCTCTTATATCAGTTCTCAGTGTTTGTTGCTGCTCACTGTTGATGATATTACTATAAACAATCAAAATTAATCAAAAATGCGGTTTAGATTAAAAACAGATTAAGGAACTCCTAAAAGTTGACAATCCAATTCTATCGTTTATAATGAGGCTAGTACATCATTTTGATTCAAATTCAGATAGGAGTCTTATGAAAATTTATTTAGCCCCCATGGAGGGAATCACTACCTATATTTATAGAAATGCATACCATCATCACTTCGGCGGCATCGACAAGTATTTCACGCCGTTTATCGCCAGCAAAAAATTAAACCGACGGGAACTGAACGAAATCCTGCCAGAGCACAATCAAAATCTGAATGTCGTGCCGCAGATTCTGACAAACCGCGCGGAAGAGTTTTTACTGATTGCCGGAAAAATCGCAGGCTACGGCTATCAGACTGTAAATCTCAACCTCGGCTGTCCCTCTGGCACCGTCGTTTCCAGAAAGCGCGGCGCTGGATTTTTGAGCATCCCGGATGCGCTGGATCGCTTTTTATACGAAATATACGAGAAATCCCCTGTCCGCATTTCCATCAAGACAAGGATTGGCATCGAATCCGTCGCAGAGTGGGCGCGCATTCTTGAGATATACCAGAAATATCCATTGGAGGAGCTGATTGTCCACCCGCGCCTGCAAAAAGAATTTTATCAGTATAAACCGCACGCAGAAGCCTTCGAGGCTGCCGTGGCAGCGCTGCCACATATGCCTCTGTGCTACAACGGCGATATCGTCTCGAAAAAAAGCTATGAAACCCTGTTAGACAGACTGCCGCAGACAGACCGTATCATGATCGGGCGCGGCATCCTGAAAAATCCGGCGCTGCCGGCACAGCTTAGACAGTGCACCCCGGAATGTACCTGCCCAAAAGAACCGCTGAAAACAGAATCTCTTAAAATAGAAACCCTCAAAGCCTTCCATGACGAAATCTTTGAGGGTTATGCCGCACAAATGCCGGGAGAGACGCCCACCCTTTTCAAGATGAAAGATCTGTGGACGTATCTGAGTGAAAGTTTTGCCGCCCCTGACAAGCACTTAAAGAAAATCCGCAAGGCATCCAACTACACAGAATATCATATTGCGGTCAATCATCTTTTCCGGGAGTGCGAACTTTGTCCTGCGCCTTCCAGTCCATAATCTGTTCCAGCCGCTTTTTATAAGCTGCCTCCTGCCCCTGCGTGGTCGGCTGGTAATACCGCCTGTCCAGAAGGGAATCCGGCAGACACTGCATATGCGCGATCTTCTCCTCGGTGTCATGGGCGTACTGATAGCCTTTTCCATAGTCCAGTGCGCCCATCAGCTCTGTGACTGCATTGCGTATCACGAGCGGCACCGGTTCGGCAAGCTGCTCTAGGGCATCCAGTTTCGCATGTTCATATGCCATGTAGAGCGCGTTGGACTTGGGTGCAAGCGACAGATAGACGACCGCCTGTGTCAGGTGCACACTGCACTCGGGCATCCCGATGAAATGGCACGCCTGATATGCTGCCACGGCAATCGTGAGTGCCTGCGGGTCTGCAAGTCCCACGTCCTCACTTGCAAAGCGCGTGACACGCCTTGCCACATACAGCGGGTCCTCGCCTGCTTCCAACATGCGGGCAAGCCAGTACACTGCGGCATCCGGGTCTGAATTGCGCATGGATTTGTGCAGCGCCGAGATCAGATTGTAGTGCTCCTCTCCCTTTTTATCATACAATAAGGACTTTTTGGCAGTGCACTGCTCTAACGTCTCCGCTGTGACTGTGACTGCTCCGTTTTCGTCAATTTCGCCATTTAAAACGACCATTTCCAGCGTTGAGAGCGCCGTTCTTGCATCTCCGTTTGCAAAGGCTGCTATCGCGTAAAGCATCTCATCCGATATATGCACCTGCTGCATGCCAAAGCCTCTGTCATCTGTAAGCGCACGTGCCAGCAGCGCCGAGAGCTCCTCCTCTGTGAGCGCGTGGAGCACAAATACCTTGCACCGCGACAAGAGCGCGCTGTTAATCTCAAACGACGGATTCTCTGTCGTCGCACCAATCAAAATAATACTGCCTTTCTCCACAAACGGCAGAAAGGCGTCCTGCTGTGCTTTGTTAAAACGGTGAATCTCGTCCACGAAAACGATCGTCCGCTCGCCAAAGCGGCGGTTCTGCTCTGCCTGCTCCATCACGGTGCGGATTTCCTTGATGCCGCTTGTCACCGCCGAGAAATCAATAAAGGCAGATTTCGTCCTGCCTGCGATGATGCGCGCGAGCGTCGTCTTGCCTACGCCCGGCGGTCCCCAGAAAATCATGGAGGAGACCTGATCGCTCTCTATTAAACGGCGCAGCACTTTTCCCTTGCCAAGCAGGTGTGTCTGCCCTGCATATTCTTCCAAAGACTGCGGGCGCAGCCGCGCCGCAAGCGGCTGCGGCAGCTCCCTGTCAAATAGTGTCATCTGTCCCATAATTCAACTTGTTTTTTAACTTATTTCTATAGAAGAAACACAATTGTACATCAGCATCGCAATGGTCATCGGTCCCACGCCGCCCGGAACCGGTGTGATCGCACTGGTGTGCGGTGCTACCTTCTCATAATCGACATCGCCGCAAAGTTTATTGTTCTCATCCCTGTGGATGCCGACATCAATGACAACGGCGCCTTCTTTTACATAGGAATCGTCCACAAATTTCGGCTTTCCGACTGCCACAACCAGAATATCCGCCTGCTTTGTGATTTCTTTTAAATTCTGTGTGCGCGAATGGCAGACCGTGACAGTGCCATTTTCCCGTAACAGTAAAAGTGCCATCGGTTTGCCTACAATGTTGCTGCGCCCAATCACGACACAGTGCTTTCCTGCGATTTCAATGTGAGAGCGTTTTAGAAGCTGGATAATGCCAAGCGGCGTGCACGACACAAACCCCCTGCTGCCCACGCAGAGCGCGCCGACACTCTTCTCATGAAACCCGTCCACGTCCTTCTCCGGCGCAATGGTCTGGATAACCTTCTGCTCGTCAATCTGTGCGGGCAATGGAAGCTGTACCAATATGCCATTTACGTTATCGTCGGCATTGAGCTTTTTGACCAAATCTAACAGCTCCTGCTCGGTTGTCTCCTCCGGCAGCTCATAAGCTAAGGATTCGATGCCAATGTAGGCACACGCCTTCTTCTTGTTGCCGACATACACGCTCGACGCCGGGTCACTGCCCACTTGAATCACTGCCAGACAGATTGTTTTTCCCTGCGCTTTGAGCGTGGATACTTTTTCCCTGAGTTCGTCTTTAATCTCCTGCGAGATTTTCTTTCCGTCTATGATCTGTACCATCAAACTGCCTCCTAGTATGATATCATATTTTATTTTTTGCGCAGAACCAGATGCTGCGGCAGACCATTGACCATAAACGGCTGATAATCTCCCTGAATCAATGGCTCAATGTAATTGATGAACTCATCGGTCACGTAATTTCCCTCTCTGTTCACCCAGTTTCTCGGCACGACCTTCTCATTGTTGGCAATGCGGTGCACATCATAGATGCCCGCAGCGCTCATGTATGGATCGTCGGACACGCGGTCGATCACCACCATCTTGCCTGTGTCGCCCTCGTCGGCTGCCTTCACCGCAGCGCCGCCGACCATAAATGCCTCATTGACATCCACGCGCGAAGCCATATGTGACGCACTGCGCTGCAATGTCGAAAATTCAATGCTGCGCGTCTTGCAGCCGATCTCAGCGCCAAGATACCCCGCCAGATACGCCGCTGTTCCCTGCAACTGCTTGTGTTCAAACGCATCCACATAATCCGCACCGCCTGACAGCTCGCAGACATATCTGCCGTCGGCAAGCTTGATGCCCTCTGAGACGGCGATGATGATGGATTCCTTCTTTTTGAGCAAATCCTGCACTTTCTTCAGAAATTTATCAATGTCAAACGGAATTTCCGGCAGATAAATCAAATCCGGTCCGTCGCACTCCTCGGTCTTTGCAAGCGCCGTCGCACCGGTAAGCCAACCAGCGTTGCGCCCCATCACCTCGATTACGGTGATCATGCTCTTGTGGTAGGTCAGTCCCAGCGCATCGCGAATCACTTCTTTGGTGGATGCCGCAATATATTTTGCAGCGCTGCCAAAACCGGGTGTGTGGTCTGTCAGCGCAAGGTCGTTGTCAATCGTCTTTGGCACACCCAGAAACTTCTGCGTATAGCCTTTCAGGATTGCATAGTCTGACAGCTTCTTGATCGTATCCATCGAGTCATTGCCGCCAATATAGATAAACGTCTCGATATCGAGTTTGTCCAGTATATTGAAAATCTTATCGTAGATATCAGGATTTTCATGGATATCGGGAAGTTTATAGCGGCAGGAACCCAAAAACGCAGAAGGAGTGCGCTTTAACAGTTCAATATCCATATCGGAATGAATCTGTGTGGACAAATCCACATACTGCTCATCGAGAAATCCCTGAATGCCGTGCAGCATACCATATACCTTGTGAAATCCTCTCTCCTTTGCAGTCTTATACACGCCTGCCAGACTGGAATTGATGACCGATGTCGGTCCTCCTGATTGTCCTACGATGATGTTTCTTTTCTTTGCCATGACTGTTGTCCTCCTTGTTTTATCTATATATTCCTAACACGTTGCCCCGCCTACGACGTTTTTCTTCAAAACTGCCTCGCGGTCAATCGCATGATGTAACAGCTTCTCCTGCACATAGTCAAATCCCAGCCGATCAATGGTGTCCGCAAAGCGCTCACCTGAATTTCCCTCATCGCGGAAAAACAAGATTGCCCGCTCTACCAGATCAATCACTTCCTCCTCCGAGGTAAACAGCTTGTCGAGCATATGCCCCTGCGCCACTTTCTTGCCCCAGCGTCCGCCGATATAGATTCGGTATCCGGCCGCGGACTCATTTACGGCGCCAAACGGGCATTTGCTGACACAGCGCCCGCAGTGGTTGCACGCCTCGGCGTCAATCTGTATCTTTCCATCCTGTAGCTGCGCGACACGAATCGGGCAGCCCTGCTCCACCTGACACACCTTGCAGCCGCGGCATTTTGATAAATCAATCTCCGGCACGCGCTGTCCGACGATGCCAAGGTCATTCAAATCCGGTTTCACGCAGTTATTCGGGCAGCCGCCGACGGCAATCTTGAACTTGTGCGGCAGCGACACATCATGATATCCCTCGTAATACAGATCATGCAGCTTTTGCGAAAGGGCAAACGTGTCGATCAGACCATACTGGCATGTCGTCCCCTTGCAGGAAACCACAGGGCGCACTTTCGAGCCTGTCCCGCCAGTCTCCAATCCTGCCTCTGCCAGAAATGCGCGCACCTCCTCGATACTGTCATACGGCACGCCTTGGATTTCCAGTGTCAGGCGCGTCGTCATCGTCACCTCGCCGGTGCCAAATTTTTCTGCCGCCTCAGCAATCTTTTTCTGTTCATCGGCGGTAATCTTGCCGTTTCTCGTGATGACACGCACATTAAAGATATCGTCATAGCGCTTGTCTTGCAGACAGCCAAGACCCTTCACGCGCTTGATGTCCTCCGGCGAGAGCTTCCTGCCATCCCGCGGTACCCGAACCTCATTGAACGTAATACCGCCCTCCAAAACAAGGGTGTTTGTATAGCCAAGCGCTTTCAGACGGTTCTGCAAAAAGTATCCCCGCTTGCCCTTTGCACACACAAGCAGCAGCTTTGCATCCTTGTCCAGTCCCTCGATCGGCGCTGTCACTTTCGCTAAGTTCACCCACTTGGCATTTGGAATCGCCGGTGCTGGCAGTGCATCCAAAACCGTGTATCCCTTCGCCGCACCCGAAGCATATTCTGACGGACTCATACTGTCAATCACGCCGTCCAGCTTGTTTTCCAGTATGTAGCATGCAGTGGCAAACGGATGAATTGCCGTGGAAAATGGCGGTGCATAGGCAAAATCCATCGTGTCAAAATCATCGAGTTTCATTCCCTGATAAATCCCTGTCACGGCGATGTCCACCATCTTGTCAACCGCCCCTGCGCCGAGCACCTGTATGCCAAGCAGCCTGCGGCTCTTTCTCTCTGCGGTGAGCTTGACGATAAAAGAGGACGCGCCGGGATAGTAATGTGCTTTGTCATCGAGCACACAGACTACGGATTCTGCATCCAGCCCTGCCGCCTGTGCCTGCTCGTGCGTCAGCCCTGTCCTGCCGCCATTGAGCGTGGGCAGCAGACGCACCACTCCCGTTCCCAGACAGCCGCCATAGCCGCTGCCCTGACCATGCATCTTCTTTGCCATTGCGCGGGCTGCGAGATTGGCGGTAGACCCCATGGCGGACCACTGCGGCTTATTTGTCAATGCATTCTTAACCATTGCGCAGTCCCCGACTGCATAGACATCCGTGAGGTTTGTCCGCAGTTCCTCGTCCACCAGAATCGTGCCTTTATACATCTCAATTCCCGAATCATTCAAAAATGCCGTTGCCGGTCTGACGCCAATCGCCAGAATCACCATGTCCGCCTGCAAGGTCCCCGCGTCGGTACTGACACGCTCCACACGGTCCCCTCCATGGATTCCCTTGAGGCTCACCGAGGTCAGCACACGCATTCCAGCCGCCTTGAGCTGGCGCTTGGCATATCCAGCCATATCCGCGTCAAACGCATTGGGCATGATCTGCGGCGCGGCGTCGATCACGGTCACGTCCATCTTCATCGCAGCGAGGTTCTCCGCCACCTCAAGCCCGATAAAACCTGCTCCGCACACCACTGCACGGCGGCAGTTGTTCGTCTCTGCGTATGCGCGAATCGCCACGGCATCATCCGGTGTGCGCACGCAGAAGGCGCCAGCAAGCCCCACACCTTCCACTGGCGGCACAAAAGGCGCGGCACCCGTCGCTATAATCAGCTTGTCATAATTTTCTGCAAAACTGCTCCCGTCGGCACGGCGGATGGATACCTGCTTCGCACTGCTGTCTATGCCGACTGCCTCGCACCCTGTCTGCACTTTGGCCCCCGTAAGTCCCGCATACTTTTCCGGCGAATTGACAATCAGCTCGTCTCTGGTGGCAATGTCGCCGCCAATATAGTATGGCAGCCCACAGCCCGCGTAGGAAATATCTGTACTTTTCGTATAGATGACAACCTCTGCCTGCCTGTCGAGGCGTTTGAGCTTCGCCGCGGCTTTCGTACCCGCCGCCACGCCGCCTAAAATCACATACTTCATTGCTTTTCCTCCTCGTCATTATTGATAGCTCCTATATTTACATATACTATAGTATAGTGCAGTTTGCTGGACTTATCAATAATATTTATGCAAAAGTTGTGGAAATTATGCGTCAATCATTCCGAAACTACCTTACACCGTTTCTTATAGCAGGCAATCCCATACCTGTAGATGGTTTTCATGCCGTCATCAAGCAGCACCTCTTCATAATTCCTGCTTCGAATCTGCTCTAAGGCTTCCTTACAGGCATCGTCAAACGCCGCATTCTCTGCATATTTGAGTTCGATGACAAGACCGATATCCCTGTCCTCGACTTCTACGCTGATGTCACAGTAGCCGTCGCCGGACTCGGCATTGGAGCGGACTTTCCATCCGTCCATATTTCCAAACAGACCCAGCAGGATGCCGTGATAAAAGTTTTCCTTCATATCTTTTCTGACACCCGTGTCACGTATGCTGATCGTCTTTCGCAGATAAGAGGTAAACTCCTTCTCAATGACAGCAGTCTCGTTTTCCTCAAATGCCCTGCAAAAGTTTTCGAGTTTTTGTGTATCCTTCCGCGCCTCTTCCTTAAACCACTTTCGTATCTGCTGGACATAAATCCAATGGATTTCCCGGTTTGGAATGACAAGTGCCGAAAGCTCTTCCTCATCTTCATCTACATCTATATCTTCCTCTGCCTGTGTCAGATATCCGGTCGTATAGAGAATACTCCAAAGGTTGTCAATATCAGAGTCCAAATCCCGGTACGTTAACTCCTGATGTATCATTTTTTTCACACATCCGCCATTGATCAAAAGTTCGATCTCGTCTCTGGTAACGGCATCTGCCTTGACTAAAAATCGCCTGATAATATCATTGCTGCTCGTGTTTACCCAATAATTCTGCGGCTTTGTTGCACTCCCATCCCGCAGGTCACCGCAGTAATTGATTACATCCCATGGACAGTATATCCCCAGATTGCCGAACAAATAACCATCATACCATTCCTTAACAGCATGATACTGATCTGAAACTCCATAGTATTCCAGCATCTGCCGAATCTCTGCATCCGTAAAACCAAAGTATTCCTTATAACGCACATCTTTTACCGTATATACCTTAAAATTATTCAGACCGGTAAAAATACTCTCCCTTGATATCCGAAGACATCCCGTCAGCACTGCGAATTTCAGGCTGTCGTTTGTCTTTAAAGCGCTGCCAAACAAACTCCTGATGAGTTCCACCATAGAATCATAGTACCCTGACTGATACGCCTTATCCAGCGGCACATCATATTCGTCAATCAGCAGAACGGCATCCTGCCCGTAATGTTTCTTCAACAATTGCGACATAATCCGCAGACTGTCTTTGAGCAGATCGTCTGACATGGTAAATGTACCAGTCTGATCTGTATTGACCAAAGCCCCATACTGGCTGCGCTCTGTATCATCAAGCCTGTCACTTTGCAGCAGAAACCGAAACCGCATTGCCTCTACCCCGATGATTCTGCGCAGCATGACCTTTGCCTCTTCAAAGTTCCCTCCCGTTGCGCCCTTCAATGTGATAGAAATCACAGGAAATTTCCCCATATATGCTTCGCACAATTCCTTTTCCTCTGAAATCTCGAGTCCGTCAAATATTGTGCTGTTATCTGACGTCATGCCCATTTCAAAAAAACATTTCAGCATACTCATATTCAATGTTTTTCCGAAACGTCTTGGGCGCGTGAACAGATTGACATACGCTGGATTTTCCAATAAATCTTTGATAAGTCCTGTTTTATCTATATAATAAAATCCCTCCTTGCGTATCCTTTCAAAATTCTCTATTCCCATGGGAAGTTTTGCTTTTCCTGCCATGCCATACTCCTTTCCCTTATTTCGCCCCCAGCTGCTGCTTAATCTGGGTGGAACTGATTCCCTGCGTGTACTCGAAAAATTCCATGTTGGAACCGACGGCACGCAGCTGCGCCAAGTCTCTGTCCCAATCTGGTCCATGATCGTTTCCTGAGAAATGACAGTCAAAATGATACAGGTTCCACGCGTCGATTTTCCTCGTATTATGAAAGTCCACAGGCACCACCTCATCGACCTCGCGAACCGCCGCCACGATTGCCGCACGCTGTTCATAAGGAATATGCGGTCTTTTGTGCTTGAAATGCTCCACTAACTCATCTGTCAAAACGCCGACTATCAAGTGTTCGCACCGCTGTTTGGAGCGCCGAATCAGATTCAGATGCCCTACATGAAACAGGTCAAAGACTCCGGGAACATACCCAATCTGATAGGGTTTTGTGCCTGTGGCAGTATCGCTATTTTGCGGTGCTTCCATCTGAAACACTTTCACAGACGGCGCGGCGCTGTTGAGCCGGTCCACATTGCGCTGCATCCGTGCCCCGTCAGGATATGCCCAGCCATAGAACACCCGATGCGCTTCATGACAGCGCACCGCACTCAGAAAGCGGTCCTCCTCTTTTCTAAAAATCTGCCAGAGCGCATCCATCTCATATTTTTCCTGAAAATACCGAAGCGGTATATACTGTTCTGCGCGCTCTGTGAAGCAGTAGATATAATGCAGTGCGCGAAACAGCGCGTACTTTGCAGGATAGTTTTCGCGCACAAACTCCTGATCGAAATAGACAAACGCCCCCTCCCGGTAAAAACAGTTCAGTGGAATCAGTTCCATATACACCTTCTGTAAAATGGGCCCCCATGGCAGATGTTTGGTGTCCTCTGTCAGCAGTGCATTCTTGGACGCATCCGTCTCATTCGAAGAGCGCAGGATATTCTGCCAAAGCTGTTCGACAATCTCCTTCACCTGTTCGGGGTCTTGTGCTATAATATCCTTGATATAATTGGACAGCATCGGCAGATGCATGCGCGGCATCGTAATTCTTCCGCTCTCGATCGTCTGGGGCACCACATCCAGCCCGCATGCTGCAAGATCCTGTACATGCGCACACAGCTGCTGCATATTTTGCGTTCCTTCCATATATAAAGGAATCTTTGCCACGCTGTCATCCTCATAAATCACGGTCGCAAAGCTCCTCTCCTTCCCGCGGTCTGTCGATACGGCGGCGTAGAGAACCTTTCCAAGCCCCTTTCCAGTTGCAGCATCATACACCGCTTCCACCAGAAACGAGTTTGCAAAAAACGGGAACACCTCATTTGCCACCAGATCATCATACAGAAGATTCTCGTTAAAAAGCATGGATACATGGTCTGGATAATAGGGAATCAGCCGCTCGCGCAGGTTGTTCTCCGGCAGATATGCATCGGTGTAAATCAATTGGGGAAGCCTGTAATCCGGCAGCGGATAATATACCTTCTTGGCGTCAAATCCCGCCTGCTCCCAGATTTCATCAATCTCCTTGCGCGTGAAGGAATGTGCCCCCCGGTTTCCCTCCGGGTACTTGCGGATACTGTCAAACACCTTGCCTGTATGAATATTTTTCATTCCGGCAAAATAGCGCAGCCCATAGCGGTTATCGACCGCCGCAAGAAGGATTCCACCCGGTTTGAGAAACTGTTGCAGCGACTGTAGATAGAACACATAGGGCTCCCTGTCAAACGACCCTTTTCCAGCCCGCTCCAAGATGCCAGTCAAAATGATATAGTCAAATTTTTTCTCAAATGTCATCTCAAGAATATCCCCAACATAGACCGACAGGTTGTCCCTGTCCTCATACCGCTTCTGAATGATCTGTGCGCGATAGGGCGAGCGCTCTGTCACAACGACCTCGCGGGCGCGCTCGCAGAACAGCCCCGTCAGCGCGCCGTAACCGCCACCTATCTCGAGGATGCTCGCCTCCCTGCCAAAGTCATACCAGCTAAAAAGCCCCCTGCGCAGCTCACTGAGTGCAAGATATACCGGAAAGCGCCCTTCATCTTGGTTCCTATCCTTTTCTGAAAAAATATATTCATGTACTGCCTTGTCTGTCTCTGACACTGCTGCCAGACCGATTTCTTTATTTTTTGCATAGATTGTAACAAGTTCTGCCATATTTCCCCCTCTTATTCGTTGATATTCATGTCCCTGCCAGCGCCAAAGCGCACAAACGCTATCCTGCTGCTGTCTTTTTGTACCAGCATCACCGTCCACAGCTCCTGCGACACCTCCCCGATCACGCGGTCATACGTCACTGCATGATCTGGTTTTTTGTCCTTGAAATCCTCGATTTTGGTACATCCGAGTGACACGATCGGAAACAATCTCCCGCTGTATATCTGGTCTGCATGATTATGCCCGTGAATCCAGCCCAGCACACAATGTGCCGCATCCTGCCGCACATATTCTTCCAGCACGCTGACCATTTTCTCCCCATTTCGGATATCCTTGCTCCAATAATGAATCTCCGGGAGGGGCGGCACATGGGAAAAAACCAGTACACGGTACGTCTCAGGAACTGTTTTCAACGTCCGCTCCAGCCACAAAACCTCCTCCTCAGCAAAGCCATACCGCGTCTCTTCGCACTCATCAAAAGAATGCAGAAATACCGCACGCACGCGTATGTCCTCAAAATCCCGGTAATAATACAGCGCGTGCCCTTCCCGCACGGCACTGTCACAGCAGTCACTCTGGTACAGCCAGTACTGCTCCTCCTTCGTAAACCGTTCCGGGTTGCCCTTAAAATAATTGGTATCATGATTGCCCATCACCACATAGAGCGGCTTTTGCAGCGAAAATAAATCCTGCTTGACCGTCCGCACATAATCATAATTGACCCGCCGGCTGACCATGCCGTCTGTCAGATCGCCCAGATGTATCACTGCGTCAAAGGGTGCGCGCCTGTCCACCTCACGGATACAGCCAATGGTGTCCTGCCATGTTCCGTTTACAACATAATGGGAATCCGTCAAAAGAAGGAAAGCGCAGTTGCCTCCCTTCTTTTCTCCTTCTTTTTCTTGCACAGTGCGAAGTTTCGCAGCCGTATCCTCTATTTCCTTCTCAAATATTTGATTCAGATTTCGCTCTGCCTGACATTCAGTGCCTGCCGCCTGCGGCTTCCAGCATAAAATGTCATTGATATGTGCTGCCTCTGCACTGTCTATCCTTCTGTCGTCACGCCTGCGCAAGTTTACTCTGAAATAGCATTCCCTTTCAAAAACATAGTGGTTTTTGTGATATTGATTGGGCTGTATGGTGCTGTCAAAAGATGCCCAGCTCTCATTTTCCTGATAAGCATAAGTGTAAATGTACGTGCTGTCACGCTCCAATGTATACTCTGCCACTGCAAACTCATATTCTGTGTCCAGCAGCAATAGCTCACTGCCCGGCATTGCGTGGTAGAAATGCAGGGTTGTCATCCTGTCTGGATGCCCATGTTCCAGCATTCCCGTGTAAATCGACAGCCGCACGCCCTCTCGTGCCTCCAAAATTTGTTGTCTCATTTTCATCGCCCTCTTTATTCGTCCTCTTCAAGTTTTTCCTCAATATCTTCCACGGGCTTTTTCAAACCTTCGATGGTCAGATTCTTTTTCTCTGCGTAGTCCCAAAGCGCCGCATGGATTGCCTCCTCTGCGAGCAGAGAGCAGTGCACCTTCGCGGGCGGCAGGCCGTCAAGCGCCTCCATGACAGCCTTGTTGGTCACCTCGAGTGCCTGCTGCACGGTCTTTCCTTTTACCAGCTCTGTTGCCATGCTGCTTGTCGCCACCGCCGCACCGCAGCCAAAGGTCTTGAATTTTGCCTCCTGAATCACACCGTTTTCATCAATATCAAGATACATGCGCATGATATCCCCGCACTTTGCATTGCCGACTGTGCCCACGCCGCTTGGCTGCTCGAGCTCGCCCACATTCCGCGGATTGTTAAAATGGTCCATTACCTTCTCACTATACATTGTGTCCCTATCCTCCCTAATCTTGCTTCTGCGCCTTCACGAAATCCTCATACAGCGGTGACATGGCCCGCAGACGCTCCACAATATTTTTGATCGCCTCGACGGTGACATCAATCTCCTCCTGCGTCGTCTCCTCCGAGAGGGTCAGCCGGAGTGAACCGTGTGCAATTTCATGCGGAAGTCCGATCGCAAGCAGCACATGGGACGGGTCGAGAGAACCCGATGTGCACGCAGAACCGGACGACGCGCAGATTCCCTTCTGGTCAAGCAGAATCAGCAAAGATTCTCCCTCGATAAAACGGAAGCAGAAATTGGCATTGTTTGGCAGCCTGTTGACGCGGTGACCGTTTAACCTGCTGTATGGGATTTCCTCCAGCACTCTTTTTATCAGATAATCCCGCAGTTTCGTTTCTTTTTCGATATTTTCCTTCATCTGTGCGGCGGCGAGCGCTGCGGCAGTACCCAGCCCTACAATCCCCGGCGTATTATGGGTTCCGGCGCGGCGGGCGCGCTCCTGTGCGCCTCCATGAATGAACGCACCGAGACGGACCCCTTTGCGGATATATAAAAATCCGATGCCTTTGGGCCCATGGAATTTGTGGCCGCTGACGCTCATGAGATCAATGTTGAGCGCATCAACGTCAAGCGGGATATGACCGTATGCCTGCACCGCATCCGTGTGAAAGAGAATGCCGTTTTTCTTCGCAAGTGCACCGATTTCCTTTAATGGCTGTATCGTGCCGATTTCATTATTTGCCGCCATAACAGAAATGAGCGTCGTGTCTTTTCGGATGGCTGCCTCTAGCGCATCGAGCTTTACGATGCCGTCCTCATCCACAGGCAGATACGTCACCTCAAATCCATGTTTTTCCAGATACTCAAAAGTATGCAGCACTGCATGGTGCTCAATCACAGAGGTGATCAGATGCTTTCCCTTTGCCGCAGATGCCTCCGCTGCCGCCTTGACTGCCCAGTTGTCCGATTCGCTGCCGCCGGCTGTAAAATATATCTCATTGGGCTGTGCGCCGATGAGCGCTGCGGACTGTCTGCGCGCCTCATCCACCGCTTTTGCCGCGCTGCCCGCAAAGCTGTATATCGCTGATGGATTGGCATATTGTTCACAAAAATACGGCTTCATCGCCTCAAATACTTCCGCCGAGACGCGGGTCGTTGCCGCGTTGTCGAGATAAATCATTTTTCTTCCTCCTCGTATAATAAGTCCGTTTTCTCCTGTTCGATTTCAAGGAGATCCTGTAATGTTATCGTATCGATTACATTATTGACTGCTTCATAGATGCGCCGGTAGACCTCAACCGTAGCACATTTGTGTTCCCGTTCACAGGAAAGTGCATTCTCCGCAAGACATTCAACCGGTGCAAGAGAGCCCTCTGTCATTCTGAGAATCATGCCCACCGTGTATTCCGCGGGCGCCTTCACAAGCTGGTAGCCGCCCTGCGCGCCGCGGGTGCTGCGCACACAGCCAGCCTTGTTCAGCACTGCGATGATCTGTTCCATATATTTTTCGGAGATTCCCTGTCTCGAAGCGATGTCCTTGAGCTTCACTGTCTCCCCGGGATGCCCCGCAAGATCCAGCATGATTCGCAACGCGTATCTTCCCTTTGTGGATATGGTCATATACACCCTCCTTCTGTCTCTGTATGTTTTAAGGATTGTTTGTCAATACTATAATAATATATATAACACCTATTTCCTAGGAAGTCAATAGGTTTAGTCTGTTTCTTTCACTCGTAATTGACTATAAACTGTTCGCTATGTATAATAAAACTGTAACCATATAACGGATGACTGAACGGAGCAGGACTCTGACAAAGGAGGAACAACACCAATGCTGGAAATAAAATACGACAATGGAAATTTTCTCGCAAAAGGCACCTTTTCAGTGGGCATTGCGGGTGTGTATGAAAACCAAGATTTTGAGGATGAGACGATCACTATTGACATTGAATTAGAGGAACTTCTTGCAGATTTGCAGCGGGAACATCCCCATTTTTATGCCCCCCTGTCCCCGTATCTGGCGGACAAAGGCACCGACGGCGCCGCGGCTGCCAAAGGGCTGGAGGAATACTATAATCATATAGAAGACGAAATCAGAAAAAATATCAAGCAGCTTAACGATTGTCTTCTCTATCACATCTTTTGTGACCTTGAAGGGTGCGGTTTTCCATTCTGGGAAATTGAGGAGGCTGTGATTCCAGAATGGCTTGAGGATGATGATGACGAAGAAGAAATCTACCCGCCTTTTGAAGAAAGCATATATTACTGGGGCAGCTCCTTCAAAGACCTGCCAAACAACGGCACGGTTGAAAAACCCGACGTGGAAGGCAGGCTGCGGAAACAGTACCCGATGTTCAACTTTGACGGCTTATACCAGACCATGATACCAGATTCTGTTTCTTTGGACGGCAGCGAGATCAATATTCAGTTTTCAGACGGCTGGGATGCCTGCATGATTGAATGTGCATATCTCTCCTTCGATGAAAACTTTGCCCCGCACGACTGGCATAACCATTAAGTTTGTGTCACTGGGTGCCCGTGTGCATAAAATACGCAGCCGCAGCCACTGCCCCGGCGAACAACAGCCCCAGCGCCACCGGCAGCAGGACGGTCACTGCAAACAAAACAAGCCTGTTCTGCTTATAAAAACGCTGCATTCTGAGATCCGAAACCGCCTGCGCCACCCCCTGCAACGCACACAAAAGCACGACAAAGGCCGCCACCCCATAGACAGGGTACGCCGAATGATTGTCTGGCGCTGCTTCGTCCGCCGCATTCAGCCGCCTGAGCTCAAAGCGGAATGTCGTGCCTGCCGCAAGCTCTCCAAGAACACACTCCGCCACAAGTTCCCGGAGCTTTTCCTCTTGGATTCCCGATGCGCTGGCAATACTGCTCTGCAACAAATACTCCTCAAACCATGCCAGTGAGACATGGCGGAAAACACGTTCGAACAAAATTTCATTCACCACTGGCACCGCCACCGCATCAGCGCCCTGATAGACCAAGATCTCCCGCTTCGCGCGCCCGTCAGCCAGATTTGCGGCAAGCGTCTTGGGAAGGATATAACCGCATTCTGCATCGCCCTTCTGCACTGCGCGCCGGACTGCCTCATCACTCTCGTACTGCACAAACTGTACAAGTCCGCCAGATGCGTCAAGCAGTGCCCCAAATGTCCCTGACTCATCACAGACTGCTGCCCGGATCTGTGTCTCTGAATGTTGTTCTGTATGGAGAATCACCGCTGACAGCCCCGCAGCAGCGGCCAGAATGATCCACATGCTTTTCCTGTGCAAAAGACGGCGCAGCAGCACCATGCCAAGCGAGGGAACGCGGATTTGTGCCGTTTCCCGCTGAATATGGCGGGCGGACGCTGTTCTGCGCACTTTGATGTACATAGACACCACTGTTGCCAGAGTAAGTACCATTCCCCATGTCAGAAGCCCCCATGCAGTCTCGTAAAACGCCTGTGTTTCCCCCGTAAACCACATCGTCAGCCCTTCCTTGATCATCGATGCCGGAAGCACCCTGCCCACAGCCTGAACAGCTTCTGGCAGCAGCACCGACGGGATGATGCACCCAGACAGGTATGCTTGCAGCACAGCCAGCACGCCAAGCACTACCAGCGCAGATTCCCGCTTCTCAATCATCTGGTAAACCATCATATCATACACGATCACATAGGCAGCAGTAAAAAGCAGCAAAATCACACTCTGCATTGTTGCCTGAACTGACAGCACCTCCTGTACCTGCGGTATCAGCAATACCAGACAAGGCAGCAGGAATACGGCAACAAGCAGCCACATACCCGCTTGGCATCTGGCGCCAAGCTGCTGCATATAGCTCACTCCCAGACGCACAGACGCCATCGTCTGCTGCACGCTGCTGCGCTTGCAATACTCTCCAAAAAAGAGTCCCGCAAACAGTAGATAAACCGTCAAACCCGCACTTCCATAATAGACCGCAAAGGTGTCATTTCCTGTCAGTGAAAGAGTTTTGGTCTGAAATACCTTCTCTCTCCCCGCGGCAGTCCGCAGATTAAAATGATTGACCGCATCATATATATCCTGCAAAAGACTGTCTGTGACTGCCTGCGGCGCCAGCTCCATGAGAATGTCCTCCGCCGCATAGATTTCAGCCTGCGCTGTGCCAAGCATCCCCATTCCTGCCGTGGCAAGCTCTTCAAACAAGATGCTGCCCACTGCCTCCATTCCGCCAGCGCTGCCTGCACTTTCCCGCAAATACAACGTGGCAGGTGCATTGCTTCCAGACAAAATTTCATTGATTAGATCCTCTGGAAGCACAATCCACGCGGAGAGCTCCCCATTTTCCAAGCGCTCTCTGCCCTCCTGCTCCGTAACCGCCTCGAGGCTACAGATGCTTTGGATGGATTCCATACTCTGCACATACGAGACTGCCAGATCCGTAAGCTGGTTTGACGGCGCTGTATAGCCAACCTTGAGCTTTGCTTCCCCGCGTCCCTGCTGCATGACACCTGCACAAAAAACAAGCATACCTGCCACTGCCAGACACACAGCTGCAAATATCCCTGCCCTCTTTAAAATCAAGGGCAGCATGACTGCCGCCCTCTTATATTCCATTTGTAACCAAATCTGATTCTTATTATTTTTATCCATATGCTTAAAACAGTGCGCCATAGAACAATTCCTGAATGTCTTTCGAGGTCATTTCAAGAAAATTCTCAGCCTTGTCGGGCACTTCAATCTTGTTTTGTGTCTGTTCCGCCGTAATGGAACCGGTCATGAGCAGCAAATCCTCGTCTTCTGAAAAGACTGCTGCGTGGTCAAGCTGAAATGTATACCCCTTGCCTTTTACAATATCCTCAAATGAGCCGTCCGCCCGAAATCCGATCAGCTCTTCCTCCGATTCCAGTCCCATCTGCAAATCAAAGGTATGGTCCTCATATCCCCATTCGTTCGTATACCAGAAAGCGATCTCCTCGTCGCTGTCCTCCTCCTGAATGCTGAATGTCAGATCTTCCATGTAATACTCGTCCGTGATCTCTGCATTTCTCGAAATGCACGCAAAGAGAATCTCATCCCCAGCCTGCAAGTAGACGCCGCCATCAATGACATCCAGCGCGCGCTCGCTGCCTGAAAAACTGATATCGACTGCCATCGAGTCAACCCCTGAATGCTCGCCCGAGACAGCCACGTCCTCCGGCGTGGAAATATTGACGATGCGCCCCTTTTTATCAAGATAGAAGTCCAGCACCAAATCCTGCTCAAAGCGCATATCGAACATATAATCTATCGTTTCATCCATCTTCCCGCCAAAGCTGGCGCCATATATATTCTGATAGCCCTTTTTGGATTCCTCATAAAAATCACTCGCCAGAATATCATCGTGCATTCCCTGTACCGCTTCATTGTATGCGTCTTTGTTTACCGTGAGCCGCACGCCGTGGTCTCCAAGCTCCTCCTCCATGTCCCTGATCTTCTCAAATGTCATTGTCTTTGCCACCGTCTCACCATGCTTATGCATTATCTTATACCATTCGCTGTCTGTCCCGGCATCTTTGATCGTTGCTGCCGCATTGGCACTATCAAACAAACTGACTGTGTACTCTTCCGGGAGCTTTTTACCAAGCAGCTCAGACCACGCTGAATTGTTATAATCTTTTCCAAGATTCGACATATCAAGACTGTATATCTTGTCCTTAAAGAGAATCGGCACTGAAATATAGAGCGTATTGTCCGCGGCAACAATATTTCCTATGCTCATATCGATGCCGTAGGTGCCTGCGCTCACCTTATACTCGCCCATTTTTTTCTTATAATCTGATACAGTATCAATCTCAATGTCTATGCTGTCGAAGCTGCCTTCTGCACTTGGATCGGTAAAGGACATATCAATATTTGTATGTACTGGATGTTCTGCCTTCATCTGGCTGACCGCTTCTAGTCCGAGATCCTTTGCTATGAAGCCGCGGTATGCTGCCATCTCCTTGCCCATATTCGCAAATCCCTTCGCAAGCTGGGCTTTTGCCCCGCCGCCGCCAAAGAGCGCCTTTGACAGCAGGACACCAACTGAAAGGAAAATAACCACTGCCGCTGCACAGAGAATCCCCGCTGCGAGCCCTGTCCTGCGTTTCTTTGGTTTAGGCTCTGGCGCACCCTGTACCGGCGGCGGGGACTGCACTGGTCCAAATCCCATGTTTCCCTGCTGGTAATATGGGTCTTGCTGCGGCTGGGGCGCTGTCCAGTCAGGATTGACCGGGGCTGCTGGCTGTATCGGCGGTACTGCCGTCTCAGGCACAACTGGCTGCTGGTTTGTCTGTACTTCAGGCGCTGGTGCCTTTGACAATTGTACAGGTACTGGCTGCGGCTGCACTGATTCAGGCACAGACGGCTGGATATTTGTCCCATACACCGCCGAGGTCTGGCTCCCCTCCTCCTGTGGTTGCGGCTCTATGCCATACAGCATTCCACTGTTGCCCGCTTGTTCTGTATTCATTCCTTCTTTATTTTCTTCCACTTGTCTATACTCCTCTTAAATTAAAAACAATCTAAAACAATCTTATTCTGCTCACTTCATCAACATATCGCTCTCAATAACGCCTCCCCGCGCAGGGAGCGGTCAAGCTCTGTGCTCATGCCCTCCTTCAACGCAAAAATACGGTCACATAATTCTAAGTCTGCCTCATCGTGCGTAGCGATGAGAATCGTCCCTCCCATCTGTTTATATATGTCAAGATACCTCCTGATCTCCGCTTTACCCGGCAGGTCAAGCGCTGCATCCGGCTCATCCAAGACCAGTACTGGCGGATTGCCCGCCAGTGCGCAGGCGATACTGACGCGCTTTTTCATGCCTCCAGACAATTTTCCTGCGCTCATGCGGCACATGCTGCCGATTCCCAGCATCCCCAGAAAACCCTGCTCAATGGACTGTTTCAGCGCGCTGGCATCGCTGTACCACAGGCGCAGATTGTCCATCACACTCAGCTCCGGGATCAGGTTGTTTTCCTGTGGAACATACCCCACATACTGTACAAAAGGCTGTCTGCCCTGTGCCCTGTTTCCATCAAAATAAATTTCTCCGCTGTCCGCCTTCCGCAGACCGGAGAGGATGTTGAGGAGGGTGGACTTCCCGCAGCCGTTTGTTCCCACAATGCCGACACACTGGCCGGCATCTGCCGAGAGATTTACGCCGCAGAGTACGCGTTTTCTTCCATATGCGCTTGTGATATTCACTGCCTGTATGCGCTCCACTTTTCCCCTCATTTCTTCATATAAAATACGATCTTCAAAATACTGTATCCAAAATTTGCAAACAAAAGTTTAGTTTGACAATAGCTGTTTCTCAAGATCTTCAAAGTTCATCTGCGCGTACGCTGTATCCAGATCTTTGTTGTTCCATGCAGAGCCGCTCTTCTGGCTGCCTCCTAGTTTTGAGGGCTCATTATATCCATTTTTAAGGATTGTGAGCGCATAGCCAACTTTGTTTTCCACCTGCTTTTTTAATGTGTACGATAATATTTCTATCAGCTGTTCATGGGTGCGGTCATTTGCCTTTGCAGTGCGCAGGATATCCCTTGCCTCCTTGATCCCGCAGTCAAAAAGGTCGATAATCTCCTGCTCCTCCTCGGTGGTAGGCACAGCCTCCCCATTTTTCTCAATCGTCTCGTACTCAACGATTGTGCTGTTGCGCTTGACCCGCTTTACTTTAAAACGCACTGCACTGATGCCATGCTGGCCGCTTGGCAGCTTCTCGCTGATCAGCTCATACTCAAAGGAAATATCCGTGTTTCCGTTGATTTCCTCATAAGGCTTATCAAGAATTTCCCGTTTCACATTCCCGTTTGCATAGGACTCAGGAATTTTCATCATCTTTCTAAGCTCGTCAAAAGATACGACAAAGACTCCGCCATTGAATGTTTCCTTATCCTTTAGGAGATAGTAGAGCCGCTTCGAATATTTCTTGGTGAGATTCAGCGGATACTCAATCCTATAGTATGCTCCCTGCTTGGCAGACATAATCATTTCCTTGACTTCCGGGTGGAGGTCCAGCACAATCTTACTGCGACTCTCATCCCCGCGCTTTTTCTGGTATTTGATCTTACTAAACCACGGATAATAAATGTCTGTTCCCTCGTCCTCTTTCAGGCGGAACCCCAGCCCTTCAAATTTTTTTACTGCTTTTTGGAGATAGCTGTACGCATTGGACTCGTCCTGAAGATTGTAGAGATGCTTGACATCCCCAATATTAATCTCATACCGTGTGTTCTCCTCTGTGTCATCTCCCTCACCGACAATCCCAAGCAGAATATCAAGGATATCATTCTGCCGCCTGTCCAGATCATATCTTGCCTCTATAATGGTCTGTGGGCGAAATGCGACTTCAGTGCCGCCTCTTTTTTTCTTACGATTCATTCTATAACCTCTTTCGCAACCAATCTCGGATACAAGTCAATTCCGCAGGGTCAGTCTCTTTGACCGTCAGTATACATCATAATCTAATTTCACGCTTTGCGCAAGCTGTTCTGTCAAGATTCTTACCATTTCTACATTTTTCCATAGCGCACAGCCTCATATTCCACATGAAGCTGCTGCATTTCTTCATTGTCCGCCAGTCCGGCGCAGGCTTCAATCTCAGCGGGCGACTCGTAGGGCGCAGGGCGTTCTTTCCGGTGTTTCCGTATCATTCTGCGGTATCTGCGGCGGATGCGCTCCGCCTCGCTCTCCATCCTGCGGTGTCCTTTCTTATGTAAAGTCTCCTCCTTATAGGGCAGTTCGTCTTGGAGCTCTTCGATCACATCGCCATTCTCGTCCTGTCCGTTTCGAAAATCCCTCAGCACCTGCCTGATAAACAGAAACGCACCATAGCAAAAAACAAGAACACAGACTGCGCCTATAATGCCAAATATCACATTCATCAGCACGGACGGCTCAGGCGCTGGCTCCCCGCCGCCAAGCATCTCCATCATGCCGCCGCCTTCCTGCATTTGCGTCTCAAAGCCTCCCATTCCTTCATATTCGAAAGGCGCAAGCTTCACCTCTCCAAACCATTCGCGAAAATCTGTGTACCTGCGCTGCTGGATCAAGAAGACAGACGGCATCATCCCCGCCAGCAGAAGCACCGCAAACAGCAGCAGCATAGACAGGCCAATTCCATAAAGACGCCTGCGCGAGATTCCCTTGGTGCGCTTGTTCAGCTCAAGATAACGCCTCGCCGCACAGAGATGCTCATAGGCAAGCGCCACAAATGTATAGGCCGCTGTGCTGCCAAACGTGATATCGCACAGCATCTTGGAATCCGTGCAGAGCCCAAGCAGGTAAAATACAACAAAATACGACAGATGTGAAAGCGCCGGGCAGTTGAGCATTCCCGGCTCTCTGCCTGCAAGCGGGTCCTCCCGCTCCCGCGCAGCCTCCTTCACACGGTTGTAGAAGCGCATGCCAGAAAGGATTAGCGTCTCTAGCAAGATCCCTCCGAAATAACAGCGCTGTGACAAAGAGAGCTCCCCCGTTCCCACACTGGCATACAGGAAAAGTCTCATGCTTCCCGCCAGAGCGGCACATACTACAGCGCAGCACAGACTGTATACAGCAAGGCTTTTGGTGCGTCTCACAGCCACATCGGTCAGCACAACAGGGACTGCAACCAGCAGACATTTCAGATAAAATACGCCTGTCCCTGCGGGGTCGGACAACTCTGCCACCGCATAGACCAGCGGAATCAAGACGGCAAAATGAAGCGTCGCATGGAGATATTCCATCGTTTTCAAACATTTGTTTAGATTCATTCTCTTCCCACCTCTCTCACTAGGATTTGAATCGTATCCCTGCTTTTGATGGAAGCGCTGTTCCATAAAGCTTTTTCCCCGCTGTAGACAGGTACCACAATCAGGGTCTGCTGCCCGCAGACAGCTTCGCGGATCTGCTCATAAAGCGGTTCGTTCAAATTTTTCGTGATAAACAGGCACAATGTATCTGTTGGAAGCGGCTTTTTCTGTAAAGGCCCCGCAAACAGCCGCTGGATCATCTGGCCAAATGCCTCCGCGCCCTCCTTTTTATCATACTCTGCAAGCATCCGTTCAAAGGCAATGAGGTTTCCCCTGTTTGGTTCGGGCAAAAAGACCTGTCTGCTGTCCCCATTGTATACAAAACCAACTTCGGTATGCTGCCTGATTAGACGGCGGACCAGCGTCGCCGCCAGCGCGATGCTCTCCTCCACCAAATCCTCATACCTAAGAATGCCTGTGTCCTCGACATCCAGAAAAATCATTGCCTTCTGCGAGCGCACAGAATCAAACGTGTTGACCATCAAAGAACCTGTGCGGGCGCTCGCCTTCCAGTTGATGCTCTTCATCGGGTCGTCCATCGTATAATCACGGATCGAGCGGAAGGCAAACGGGTCTTCATAGAGCTGTTTCGCACATTGCAGCGAACCAAGCATTGCCTCGCAGACGGTCATTATTTCTGACACATCTGTCATTTTAGGATACACATAGAGAGCTGCCTGCGTCCCAATTCCCTTGCTGTAGCGCTTGCGGTACAAGAGTGTATGTGTCATGATATCCGCATCACTTGCTATGTACTTCCCGCGCTTTGTACAACGCACTGGCAGCTCCCGCGTAATCTTCTGTCTGCCAAGCACAGAAAAGACATCCCTTTTATAACAGTAATCACTGACATTCGTGTTGTCCACTTCCACAAAAACAAGCTCCTTCCTCGTGTGGAAACCCACCTCAAGGACTGGAACCGGCATTGCCTTTCTATTTTCAATCACCTCGTACAGCCTTGTCTCCTGCCCTGCATAGACTGCATCTGTCTCAAACCAAAGCTTCACTGTAATCTCTTTTGACCATCTGTACTTATAATAGAGTTCCCACAAGGCACTGACAGCCAGTATTCCCAACAATAAAATGATGATCATCTCTTCGCTTTCCAATCTTCTGTAGGCACTTCAATCTGGTTCAAAATTCCTGTGACCGCGGCGGTTTTCTGGGCGTCGTCAAACTCGCCTATCAGGCGGTGGCACAATACATAGTGCGCGATCTCCTTGACATCCTCCGGCACCACATAGGTGCGCCCCTGAACCAGCGCATACCCCTGTGCCGCGCGCAGCAGTGCAAGCGTGCCGCGCGGACTGACGCCCGATCTATTTTTGCGGGTCGCCTGCACCAGCTTCACCAGATATTCGCGCAGGTCTTCATGCACATAGACCTCGCGGCACGCCGCCTGTAATTTGCGAATCTCCTCTGCGCTGCACACGGCATCAATCTCTGCAAGCGGTTCTGCATTGATAAAGCGGTCTAGCATACGGCGTTCCTCCGATGCAGTCAGCGCCCCCATGGGAATCTTCATAATAAAACGGTCAAGCTGCGCCTCTGGCAGCGGGAAACATCCAATCGTCTCCACGGAATTCTGCGTAGCGATGACAAAAAACGGCGCCGCGAGCGTCCTTGTCTCTCCGTCCACTGTCACCTGCCCTTCCGCCATGCACTCTAGCAGACTTGACTGTGTCCGCGGCGTCGCACGGTTGATCTCATCTGCCAGTAAAATATTGGTGAATACAGGCCCCTCCTTAAACGTAAATGCTCCCTTTTCCTGATTAAAAAAGGACAATCCTGTCACATCGCTAGGCAGCAGGTCCGGCGTAAACTGCACACGGTTAAACACGCAGCCCATCGACTTAGCCAGCGCCCGCGCAAGCACCGTTTTGCCCGTCCCCGGCACGTCCTCGAGCAGGACATGCCCGCCCGCAGCAAGCGATGCCAGAAGAAGCCTCGTCACTTTCTCTTTTCCAACCATCACTTTTGCGACGTTTTCTTCTATTTTCGATAACAGCTTCATCTCTTCCATTCTATTCCCACTCCAATCTATAAATCCCGCTTTTTTGCGGCCTGTAAAAGCCATTCTACCGCCGCTTCCGCCTGTGTTGGCAAATTTTGCGGCACAGGTTCAGTGACAGCCTCCCCCGCACCCGATGCGAAAGCCTGCAAAGCATACCGCGCCAGCAATCCAGATACGCGCCCTCTCTCGATGGAATCCTCCGTCCCCAGAACCACCACCACCAAGTCATGCGTTATCACCCCGTCGTCTGCTGCAAGGGATGTGACCAGACAGGCGCCGGATTTGTTGGTGGTTCCAGTTTTTAAGCCGGTCACTTGGGACATATTGCGCAGAAGCGGATTCGAGTTGCGCACTTCAAGATTCAGGGAGGGCAGCGTTGCCTCCTGCTGCGAGGTGATCTCCTTAATCTGCGGATAGACCTTTAATAAATAGGACACCATCTGAAACATATCCTTCGCACTCATGCGGTTCTGGCGCTTGGCGGGCACCGGGTCCTGCGTGAAGGCAGGCAGGCCATGGCTGTTGTAAAAAAATGCCTGAGAAAGTCCCAAATCCTGCGCTTTCTGATTCATCCGCCGCACAAATGCCTCCTCTGAGCCGTCAATGGTCTCAGCCAGACACAGCGCGCACTCGTTGCTGGAGGGCAGAAGCGCCCCTGTCAAAAGCTCCTGCACAGTGATCTGCTGCCCTGCCTCAAAGGGAATCACCCCGTCTCCCGATACAGACAGTGCGCAAACCGCCTCTGAGACCACGGTGGACTGGTCAGTAGAAATCTGTCCCGCCGAGACTGCCTCCATCGCGAGAAGGCATGTCATGAGTTTGGATGTGCTGGCGATCGGATACGCCGTATCAGACTGGTACTGGTAGTAAATTTCCCCGGTAGTGGCATCCCCCACCAGCACACTGTTGACGCCATAAAAATAGCCTGCCTGTTCCAACGCAGCAGGTGTTATGCCAAAAGATGTCTGTGTGTTGATCTGCAAGACGCCTGTACTTGGAACCGCAATGTCCACATCCAAGATCATCGCCAGATCTGCCGCCATGATAAAACAGTCGTACCCGCCAGCGGGCAGTGCATAGATCATCGTATAATAATACACCTTTTGCCCGTTTACCAAAAAATCATTGCGGCGCAGGGTGAGATCTGGATTTTCGCTGCTCTCCCACGGCGCATTCTCCGTTCCCACAGGCGTGTAGGCATTTCCCAGATTTACCGAAACAGCATTCTTGGTAATTTCCAGCGAAAACCCTTTGTCCGTCTCCCTGAGTATCATCGCTGTATCGCGCAGAGACAGATAGGTATTATTCGCGTAGCCGTAATCCAGCGTCTTTATAACACCCGCTGCGCTGGTGTCCGTCTGCACATGACAGCTTCCGGGAATCTCATAGCCTGCCTCCACCCGAAACGGCAAGAGGGCGCACACCAGTACGAGAATCAAAATATAATTCAACCTATAATATTTTTTCATTCAGGCTCCCTTCTAATCAATATTCCTGCTGTAATGTATACAGAACAGGGTATTGTCTGGAATGATTTCCCTGCGGGGCTGTGTCCTCCTCCCCCGTCAGGATCAGGCTGGCATCTTTTCGGATGTAATGCTCTTTTTTTACAGCCGCTTCCTCCCCGTCATACTGCCTTGTCAAAATCCCTTCTGCTGTCTGATATGTACCGCTGCCGTCATACTGCGCCTGTAGCTCCTCTAGCGTGGGCAAAAGGTTTGGCACACTGTACATCAGATACGAAACCGCAGACATCCCAAACGTCTCCTCCACAAGCGCCTCGACAGCCTCTTGGTCTGTGCCGCCATCATAACCTGCCATATGCATCCTCTCTGAAACCGCTTCGCGAAACATGACAGCAAACGCCTCATAGGCAGCCTGCCTGCATGCCTCGTAGCTTTCCGTACTCACATAGCATTGAAAAGTCCCCTCCGAGCGGGCAGTTTCCTCCAAAGCCATCGTCACCTCAATCGTCAAATCCTGTATAGACGCCTCTGCATCCTGCTTAGAAAGCGGGATGCCTTCGATATCCTGCAACCAGCCAAGCGCAGCAAAGGACACCTGCTCTGTCATGTCAAGCGCTGCGGTCCATTTCCCGGAGAGATTCCTGTCCCCGGGTGCAAAAAAGTGCAGATATGCCAATAATCCTGTGGCAGCCAGCAGCGCCGGAAACAGGACTGCCAAAACCATATAATTGCAAAATTTTCTCATAGAGCCTCCCTGCTTTTTGATTATTTTAATTTTTCCATCCACTGCTGCGCAAGACGCAGGGCTTTCTCAACTGAATCCACTCTGACTGTAAAATGCAAATCGTATCGTCCAGCAGCTTCCCAGTCTGTATATATCTAAATCGGCATCTCTAACCGTCCCTTCTGTATAGCTCCATTCCATTTGTAAGTATCTCGTTATATAAAACAATTTTGTTTTTGTTCTTCTCCAGTTCATTCATGCCATGTACGCATATCACATCATATTGTTGAAAATAGTCATCCCGATCATGTAATTTTACCATGAAACGCTGAAAACTCTTTGTCTTATACAATTTAGAGCGCGTCACATCACTCACAACCAGCAGATCTATATCTGATTCCTGCTCACACTCCTCTTTTAAGACAGATCCAAAAAGATAGATGCTGCGGATATTTTGACAGATCACTGCTTTCTCCATAATATTCATAATATATACTGCCTTGATATCTGCAACCTTAATTTCTGTGTTAAAATTGGTATCAATGCCTACCAGCCTGCACATACTGAATCACTTCCTTTGATATATTCATTATATCCGTTCCGAGAAAGGCAGTCAATAACCTGCTATAAGGAACTGTAGGAATTGCTGCACGCCCTACACCAGCCGCTGCCTCTTCCAGTTCCCTGTACGATACCAACAGTACGAGATCAGATAATTCACAGCCCACCCCATCGGGACGGCATACCAGATAAACTCAATCCCCCACACCGGCGAGCAAAGCTGCGCCACCGCAACGCGGATTGCCAGATTCGTGAGATTTGCAAGCATATACACCTTAATATCCCCCGCGCCTCTTAGAATGCCGTCCGTAATCGCCTTAAAGCCCAAAAAGGAGAAAAAAATTCCAATAAAGCGAAAATAGGAAGTTCCCGTCTCAAACGCCACTGCCGACTCTCCCTGTTCCACAAAGACTGACAGCACTGGGCGGTAAAAAAGCTGTGAAACCAGTATCAACACCACGCCAAAGCCAATGATAATGCCATACGCCGCATGGTATCCCTGATGCACACGCTCTGGCTTTCCCGCGCCGAGATTCTGTGCGGTAAAGGTGGACATCGCATTGCCCGTTGCGATCATCGGCACGATGCAGAGCGATTCAAGCCGCATTCCAGCCGAGTATCCCGCGAGTGCCGACGATCCGAACTGGTTGACCGCGGACTGGGTGAGCAGCATTCCGATACTCACAATTGACTGCTGCACGATGGAGGGCACTGCGATCTTCACCCCAGTGGCAAACATATCCCTGCGAAACCGCGCTGTCCTGCCCTCCACCGGGTAGGCGGCAAGCAGCCGCATCAGAATACCAAAAGAAATGACTGCCGCAATCCCCTGCGCGATCACCGTCGCAACCGCCGCGCCGGAAACACCCATGCCCAGACCGCCTACCATCCAGAAATCCAGAACAATATTTAAGATAGAAGAAAAGACCAGCAGAAACAGCGGAATCTTAGACCTGCCAAGCGCGTTGAAGTCCGCCGACAAAATATTGTACATAAACATGAACGGCAGCCCCGCAAAATAAATCTGAAGATATTCTACGGCATCGGGCATAATATTTTCCGGCGTATCTAATAAGCGCAGCACGGTTGGATTGATAAAAAATCCCAGCACCGCCAGCAGGGTGCTAAACACCGCAAACGTGATAAGAAATGTGTACACCGAGCTTTTCATCTCCCTGTAATGCCCCGCGCCGAGGTACTGGCTGGCAAGCACCGACGCGCCAATCCCTCCCCCGATCGCGATCATGATAAATACTGTCGTAAAGGAATAAGATGCCCCCACTGCCGCAAGCGCATCTTCTCCCACCAGATTGCCAACAATAATGGAATCTGCCATGTTATAAAACTGTTGAAATAAATTCCCAATAATCATCGGCAGCGCAAAGAAGAACAGGCTGCGCGCCGGCGGCTGGGTAATCAGGTTTTCTTTTGCATTTTGTGTCATCGTTTTATCCTCTTTATAGTTCAGTTTTCCAGAAACCATGAAGGTTGCAGTATGCATACGCAGCGCACGCTTCGTCCTGCTCTGACAATACGAAATGCGCCACTGGCTCCTCCTGCGGGGAGAGCTTTACAAACTGGCCTCCCTTCTTTGTCTCAAGGAAAATCCAGTCAATGCTGTGCTCCTCCGACATGGGATGCGCCACACTGCCAACCTTCACTGTAATGTTTTTGCCGCTGCACGTCACGACTGGAAGATGCTTCTCGCCTGCCCCCTCGGATGCGGTGCTGTCAAGCTGCGGAAGATTGAGCGCGTCCTTTTTGCCAGACACGAGATACAATACTGCGTCGTTACTTTTTACAAATACACTTTTCTCCATTTTTTATTCTCCCTTCGAAATCAAATCAAGCCTCTTTAAACTGCATGTTCCATAGCCGCCTCATTTTTCAGGCGCTGGTATCTTCTGTCCACCTCATTCTGCAAGCTCTCCACGACCTCCTTATAGGGCTCATCACACAGATGTCTGGTGCGCCCCATCATGGCAAGCCACTCCGCGACAGGAATCTTCTTGCCTGCTGCGTCTGGCTCATAGCTTAGCCGCGTCTTTCCCTGCTCAATCTCATACAGCGGGAAATAACAGCAGTTCACGCCCGCCTCGATCACCCTTCTCTCTGTGGACGGCTTGTCATTCCAGTTCAGCGGGCACGCTGACAGTGCCTTGAGGTAGGCAGTTCCCTCTGTCTTGGCATAGTACGCTGCCTTTGCCGCCTTCTTGATAAAATCTGTTGGATTCGACTCGGCAGCCGTGGCGATATAGGGAATCCCTGTGGCAGCCATCAACCGGGGCATGTCTTTGTGGAAAAATGTCTTTCCATACTGGTTTGCGCCGACGTGCGACGTCGAACTTCTCGCCCCTTTTGGCGTGGAGTAAGACAACTGGTATCCTGTGTTCATATATCCGCCGTTGTCATATTCAAAAATTAACAGGCGGTGTCCTCTTAACGCCGTTCCGAGCGCGGAGCCCATTCCAATATCCATGCCGCCGTCCCCGCTGACCATGATAAAGATGAGATCCCCCTGCGGAATCTCCCCCTTTTTCTGCTTCCTGTAACAGATTTCTGCCAGACCGCTCAGTGTGGCAGCGCCGTTTTGAAAAAGATTATGCAGATAAGGGACTTTGAAGCTCGTGCGCGGGTACGGTGTCGTGACGATCATGCCGCATCCTGTCTGAAACAGAAATACCACAGGGTCCTCGATTGCCCTTGAGAGCAGGTTGAGGTTGACAGGAATCCCACAGCCGGGACACGCGCCATGTCCGGGCGCCAGCCTTTTTGGCATGGCGGCGGTCGCATTCAGGCTGCCGCCCTTCACCTGTACTTCTCCCGTCAAATCCCGCACAATCTGTGTCGCGCCAATCTGTGTCCGCTCCGCTGTGACCGGGGCAAAAAAGAGACCTTTGTCCATTGTTTCCTGCACGCTGCCCGATGTCACGCCATAGTAATCAAAGTCCGCTGCATTTGGGTCCAGTGCAATGTCAAGCAGCTTCTCCACATCCTCTGCAAAGAAATCCTTGCCGCCCAGTCCGTAGACACGGCTCTTGAGCTTCGCCCTGCCGCCAAACTTCTGCATCATGGCGCGGACCTCAAGCGAGAGGTTGCCGCCTCCTGCCCCATAGCTGTCCTGCCTGTCTGCGATCAGGATCGTCTCTGCCGCCGCACAGGCATCATACAATGCCTTCTCAGGAAACGGACGCAGCACATTCAGCGTGACGATCCCCGCCTTTCTCCCCTTTTTGCGGAGGCTGTCCACCCCCTCCTTCGCCGTCTCAAACGAGGAACCCAGAAGCACCAGAAGCTCCTGTGCCTCCTCACAGAAATAGCCTTCCACCTTGCTGTAGGTTCTGCCAGAGAGTGCGCCATACTCCTCAAACAGCTTTGGCAGCGCCTCATCTGCCTGCTGCATGGCCAAATGAAGCTGGTAGCGGTTATTCATCAAATCCGGTTCATTCATATAGGACCCCACTGTGACAGGATTGGACAAATCCAGAAAAGGATACGGCTCCTTTTTGGGCCCGATAAACTGCCGCACCGTCTCATCCTTCTCAAACCGCAGGCAGCGCCGCTTCTGGTGGCTGGTAAAGAAACCATCATACGCCACCGCCACTGGCAGGCGTACCTGCTCCGCCAGACGCAGTGCGATGATATTAAAATCATACACCTGCTGGACCGTATGCGCAAACAAAATCGGCCAGCCCGCATTCAGCAAATACATAATGTCGCTGTGGTCGCCCTTGATTGACAAAGGACCTGAAACTGTCCTGCACGCCACATTCATGACCATCGGATAGCGGGTGCCAGACTGGACTGGGAACTGCTCTAGGGCATACAGCAGGCCATTGGCACTGGTGGCGTTGATGACCCTGCCGCCGCCGACCGACGCGCCATAGCAGATTCCCGCCGCGCTGTGCTCGCCCTCCGCCGCAATCATGATGAGGTCTGTCTCGCCTTTGGCGCGCATATCGTCAAGATTTTCAGCAATCTGGGTGGAGGGTGTGATTGGATAGTATCCCATCAGGTCATACCCAATCTGTTTGACCGCAATTGCCGCAATCTCATTGCCGCCTGCATATTCGATTACCTGCTTTTCCATTAGACCTCTCCCCCTTCTATTCTTTTCTCTGTCAAGTACGACTCCGAGGTAATATAACCGTCCGGCCCGGTCTTCACATAATAATCCGGGGCGCGCAGCATATCCTGATTTGGCAGAAAGTACTGCTTATCCGCGTGCTCTGCCTCGGCGCCGCGCACCAGCGCATTGACCGGACACACATCCACACAGCGCATGCAGCCTTTGCAGTGGTAGTAATCCAGCCCTCGGTTGACCATCATTTCCCTGCCCTTGAACTCGCCCTTGGCAAACTGGAACACCATATCGGGACAAGTAGAATCGCACAGCCCGCAGTTGATGCACCGCTCTTTGATAAAGACGGGAATATATCCCTGCCGCGAGGGGGACAAATCCGCTGTCACGGTGCTGCCAAGCCGCGGATTTACACCGCCAGCCGGCGCTGTCACATAGCCCCATTCCTGCGCGGCGCCTGTGCTGTCCTTCTCCTTTTCGTCCTGAATCCTGCTCTTATAAAGGGCAATCTCCGCCTTGGACAGCTGCCGCACTTGGTCAAATCCACGGTCAAGCCCCTTTAAATTGCCCTCAAGCGCTGCCGGGTACTTTCTGCCAAGGCTGTCCGTGCAAATCTGTCTGGCACTCTCCTGACTGACAAAGCCCATCACTTTTGCCATTGCCCCAAGCATGACGACATTGATTCTTGATTTTGTCTCCATTGCAATCTGTCTGGCATCTACCACATAGCAGTCCCCGATGGTTTGCGGCAAATTCCCCATCATTTCCTCCTGCCCGTGGTCTGACGCGATGACCACCTGCGTCTGTGCATTACATCCTTTCCATGTGCTCTCATCGCGCATCAGCGCCTGATGAAATATCACAAGCAAATCGGGGCTGACAACGGGCGAATGTACGCGGATCTCCTGTTCTGCGGGGCAAAAGCGGATATACCCCTTCACAGGGGTTCCTGTCTTCTCGGAACCATAACTAGAAAAACCTGCGCTGTTGAGATTCAGATATCTCACTGCCAGTTCCCCTATCATTTTCCCGCACAAATTTGCGCCCAGCCCGCCAATGCTCTCCAGACGGATTTCATAATAAGCCTTTTGATTAAAAATCTGATTGATACTCCCTGTCATGGCTGTTCCTCCTCTAAATTCAGTATGGAATTTTTCGGCGGAATTTATACATGCAATCTCACCCCACTGCACCCATCAGTGTATATACTATGGTTCCCACAACCCCGCTTCCCAAGATAATCGTGATGGCACTGACCTTGAATTTCCTGAGAATCAGCAGTGAGAGAACAAAAATCACCAGCTCTACGACCCGGATCTCGCGCAGTATGATGTCCCCCAGCTCTGCCTGAAACAGACCAAGCATCAAAATCGACGCCCCCGCCGAGGCTATCAGCGCCACGACCGCAGGCCTCAGCGAGCCAAGCACCACCTGCACACCACTCACTGTGCGGTATTTATAATAAAAATGCGCCAGCGTAAGACAGATGCAGAACGATGGAATAATACACCCCACCGTACAGATCAATACTCCGGGAATCCCGGCAATGCGCATCCCCACAAACGTTGCCGAGTTGATCGATATCGGTCCCGGCGTCATCTCTGCGACTGTGATCAGGTCCGTAAATTCCTCCATCGTCATAAGCTTATGAATATTTACAATCTGCTCCTGAATCAGCGGAATCGCAGCATAGCCGCCGCCGACACTGAACAGGCCAACCTGCATAAAAGCAAAAAATAATTTTAAAAGCAGCATCTCGAATCCTATCCTTTCCTATTTTTTGTACGAAGTGTGAAAAATAAATCAATCAGACCGATTCCCAGACAGACAAAGATAATAATCATCGCACTGACATCCAGAAGATACGTCGCCACAAACGCTATGACCATCATGGCAATGTATAAAATCCGCTTTGTCTTTACCACATTCCCCGCCAGATTGATGACGACATCAAAGATCACTGCCGCCACACCGGCACGCATCACTTCAAGCGCTGTCGCAATATAAGGATTGGTGCGAAACTGTTCATAGAATACAGAGATGACCGAGATGATTACCATCGGCGGCAGGATGGTTCCAAGAATTGCCGTCAGCGCCCCAACAATCCCAGCCATACGGTACCCGATAATGACAGAGGCATTGACAGGCAGCGGCCCCGGTGCAGACTGCGTGATTGCAGTCACATCCAGCATTTCCTCCTCCTCCAGCCATTCAAGCTCCTCGACATATCTTTTTTTCATCAGAGAGACAATGACAAAACCGCCGCCAAAGGTGCAGGCGCTCAGCACAAACATGGACCGAAACAGCGTCCACAATTTACTATAATCTTTTTTCATGATTCCTCCACTTTCCCACGCTACCAAACATCTGTAAATATATATGGTCTAGTATGTGAAGTCCTCATAAAAATATGTATTCTTACCGCGGATTGATCCGCCAGCAGATTCTCGTATCTCTAAGAGGCGCCATGACCTGACAGCATCTGACCTCAAAGACGCTTCCATCCTGCATGCTCACACGGAATGTGCCCTCCTTGTCATTTGTCTCGATATCTTTTATCGTGATCGTATCCGCGTCATTTAACAAATCAAACAGCTTGTCCTTAAAATATTCCAGTTTCATTTCGCCCTCCTGTCCCTGTACCCAAAACTAGAACGCATATTTTGAATATCAGTTTGTGTATTTAACATTATATTACTTTTTATCGTTTCTTACTACACTATAACAAGTTTTCTACAAGAAAACAAGAAAAATCGAGTCCCACCGTTCGACACATATCGACAAAACCATAAAAATTTGATAAAATATAAAAAGGGAAAATCTTACAGAAATTAGGAGAACTGTTTTGGAAAATGAATATGGACACTTGGAAATCAAATTAAATGACTTGCTGCAACAGAAAGGGCTGAATAAGAATAAACTGTCTCACAAAGCAGAGATGAACTGGAAACAAGTTGACAATTACTGTACGAACACGGTGACGCGGCTGGATGTATCTGTCCTGTGCAAGCTCTGTACCGCATTGGACTGTGAGATACAGGATTTGCTGGTATTTTGTCCTCCAGATCAAAAAAACTGATGTAAAACAGGCGCCGTACCTGCTTTACATCAGTTTTTTATATGCTGTTTACTGGTGAATCGCCTTGCGTGTCTTGTGGATCAGGCCCCTCACCTTTGTCCGCTGCAAAAAGATGTCATAGCTCTTGATAATCAATACGGAGCACGCCGCCTGTTCCATAATCTTATCTGTCCGAAACCCTGTTACTACCTCTTGGATTCCCCAGTCGAGCGACGCCCCCATGATAATCAGATCATACTGCTTCGAGTATTCTACCACCCGCTCAATTAAATCCCCGCTGCACACCTGAATCTCTGTGGGCTGGTCAAACTTTGCCGCCGATTTATTTAGATACACTCTGGTATCCTCCACATCCTCCTCGTGATCGACCACATTGAGCAGCGTGATCTTCGCATCATAAGCATTCGCTATGCGGTTGACTACCTTCGCGGTCATCTTCGAGTATTTACCGCCGCCATAGGGAAACAAAATGTTTCGAAATGTATTTTGCTGGTCATGCATCCGCAGCACGCCGACATCCGCAGGCGCCTCTTGCAGCATCCTGTATGTAATATTGCCATGCATGTATTTTGCCAGACCAGAACCATGCCAGCCCATGATTACCAGCGGGTTCTTCTCCTTCCTGACCACAGACATGATTGCATGAAACGCATCTCTTGAATTGATCAGAACAGGTCTCATGCACGGTTCCGCCTCGTATTCTTTGAGCATCTGGACAACACTGTCCTGTACCCCCATCGACTGCATCATGACATCATAGTCTGCGATCGTGAGCAGGTTGTCAGGAAACACATTGACCTTCACCGGAACCACAGTCGTGCTCTCCTCAGCCAGCGCAATCTTTCTTCCAAAATTCAATAGCCCCGCTGCCGTGTTGGGATTGGCAACCGGTATAATAATCTCATTCTTTCTGTTCTCTTTCTTCTGCTCCTTGATCTCTGGCACATCGACGATGGAAATTCCCTTGGCTGCATATTTTAATTTCGGCATAATGAGATAATAGTACAATACGCCTGCCCCAATTACAGACACCGCGATGATCAGTGCAGGCCGGTCTGAAACCGCCAGATTCACAATCAAAAACAGGTTCATGCCAATGCCAAGCAGCGGCGTGAACGGATAAAACGGCACGCGGAACTTGCGCTCAAGCTCTGGCTTCTTCTGGCGGAAGAGAATCAGCGCCACATTGACAAGGCTGTAGCCAGTCAGTGAAAAGATGCTCGTCACGGTTGAGATATGTTCCAAATCACGGATTGACACTGCAATAAACACAATTATAGAAGACATCACGATCGAGAAAACCGGGGTCTTTGTCGTGCGGTTGATTGCCTTAAATAGACTGGGCAGGCGCTGGTCTCTCGCCATCGCAAACGATGTCCTAGAGGACGCCATGACCGCCGTATTAATCGAGGAGAGTGTCGCCAGTATCCCGGCAAAGGCAAACAGATACCCGCCAAACGCCCCGCCAATATGAACCGCGGTATCTATCATGGGCGTGCTTGTCACAGACGGCACCAGCTGCTGCCAAGGCAGAATCCCGCAGCCAATAAAAAACACCGATGTCTTGATCACAATCACCGCCGCAATCGAGATCAGAATCGCCTTTGGTATCGTCTTTTCCGGCTCAATGACCTCCTCGCTGGCTGTCGTGATAAGCCCGTAGCCGATATACGTCATATACAGAAAGCCCATCGCATTGAATACGCCGGACATTCCCTGCGGCGTATAGGGCGTCTGATTGTCCAGATCCAGATGAAAGACGCCGGCAATGACATAGAGCGCCAGCAGTGCGACCAGCATGGTCGTGATGACATTCTGCAAGGTTCCAGAGCTTTTTGTCCCCTTGATATTCGTGAACATGACATACACCACCAGCAGATATGCCGCCGCCATCTGCGGGATAAACGGAAAAATATAGTTGATAAAATTTCCAAACCCCAGCGCAAACAGGCCGCACGACATCGCATATCCCAGCCAAAAGCCCCAGCCACAGATAAAGCCGATAATGTTGTTCCCTGTCGCCTCCTTCACATACACATAGCCGCCGCCCGCCTTGGGAATGACTGTCACCAGCTCTGCAAAGGACAGACCGGTAAAGACTGCCGCGATGCCTGCCAGAAAGATTGCCAGCGACGCGCCCGGCCCCGCCGTGGCGTAGCTTGTGCCTGCCAGCACAAAGATTGCCGAGCCAATCATCGTGCCAATGCTAATCATCAGCGCAGAATACATGCCCAATGTTCTGTCTAACTTTTGTTTCATGTCAAAGTCCCCTTTCCAGTATTATTTCGCGACACTCTTCACCCGGTTCTGCTTCTCCTCATACAGCTTTCCATCGGCGAGAGTCATCGCCTCCTTGAGCGTCAGCGCATCGCCCGCCTCCACCATGCAGGTTCCCACAGACACTGTAATATTATAGACTTTTGCACTCTTTTCATTATATTGTCCAAAACGCTGGTATATCCGCGCAACAAACGCTTTCTCTTCATTCAAATCTTCCTCTGAGGCTTCCCCCGCAGGCAATGCAGGCATAATCAAAGCAAACTCATCTCCGCCGACTCTGCCGACAAGCCCTGTACTGCCTGCTGTCTCCATGAGCAGTTCACTGATTAATTTGATCGAAAAATCTCCCTCGTCATGACCGTATCGGTCATTGATAATCTTTAGATTGTTCATATCGATATACGCAACCAGTGTCCGCCCGCCTGCCTGTTTATTTCTCTCGAGAAGCGCCTCCCCTGCATGATAAAAACCGCGGCGGTTCATAATGCCCGTGAGTGCATCTGACTTCGAGAGCGTATCGAGGACAATGTTATTTTCCTTGAGTGTGATCAGGCTCTCCTCAAGCTGGCGCTGAATCTGCTCATTGGACTTTAAAAGCTCCAGCATCCTAATGGCTGCCCCCATCTGGTTCACCAGAAACTCCCCATTTTCAAATAACTTTTCCGTCATATCGCAGATGAGGATACCATAGAGCATCTCATTGGAAAACAGCGGCAGCACGACAAGAGAAGCCGTCTCCTGTCCCATTTGGCTGTCCCGGAAAATGTCGTCCGTAAACCGCTGCTGCTGTGCGCCCAGAACGCTCGTCACCACGCCGTCACTGCGCACCGCCTTCAGGTATAGCTTGTCTGGGATTTCCAGCACCTCATGCTCCAGATGCATGACGGGTTTTTTGAATACGTAAATAGATGCATTTTGAATATCCAGCCAGTCCAAGTGCTCTAACAGGACCGCATAACTCTGGTCATTTCCCTTCTCAAACTGCATGATATCCCGCACAAACAGCTTCACCGCATACTGCTCATCCTCTCTTGCTTCTGAGATTCTGCCCAGATGCTGCTCGACTGCCATCACCGTTCTGCGATAAATAACAGCAAATACATCCTCAAGCTCATAGCCCTTGTCCTCTTTTTGCTGGAATGCACGATGCATATGTTCGATATGCATCAGGAAGTTCTCCATGTCGGCATGCTCCATCGCACCGGCGCCGATGAGTGTATCCAATGTTCTCAGCAGTTCATTTTTTTGTTCATAGTTCATCGTATCTGACTCGTACAAATCAATCATACAGTTCATAAATGCTCTGTATGAAACTTTAAGCTCCAAGAGATTCCCGCGATAGAAAATATCATTAAAATACTTGTCAATACTATTCCTGTCAAGCCACTTGTCAGACTGCAATCCCTCCTTTTTCTTGACAGAGCCAAGAGAGTCTCTCTTGATAAACTTTGTGGACAGCACCTGATCTTCGACATGCTCACCGTTTATCATGCGCAGCGCCGTGTTCAGTGCCTTCTCTCCCAGCCGTGTAGGGTCAGCCCAGACTGAGGCGAGCGGCGGTTCCATTTTGGCAGAGGCAAGCATGTTGTCATAGCCAAAGATTCTGACATCCCTGCCCGGCGTTCTGCCATGCCGTTTCAATGCCTCATACAGGCCGATTGCCGTATCGTCATTGACGCAGAATATCCCCTGTATCTGTGGATTCTTTTCTATAAAAGTATCAAAAATCCCCCCGGAAAACCTTGACAGATTCCCTTCTATGTAACAGCTCTCATCAAATGCCATCTGATTTTCTTCCAGCACACGGATAAACGTATCTCTGCGCTCCTTGGCGTCCGTATTGCCCTCTGGGCCGCCAACCATCCCGATCTTCTTCATGCCAAGGTCGTGAATCATATAATTCATCGCCTCGCTGATTCCATTGTAATTATCATAGTTTACACTGACATATCCCTCCAGCTTAGAGGCAATCAGAACACACGGTATCCCGCTGTAGCGCTGTATGAGCTGTCTGACCCGGTCCGCCTGCGCATAGCAGCCAATACTGTCCGCCATGATGAGCACGGCATCCAGCCGTTTTCCCTCCGCATAGGAAAAAAGTGTATTGTACTGGTACTCATATAGGATTTCCTTCCTTGCCGTGAGGTCTCTGTCCAGATATTTTCCGGGAAAAATAACCAGCCTCGCCCCCATTTCACGGGCAGCCGTCATCGCTCCCCTACAGACCATAATGCTAAAATTATCAGTAATTCCGCTTGCCAACAGCCCCACCGTCACTGCTCTTCTCATCTCTTCTTACCTCCGCTTCTTCTCTCTTCCCAATAACCAAGACCCCCCAAAAGTAAAAGCTACTTCTGGGGGGTATCCTCCTTATCCTTGCATCATCTTAGCCAGCACTTCTTTTGCCTTTTCCAACTGATTGTCTGTGCCATTCTTATAGAGCTCTGCATCAAACTGGACTTCCACATCAGGCTCAATACCAATCCCATGAATATTATTTCCGTTGGGCGTAAAATAACTGCTCACGGTAAGTTTGACTGCCGAACCATCCGACAGATTGATCACTTTCTGGACAATTCCCTTGCCGAAGGTCGTTGTCCCCACCAGCGTGCCAATCTGATAATCCTTCACCGCTCCCGCAAGAATCTCCGACGCGCTCGCGCTGAATCCGTCTGTGAGCACGACCAGCGGCACGTTGATGGCATTCTCACCCTTGCAGGTATATTCCTCGCGCTTCCCATATTTATCCTCTGTATAGACGATCAGCCCTTTAGGCAGAATCATGCGTGCTATATCGCAGACTGTAGACAGGTTTCCGCCCGGATTGCCCCGCAGGTCAAGGATGAGCCCCTTCATGCCATCCGCCTGCGCCTGCTCATAGGCAGCCTCAAACTGCCCGGTAGTCACGAGGTCAAACTCGATGAGCTGGATATATGCCATACCGTTGTCAAGCATCTCATACTCCACGGTAGGACTCTCAATCTTGAGCCGCTCCACGTCGATCTCAAGCGGTTCCGGCGCGCTCTCCCTGATAACCGTAAGCTTCACATAGGTGTGCTCTTCCCCCTTGATTTTGCTCACAACATAAGATTTGTCTTTGTCCAGCATATCCTCGCCGTTTACTTTATAGATATAGTCGCCCTTCATCAGACCGCTCGCCTCAGCAGGTGTATCTTTGATCACGCCGTTGATCTGCACATACCCTTTGTCCCCGTCCTGAATATAGGCGCCGATTCCATAGTAAATGCCCTCTGTCTGCTGCTGTAATGCGACCAGCTCCTCATTCGTATAATAGACGCTGTACGGGTCCTCAAGCGAACGCAGAAGCCCTCTGTAAAGCCCATCTTCCAGCGTCTCTTCCTCGACATCCTTCCAGAAATACTTCTGAATCGTATCCTCGAGAAGCGCGAGCTTTTTCTCCACATTCCTGTCTGTGATGTGTGCACCTGCCATCGCATTTCCCCTGCCAAGCGGCAGAATCACATGGAAAAACCGCACCATCCCCACAATGCCAAGTGTGAGTGCGACCGCCGCCAAAATGCCTGTGGCAATGCCGAGAATATAATATTTGGTCGTTGACTTATTCGTTTGGTTTTGCATTCTATAACCTCTTATTCTATTATTTCAGATAATTCCACGGATTTACATAATTTCCATTTAATCTGACGCCAAAATGCAGATGATTTCCTGTAGACCTTCCTGTTGTGCCCACTGCGGCAATCTTTTGCCCCTTCGTGACCTCCGCCCCCTGTGAGACATACAGTTTTGACGCATGCATATAGATGGTATACAGATTATCGCCATGGTACAGCATGATATAATTTCCCATCGTGCTGCTGTAGGAGGCTGCAACCACCGTCCCGTTGTACGCCGCAAGAATCGGGGAGCCACCCGGCGCTGCGAGGTCCAGTCCATTGTGAAACTTCTTGACATTCAGGGTCGGGTGCATCCGCTCGCCGTACTCGTCAGAAATCCTCGTGTAGGAGGGCGCAGGCCACGCAAACATGCCTCCGTCATAGGTCTTCTTCTTCCCATTTGCCTCCTCAAGCTGTTTCTGCAAGGTCTTGGAAATCTCCTCAAGCTCCTTGATCTCAGCGTTCTGCGCCGCGATCTCCGCCTCGTATTCCCGCAGAAGCTGCTCTCTGTTGCTGATATCAGTCTCATATGCCTTGATATCTGCCTGTTTTTGCGTGATGAGACTCTCTAAGGATGCCTCCTCCGCCTCGACATTCTTCTTCGCTTCCTCCAAAAGCTCCTGCTCCGACTCTAGCTGTGCCTTGCACACTTCGACATATTCCCTTGTCGCACGAAATTCTTCAAACATCCGTTTGTCCGATTCCGATACTTTCTCCACGTAATCCACACGGTTTAACATATCACCAAACGACCGCGCATTGAGGATCGCCTCAAAGTAAAAGTAATCACCGCGCTCGTACATGCTCTTGATGCGCCCCTTCATGCCCTGATACTGCGTTTCCTCTCTTGCAACCGCCGCGTCGAGCTCTTCCATCGTCTGTGCGATATCCGCTTCCTTCTGTGTAATCATCTCCTTGATCTCTGAGATTCTGGACTGAACCTCCGCAAGATTGCCGTCAAGCTGTGTCACATACGCCGCTAGGTCTTTCTTGGACTGTTCGAGATCACTGATAATGGATTTGACATCTGTCATTCCTGACTGTAGCTGCTTTTTCTGGTTTTGTGCGTCCTTGATCTCCTGCTGCTTCTGTTCAATGCTCTTCTTGAGATCTGATATATTGTCCGCCCGGCTGACAAACGACGGTGTCCCCACAGACATTGCCGCCGCGAAGAGGACCACCGCCATCAAAAATGCCACTCTTCTATCCCTGTAGTAGCTTTTGTGCCTTTTCTGCATAAAACCTGCCCTTTCATTACACGCTCAGGTGCTTTCTTACTGTTGTAAAACTTCCGATAAAACCAATTCCCACGCCCAGACCGATACACACGGGCACGAGGTTTGTAAAAACGGTCTCCACTGGCAGAAATGCCAAAAGCTGTGACAAGGACGGAAAACGCTTTGCCACATACATCATTGCTTCATTATAGATAAAATACACTGCAATCAGCGGAATAAAAGACCCGATCACGCCGATTAGCATTCCTTCAATCACAAACGGCGCCCTTGTAAAAAAGTCTGTCGCGCCAATGTACTTCATAATCTGTATCTCTTCTTTTCTGACAGAAATTCCGATGGCAACGGTATTGCTGATCAAAAAGATCGAAACCAAAAACAATATAATGATGATGCCAATCGAGACATAGCCAATGATGGCATTGACCCCCGTGAGTGCCTGCGCTGTGAGAAACGACTGGTTAATCTTGCGGATGCCTTCGATGGATTCGAGATAGTTTACCAATGCATTCTGCATGGACACATCACTCAGATAAATGTCAAAATGCGCACAGTCCTCAAGCGGATTCTCTGTGTAAAAGCTGACATCTCCAAGCTTGTTCTCCTCGACAAACTGTGCCCATGTATCCTCTGCGGACACATAGTCTACATTGCTGACCTCTGTCCTGCGCACAATCATACCGCGGATTTCCGCCACACGCTCGTCGCTCAGCCCCGCTTCGAGCAGTGCGCTGACACAGAGCCCCTGCTCCGCATTCTTTACCATATGCTGAAAGTTCGTCAGAATGGAATAAAACAGTCCAAACAGAAACAGGCACGCAGAGATCGTTGCCACAGATGCCAGCGTAAACCACTTATTCTTAAAAATATTGCGTATTCCCTGCCATATGCAGTAAAATAATGTATTAATCCTCATCGATGTAACCACCCTTCTCCTCATCACTGACAATGATGCCCTTCTTCATCGTGATCACCCGCTTCTGCATGGCATTGACAATCTCACGGTTGTGCGTGACTACCAGAACAGTGGTTCCATTGTTATTTATCTTTTCTAACAGGTTCATGATCTCCCATGAGTTTTTGGGGTCTAAATTTCCTGTCGGCTCGTCTGCAAGCAGAATCTGCGGCTTGTTGACAAGCGCCCGCGCGAGCGCCACGCGCTGCTGTTCCCCGCCGGAAAGCTGCTTGGGCCTTGCCTTGTACTTTCCCGCAAGCCCCACCGTCGATAGAATCGAGGGCACATTTTTGCGGATTTCCCTGTTTGGCATCTGGATAATGCGCTGCGCAAAAGCGACATTGTCATATACATTCCTGTCCTTCAAGAGCCGGAAATCCTGAAACACCACCCCCAGACTCCTGCGAAACTTTGGTATTGCACGTCTCTTGAGCCTGACCACATCTGTCCCATTGACAACGATTTTTCCCGATGTAGGCAGAAGCTCCCGCAGCAGCAGCTTGATCAGCGTCGATTTGCCCGACCCGCTGTCGCCCACGATAAAAACAAATTCTCCTTTATTTATATGCAGATTGACATCATTTAATGCCGGCACGCCCACCGTGTAAGCCTTGCTCACATGCTCCATCACGATCGCCTTATCGCTGGCGCCGGCACCCGAACGCCTTCTTGTTCCTGTCGTTTTCAACTTTTCGCTCCACTCCTGTTATTCATTAATATTCAAAAGATTCCATATATTTCATATACCGCACCACCATCAGCGCGATCTTGAACGTGATCGCATCCTCAAAAATTCTCAAATCCAGCCCTGTGCTCTTTTGCAGCTTATCCAGCCTGTAAACCAAGGTGTTGCGGTGAATAAAAAGCTGCCTTGAGGTTTCTGATACATTCAGTGAATTTTCAAAAAATTTGTTGATGGTCGTGAGTGTCTCCTCATCAAAATCATCCGGGCTCTTTCCGCCAAAAATTTCCTTGATGAACATCTTGCACAGCGGAATCGGCAGCTGATAGATCAGACGCCCAATCCCCAGCTCACTGTACGCGATAATATCCCGCTCGGCAAAGAAGATCTTACCCACGTCAAGCGCCATCTTCGCCTCCTTGTACGAACGGCTGACCTCCTTGATCTCCTTCACATTGGTTCCATAGGAGATATGCACATCCTTGATGCCGTCCTTGACCAGACTGTCCTCAATCGCCCACGCATACTTGTCAATGTCGCGGTTTGTCTCCGTGTCCGCAATCTCCTTGACAACAATCACATTGTTCTCATCGACTGCGGTCACAAAATCCCTGCCATTCTGCCCGAAATTCTCGCGCACCTTTTCTAATATATTTGCATCTTTCCCATTCTGGGACTCGACGATCAAAACAGCGCGTTTCACATCCGTCTGTATATGAAGCTTCTTCGAGCGGCTGTAGATATCCACCAGCAGAAGGTTGTCCAAGAGCAGATTTTTGATGAAATTGTCCTTGTCAAAACGCTCCTTGTATGCCACCATCAGATTTTGCAGTTGGAAGGCTGCCATCTTTCCCACCATATAGGCATTCTCCCCCGCATCGTTGGCGATCAGGATATACTCTAACTGCTGGTCGTCATAAATTTTAAAGAACTGGCATCCCTGTATCTCTTGGCTGTCTGCGGCTGACTTTACGAACTCTATCACGGAACCCTCAAAGCTGTTTCCGGTCGTTTTGGTGGAAGCCACCAATTTACCATCGATATCCGCCACAAAAAGCTCCACTCTTGCAATCGCCTTGATACCCTCGATGGTATTCTGCATAATCTGATTTGAAATCATATGCCCCTCTCCTTCTTATACATTATCCACAAAAAAGACAGTTGTGTCTCGTCCTTTTCCTCGCATTCTGTTTTCATTTTAATACATTTATACAAATAAATCTATAGCTGACGACAACTTTTTTATGCATTTTTTAAATGTCTTTGTTCCTGCTCTTTAGCTTTCGGCAGTTTCTACCGAAATACATATCGTAGCAGCTCCTGTTTTGTACAACAGGAGCTGCCAAATAAGCAGGAATGGAGGGTTGCTTATGGATATACCGGGTCTTTCAATGCGTATGGCTCAGACAAACCTTCTGAGTGATGTTGGCACAGCCATGCTGGCAAAAACAATGGATCAGGCAGAATCTGTCTCCGCTGCGATGACAGAGATGCTCGACGCTTCCGCGATGGAGCTCTCTGTCAATCCCGGCATCGGCGCCAATATCGACATCAGTGTGTAATGGACTGCATACTGTCTGGAAACAGCCCCAAGGGCTGTTTCTTTTGTATAAAAATTATTTGAGGCTGATGCTGTCCGCGTTTATGACAATCTTCTGGTTCTTCAGCAGATTGCCGACTGCCCGCTTAAACTCATTCTTGCTCATGCCCGTCTTGGTGCGAATCAGCTCCGGGTCTGCCTTGTCCGTAAACGGCAGCGCACCGCCGTCCTCCATCAGCCTGACAAGCTTCTCCGCATCCTTTCCAATCTGTAGATACGCCTTCTCGCGCAGGCTCAAATCCAGCTTGCCATCCTCTTTGACCGCAGACACGCGGGCGGACACCACATCGCCCACTTTGATCTCTCCATAGAGCTCCCTGTTTGGAATCAGCGCCGAAAAACGGTCATCTACCGCCACAAAAGCGCCCATATCCTGCCGGATCTCGTAGACCGTACCGCGCACGACATCCTCCTTCTGATACGCACTGGTGCGTTGCAGATAGCGGTACACCTTCATCGTGGCGGCAAGACGGCTGCTCTTGTCAACATAGAGTGCCACCAGCACTTCATCACCCTCCTGAACCTTCGCGGTCTGCTCTTTATATGGAAGTAATACATCCTTCTCAAGCCCCCAGTCCAGAAAAGCGCCAATCTTTGTCACCTGTGAGACTCTGAGCTTCCCTATCCCGCCTACGCTCAGAAGCGGCGTGTTTGTCGTCGCAATAATCCGGTCCTTGGAATCCTTGTACAAAAACACCTCAATGCTGTCGCCAATCCTGCTCCCCTGCGGCACCTGCTTTTTGGGCAGCAGCACCCTGTCCTCGATGGCAGCATTGATCTCTTCTCCCAGATATACGCCAAAATCCAGTTCCTTCACAATGAGCAGCGGCTGTTTTTTACCTAATTCAAACATCTTCTCCTATTCCTCCACATTCTATACATCCTCAACCTCCTCCTGTTTCCTGCCAAGCCTGCGAAAGATCAGCAAAAGCTCCACCACCGCTGCGGCCGCAAGCACAAACTCCGCAACAAACTGCGCATAGGCAAGCCCATACAGCGGAAACAGGTAATTCAACAGATACAGCGCCGGAATCTCCAGCACAATTTTTCTCATAATGGCAAAGACAAGCGCATTTTTCCCAAAACCAAGCGCCTGAAACACGCCGACTGCAAGAAAATCCATACACAAAAACGGCAGTCCGAGACAAAATCCCCGCAGAAACCGTATTCCATAGTCTATGATCGACGGATTGTTCATAAAAAACCGCACGACACCCTCGGCGTCGAGAAAGAAAAACACTGCCGCCGCCGTGATAAAGCCGATACTGATCTCGCCCGCAAACACAATCGCTGCCTTCATGCGCTTCTGGTTTCCGCTGGCATAATTATAACTCACAAGCGGCATGATGCCCTGCGAAACCCCCATGCAGACATACATCGGCACCATATAAATCTTTTGTGTAATGCCCATCGCTGCGACCGCATCCGCGCCAAATACTGACGTAAAATTGTTTAAGATCGTCATTCCCGTCACATTCAGCAGATTCTGAATAGAAGCCGGAATGCCCACACCGCACACGCCGAGCACGATCGCGCCCCTGAAACAAAACTGTGACGGGCGCAGGCACACACAAGTACTGTTGCGCCTGATATAGATCAGTATAAAGAAATACATACACGCCACACAATTCGAGATAAACGTGGCAAGCCCTGCGCCTGCTGCCCCCATGCCAAATCCCCACGGCAGAATTAATATCGGGTCCAGCACAATATTCAAGAGACAGCCGCTCATCGTCCCGGCGCTCGCGTGAAACGCCGCCCCCTCCGAGCGCACCATATACGCCATCACCACATTCAAAATCGCGGGCACTGCGCCCCAAGTGACAGTCCAGTGCATGTATGCCGAGGTCGCCTGCAACGTCACCTCATCTGCGCCCAAAAGCACCAGAAGCGGCGCCTTGCCCACAGTGCACAGCAGCGAAAAGACCGCGCCGCACACCAGTGCACAGTAAAAGCCAAAGGCAGAGCTTCGGTGCACCGTGTCATAATCTTTGCGCCCCAGCGCCCGGCTCATCATGCTCGAACTGCCCACGCCAAACAGGTTGTTGACCGCGTTGAACGCAAGCAATACAGGCCCTGCGAGCGTCACCGCCGCGTTTTGCACAGGGTCATTTAACATCCCCACAAAATACGTGTCCGCCAGATTGTAGAGCACCATCACCAGCGAGCTGATAATCGTGGGAACGCAAAGCGATGCGACTGCCTTTGGTATTGGTACACTTTCAAAAAGTGCTGTCCTCTTGTCAGATTTTCGAACTGCCATATTGACCTGTCTCCTCCTAAATCGTCTGCTCCTGCTCTGTCTGTGTCGTCCTTCCCAGATACCACACTGCCGCCGCGCTCACCACGACCGCACCGATGGCAAAAGCGCCTGTCTGGCAGAATGGCGGAAGCATCACCACCACAAAGGAGAGCGAATTATATAATAAATGCATAAAAATACATGGCAGCACAGACCGGGACTTCACCGCCACATATCCGAGCGCTGCGCCCACGGGGAGCACATAGAGCCCCTGCACCCAGTTTGCATGAAAAATGCCAAACATCACTGCCTGTATCAATATCACTGCAGGTGTCGAAAAATACCGCTGCAAATGCTTGAGAATCAATCCTCTCATTATGCACTCTTCATTGACTGGCGCCAAGATCACCGCTGCAAGCATTGCCAGAATCTGGCTTCCGCCAAGCGCAGACTCCATCATGTCCGTATAATCCTCCATCGTCTGCGGGCTTGCCACAGCGATCACCGCCGCAATCAGAAGCGCCAGATAATACAGCCCCACACACCCAATGACAATCATGGAAAATGTTCTGTGCCGCAGTACCTGCTTCCGAAAATACTGCTTGTCCTGCGCTGTTTTATGCCTGCCCCAGACCAGCCAGTACGCGGGCACTGAAAATACTGCCATCGCAAAAGTGGACGCCACTGTCAGCAGGGTCATATAATTTCCATCCATCACAATCTGCATGGCGGCGCGCTGGGCATCCTGCGCGTCCATTCCCGTCTCAAGCATACCCGCCGTCACCGCCGCCATCACGCCCACCAAAGCGATCAGCAGCTGCAACAGAAAAAACAGCCCCATTATCACAAAGCTTACGAGAAGCCCCTCCACAATTTTTTTACCGATTCCTTCACCTTTGTTGTATTCCATCATAACCTCCAATCTCACTCTCTATACCGTAACACGACAGCCCGATTCTGTCAAACCCTTGTTTTCACACTGTCTTTTACGTAAACCGAGCAGGGAAGCGCCATCTTCCCCTGCTGGGTGCCCGTGTGCATAAAAAGTGGATACTCTTTCAAGTATCCACTGGATTTACATGTACCATAATGTGTTTTACACTGGAAAAGCTCTGCTCTATAGCGTCATGCACATGCTCCGCAATCTTGTGCGCATCCCGGAGCGATGCATCGCCGTCTGCACTGATCTCAATATCCACATAGACGCGGTTGCCAAAAACCCTTGTGCGCAGAAGGTCTACACCGAGCACCCCCTCCTGTTCCAGCGCACAGTTTTTCAGGCTGTCCTCTAGCTTCTCATCACAGGCCTTGTCAACCATCTTATCAATGGCGTCCTTAAAAATATCATACGCCGCCTTCTCAATAAAAAAGCAAATACACAGGCTGGCAATGGCGTCACAAACCGGATAGCCAAGCCTTGCCCCCGCAATGCCGACCAGTGCACCGACAGATGAGAGCGCATCCGAGCGATGATGCCACGCATCCGCCATCAGTGCACTTGAATTGATCTTTTTCGCATAACTTCTGGTATACCAGTACATGCCCTCCTTCACCGCAATCGACACGACCGCTGCCACAAGCGCGAGCACGCCCGGCACTGTGAGTTCCCCATAATTTCCAGATAAAATTTTTGCGACGGCTGTATAGCCGATGCCCAGTCCCGTAAATGCCAGAATCGTCGCAAGGATAATTGCCGCCACGCATTCCATGCGCTCATGCCCGTAGGGATGTTCTTTGTCCGATGCCTTTCCTGACAGCCGGATTCCGATGATGACAACAACGGTGCTGATCACATCCGACGCGGAGTGTATCGCATCACTGACCATCGCCCCGGAAGAGGCAAGTATCCCCGCAAGCAGTTTAAATGCGGACAGCAGGACATTTGCCACAATGCTCACCGCAGAAACTTTCATGGCTGCCTTTTCAAATTCGTTTTCTGATTTCAATTTTAATTTCATAGAAATCCCGCCTTTCTGTAGACATCAGTTCTCATATGCATCAGTTCCAGTATGCGCCAGTACTGGCAATGTGTCTATATTCCTGAAAAACGGGACAAAAAACACACCCACGTATCAGTATTAGCAACTACTGTCCCGCGGATGTGCAAAATCCACTGTCGCAATGCGACCCGGCTCCAAGGGTACTGCCCCGGCCTGCTCAGTTTGTACTGTAGTATGAATGCAGTGCAAAGAGTTTGTTGGTATAGTGTATGTAACGCGTATACTTTGGTTACATTTTTATCAATATATCATATATTTTGAGGGATTTCAAGCGTATTTTTCCAATCTGCCTGTTTCATTCAGAATAAAATCATGTTATAATAGATGCAAGCTGTTCTGCACATGGGCATGAACAGCTCCTATTCAATCGGAGGTAGATCTTATGGGATGTCTAGCTGTTTTATTTGCATTAAATGAACAGGAACTTGAAACCTTTCTCAACGTGGAACGCACAGAGCGTGCCTACTACATGCATAACGAGATCGAAGAAAATTTCTGGAATGATTTTCCTGAATATGTCTGTGAATTAGATCAATCGTGGGATGCCATGCACCGTATGCTGACAGACGGCAGTCTAAACTTTGAAAACCAGTATCCCCCTTTATGCAATGTAATTTTTGGCGGTGAATTTGTATATGGACTTGTGCGCGAACCTTCCGGGGAGGTCACCATTCCCGATGAGGAAGACGATGCATATATTATCTTGAAAACGCCCCAGCAGGCAGCCGAGATCGCCCAAGCGCTCCCCAACAGAACCAAGGAGGAATGCCGGCAGTGTTATGACAAAATCGACGAGGAAGACTACGGCTCTGCGTTAGACGACGAGGATTTTGAATACACATGGGCGTATTTACAGGATAGTCTGGAGTTCTGGAAAATCGCGGCGGCGGAAAAAAGATACGTGCTGTTTACTGTTGACCGGTAATGAATTTGTTCGAGGAGGGACCGACTGTGAACCATAAACCAACTGCTGTGATATTGTTTCTTTCCATTCTTCTTTGCTGTCTCCTGTCAGGATGCGCCGGTTTACTGAAAAATGAGCACATGGATCAGGAAACAGAGCTGCTTATTGCCGCTCTCAACGCGGACGACGCCGACCAAATTTTTGACGCCATGTATCCTGATGTTGTTACCCGGGAGGAGTTTGACAACTCTTATGAATCCATCCGCCAGATTTGGAACCAATGTGATGAACATACAATAAAACTAAACTCCATCCATTTTAATAATAATAAAAATAAGTCCGAACATATCTTCACCTGTCAGGCACAGTATTATATCTACACCCCTGAAGATTCCTATACCCTTAACCTCACTTACCGCTCTGATGATCAGGGCAAGGGTATATATGGCTTTCATCTCGCCCCCGGAACCACACCGGTGCTGATCAGCGGCGGTTTTACGACTTTTCGCACAAATTCCGTATTTCAGTGGATTGTGCTCGTTTTTTGTGTGCTGTCTTACATTTTTATCCTAGTGACAGCGGCTGACATTCTCAGGAAGCGCCCTCGGCTGTACGGGGCATGGCTTGTGGCGTCGTTCGCCTTTGTTTACTTGCAGATACGTTTTGCGCCGAACAATCTTCATGTTGGCGGAAGCATCCAATTATTTGTGATATCCGCGCTGAAAGTTTACAATGCCGGTGTTCGGAATTTTGTCGTCGCCTTTCCTGTGGGCGCACTGGTCTATTGGTGTATGCGCAAACGGCTGTTGGCGAAAAAGCAAAATTTGCCTGTTTAAGCCTTTAAGTCCAAATTGGCACCAGCTCCCGCCTGTTGGGCTTTGATTTGATCTTCCCCGCAAATGAGACTGGAACAAACAAACTCCATAACGCACCTTTTAGAAATACCTTGTTTTTCAGCAGCGTTTTTCTTACTCTCTTATTTCTGTATGGGAACATTTTGCTCCCGTTGCTTTTTTAATCGTTCTTTCGCTTCGGAAACCGTTTCACCCTCTTTTGTCAAATACTGTTCGACAAACTTATCTTCAACTTTCTTATAGCCGCCCACTACTGCCTGCTCAATCTTAGTGTAGCCATCAACTACACCTTTTTCCGATCCCCACAACGCCTAGCACAATGCCTAAAATCATGTTGTTAAATACCATACAAAGACACATGCCAATACCAAACAGCAACGCTCCAGCCATTCCTACAATTACCGTTCCTATCGTTTTTCCGCTGATCTTAACAGGTTCTTTTCCCTCCATTTTGCGCCATATAAGCAAGTCAGCAAGGAGGACAAGCAAGCCGATTACACCAGACACAATACCTTGACTGAAAGCTCCCCATTCTGGCATAAGAACCATACACATTCCAAGAGAAAAGAAAATTCCTCCGATTACACCAAGTACTTGAGAGTAAAAAGTTCTATCAAAAAAATAACTCTTCCATATGGATTTATG
>ERZ779632.23-NODE-23-length-99840-cov-13.043033_pt1 | contig 99840 bp, 84 predicted proteins | sample MGYA00514194_ERZ779632 | MGnify/ENA primary metagenome ERZ779632 (study PRJEB29562, sample SAMEA4376704) | mouse gut metagenome | isolation source: Cecum | study: EMG produced TPA metagenomics assembly of the A DSS colitis mouse model was used to assess the... | reverse complement strand
TAGAACAATCACAGCTGGAGCCATTAATGCCATGGTCAAAGGACCTGCCTGTTGACTGCTACAGCAAGCGTCGCGACTAAGCGGCGTTTAATTTATCGTAGGGCGAGAAATTTGACCTTTACTTCGGTCATTCCGTTGGATACGGAAGAAAATCGGGTTTTATCGGATCTTTCAGGGGTACTTGTGAAATATGATGTGCGGTTTGATCAGGAGCCGCAGTGGAAAGTGGGCGATCAGACCTACGAGGTTAGAGTAAAGGTTGATTTTAAAGAAAATGTTGCAGAAATAGGGCTTTGGAGCAGGAATAAGAGTACCGTTAATTATTGGGGTGATGACTGGAACGACTTGAAGCGAAAGTATGGTGTAGAGAAGGTAGTTGATTTGGAGATGAAATTCGCAGAATACACTGCTTGTCCCAAGGTAGAAGAAATCGCGGAGATATGGAAGCCGTTTTCTGGTCGAATGGATTTATATGAAGCTTGGAGACTTTATAATGATAGTTTACAAGAAGCATATATGAAGGCTAAAACGACGGAAATGGAATGTCCTGATTCTGTGCAGGTGAGTTCAAAATATGGGAGAATTGCATGTGTTTATAATGGGATTGCGGCGGGTGATTTGGTACCATATCCTTCTCAGTATGAAAATGGTTGTGGTGTATTTTTGCTGAGAGACACATGGAAACCGATGGTTGATATCAGCCGATCTAAAGTATCAGAGTTGCCATTGATTGTTTTATTAGCCATTTGCGGTATTCTAAGTAAGCATCAAATGCTGGATCAGCCGGGGCTGAGATGGGAGGGCTTAGGCGGGTGGAGAAACAGTACTTTAAAAGATTGGAGGAAAATCAAAAATTCTCAGCCCGATATGTGGCTATGGAAGAATCAGGAGTATATTTTTGCAGAGATTAAGAGTATGCTACAAAAGCCTTTGCGGGGTGTCATAGCCAATCAGCTTACTCTATATGGTAATAGTGGTTACGTGGTTATACATAGGTATTTAATAGCCAGCTTTCAGGATCAATACCGACTGCTTATTAATTACGAAGAAGGTCAGACGATTACCTTCTGTGAAAAGGACGGACATGAACCTGACGAAATCTATGATTTGTTCCCGCCCATGATGTTCTGCATGGCCGCAAGCGATCAGAGCCGTCGGTATATTTGCTGCGAAGACGCTTTTATACGAAGAGGTATTACGGCGGATCATCCGTTTATTATATGGCTGCTAAACAATGCAGCGCAGTTAAAGCAATATTATCAAAGACAGTTTCAACAGATTGTGGATTGTCTCTGTCAAAAGAATGCGGAAGAAATTATGAGAGAATGCAATGATATCCGTAAACAGCTGACAGCGTTTCCAGAACACCATGGTGTAGAAGTGGGTTCTTTCCCACAGTTAAGCAAGAATGATTTCTGGTATATAAAAGAAAATTGAAGAAGCCACAGGACATTGATCCGATATAACACAGGAGTATCCCATGAAAAAAACCATTAAAACCGCCATACTTACCCTGCTCCTCCTCACCCTGACCGTTTCCACGGCATTCCTGGCATATTTACATTTCTTCGCGTCAGACGTTAATGATCTTTCCGGGGAGTGGACGGCGGAGATTGATCTGACAAAGCAGGCCACTGTCTCGGCTTATAGCTGGTTACAGGACATAGAAGGGGTGTCTCTTTCTCTGGAAGAGACAGAGGCTTACATACCGGAATTGACTGTTCGGGTCGACCTTTCTTTTGAGCAGACTGTCGACGCAGCCGGCACTTTTTATTGCAGTGTGTCGCCGGAAAGCTATGAAGCTTGTCTACAGACAGCTTACGGGGCGCTCAGGACAGCCTTTCATGATCTGTTGGCCGAGAGGTTTCATATGGCGGGTTATACGGGCAGTACGGATGAGGAAGCGCTGGAAGCTCTTGTGGTGGAAACCTTCGGGATGTCCACGGAGGAGTATCTGGCGGCCAGTGTTCCCGGGCTGCTGCCTTTGTTTGATACGTTGCAGGCTCGTTTCGACGGCGGCGGTACTTACGAAATCACAGAAGGCGTTCTGACCAGACGGTTTGAAGAGGAGGGGACGGTTGTGACAAGGATGGAAACCTGCATTCGGCAGGACGGCCAACTGATTTTGCTGGAAGAAACTGGCGCAGATTCTTCGGTCGTTTCCTCCGATGAATACCCTGTGGTCTATACCTTACGGCAGTCCGCAAAATGAGCGGCTGCGACGGGTTGCTGGTAAAATCGGTTAAAAAATATAATGGGGGAGGGCGCTTATGAAAACGATCCAAAAGAAAACAGGTACTTTTTTCCTGTCTGTTATGCTGATCTGCATGCTTCTGCCGGTTCGGGCGGATGCAGGCTTTGCAATTCCGGGAGTCTGTCAGGTGCAGACGGATACCGGCGTTTCGGGTACGGTAAAGACGCTGGATTACAGCTACGAGGACAACGCCTATTTCTCCCTGCGGGACATGGCCATGCTGTTGAAGGATACGGAGAAAGCCTTCTCCCTGGAAGTGACGAAAAATACCGTTTCCCTGAATCCGGGAAGCGTCTACGCGCCGGTGGGAGTAGAAAACGTTCCCTGGGAAGAGGCGGAAAATCCTGATATTTCCCTGCGTCGAAACGAGTTCCTGATAAACGAAGAAAAGGCCTCTTATTATACGTTGATTACAGCACTGCCCTCTGGCGATTACGACTGCTTTATGATGGCGGCGGATCTGGCCATGATACTGGATATGGAGATCAGCGTTTCCGCCGGAGACTATATGGAGATTCATACAAAAGAACCTTTTTACGTCTCTCCTGCGGCATTGGAGGAGGCCGGATATTTTTACGGGGTAAACAGCGTGCTGGCGGGAGACGCGACTACCGGGGAAATATACTACGAATATCAGTCTGACGTGCCTTATCCTATCGCAAGCACATCCAAGCTGATGACCTGTCTTTTGACCATGGACGCCATTGCGGCGGGGGAGCTTGCTCCTGACGAGCAGGTCACGATTTCGGAGGCGGCCGAGGCATTGGCCGGTTCGGGAGACGGGGTGGTGCCGCTAAAGGCCGGAGAACAGATTACGGTACGGGAGCTTCTGGTGGGAGCCCTTCTGCCTTCCAGCAATGAATGCGCGCTGTGTCTGGCGGAAGCCATTGAGGGATCGGAGGAAGCCTTTGTTTGGCGGATGAATGAGAAGGCGCAGGAGCTTGGCCTTTCTCAGGCGGTCTTTTTTAACTGCAACGGGCTGCCCGTCTACACACAGGACATGATTCCCGCAAAACTGCAAAACAGCATGAGCGCGGGAGATATGTTCCGGCTGGTGTCTTATCTGTTAAAAGTGTATCCTCAGATTACGGACATTACTTCCATGAAGGAGGCGACGCTGGAATCGCTCGATCTTGAGGTGAAAAATACGAATCCGCTGCTGCATAATCTGCCTGAGGTTACGGGACTGAAAACCGGTACTACCAACCGGGCGGGCGCCTGTCTGGTCACATCACTGACCGGGGACGACGGAGTTATGGAGCATGATCTGGTGGTGATTGTTCTAGGCACGGAGGATTCCGTGGAGAGAGGAAGGGTTTCCGGTCTGCTGGCAAGATACGTCCTGTATGCCTTTGACGGTGGTGCAGAAGAGACGGCCCCCGGCACGGAAGAGGAGGCGTCCGGCACAGGGGAAGGCGCTTGGGGAAATTTCCCTGTAAACGCTGAGGCGGCCGTGGAACGGATTCTTCGGACAGCACGAAAGCGATAGAATTGAACAAAGGAGACATAATTATATATTATGTAAACTAGAATGCAAAATATACCATAAAAAATGCGAACTGTACCCAATCTGTTTCTCCCAATGTGAATTTTCTGTACAATTAATCATACAGAGCTTTTTGCGGGCTTTGCAGTAAAAGCAAAGAAAAGAGACGACTAAGAAGGAGACAGAGGGTATGAAAACAAAGAAACTCAGCATTGCCGCGCAGCTTTTTCTTTTCATTTGGGGGGCGGCCATGGTTGTTGCGGCGATTGTGGGAAGCATTGCCTACCTGAATATGGGCAGCTTTCTCCAGAAAAAATGCAAGGACGACGTCATGGAAATCGCAGTCATTGCCGCGGAAAACGTGGATGGAAAAACATTTGCGAACGCCATGAAGGGGAACGAGACGGCGCTTTTGGAGGTTAAGGACAGTCTGAGTTTCTTTCTGGCAGGCAATTCTGTCACTTATGTGTATACGCTGATGCCAAAGGATGCGGAATGGTTTCAGTTTGTGGTGGATACGGACCCGGAGGATCCGGGAGAATACGCGGAGGTCTATGAGGCGCAGGACGCCATGTTTGAAGCCATGAAGGGCGGACCTTCCGTGACAGAGGACCCGTTCACCGACGAATGGGGAACTTTTTACAGCGGATATGCGCCGATTACGCAGGACGGAAAGGTGCTTGGCATTGTGGCGGTGGACTATGAGGCTTCTTCCATACAGACTTCCTTAAACAGTCTGATCCGCAATATTCTGCTTGCAGTGGGCGCAGCCATTCTGTTTGCCGCTTTGGCGGCTCTGCTTGTTGCAGTCAGAATGCGCCGCAATTTTATCAAGGTAAACGATAAGATCCTTGAGGTGGCTTCCGACGACGGCGATCTTACGAAAGTCCTGAATATTACGTCGGGAGATGAGCTTGAGGTAATTGGAAACAGCCTGAACAGGCTTCTGGAAAAGACCGGAAATACGATCAGGGAGATTAAGGGCGGAACAGGCAGTATTGAAACGAAAATGGAAAACATTAACACCCATGTGACGGACTCTGCGGCCAGAGTCAGCGGCATTAACGAAACCATACATTCCATGGCGGCCTCTTCCGAACAGATTGCGGCGTCGGTGGGGACGGTGGGCGACCAGGTGGACATTGTTTACCGGGATATACAAAATATTGTGGAGATTGCGGCGGATAATACGATCAGTTTGCAGGAAATCAATAACGCTTCTGTGAAACTTCGTGATACGGCGCAGGCATCCTTTGACGGAGTCGGCAGAAACGTGGAGAAAATGTCACTTTCCTTACAGGAAGAAAAGAAGAAAGCGGAGGCGGTGCTTCGTATCAAGGAGCTTTCGGAGACCATTCTGGGGATATCCGGGCAGACGAATCTGCTGGCGCTGAATGCGTCCATAGAGGCGGCCAGAGCCGGAGAAGCAGGAAAAGGCTTCGCGGTAGTGGCGGGAGAAATCGGCGCGCTGGCGGGCAATACCAACGATGCCGCCAATGAGATCCAGAAAATGAGCAAGGAAGTGGTGGAAGCCATTCAGGGACTTAACGCGCTGGCGGATCAGATGCTGCGCTTTTTGCAGGATGAGATTTCGGCGGATTATCAGAAGTACGGGGATATTTCCCGCGGCTTTACGGAAAAATCAGACGGAATCCGAAAATCCATGGAGCGGTTCCTTAAAAATATGGAAGAGCATGCCGGCGTACTGGAAGAGATTCGCGGCGCCATGGAGTCTGTAGGCGAGGCGTCCGAAGAAAGCAGTGCGGAGATCATTCACCTTTCCGGGCTGCTTGCAGATATCGACGGGGAAATGAAGAATATTGAAACCGCCGTCACGGAAACCTTCCTGGCAATTTCGGACATGAACCATGAGCTGAGCGGCTATCGGGTTTAGAAAAAGTTGACGGACCGTTGTGGGAAATACAGGCGGTCCGTCATTTATCTTATGGATACTTATGGGTTACATCTTTTACAGGGCGCATATCCCTGAGAAATAATACTTTCACGGCTTTCACTGCTGTCCTGTCTGTTTTTTGTGGGCAGGGAATTGCAGGAGGGCCTGTGAAATTTTTTTGTTTTGGTGTTCAGAACATAGGTAAGCTCGTATGTGACGTCGGGGGTGCTCTCCAGCGGCTTTTCCTCTATGGCGGGCGCACTTTCCTGTGTTCTTTTTTCTATGGCGGCCGCGCTTTCACGCTGTTGAGCGGCCGGGGCCGTTTTGGGGGACTGCGTTGCGGAAGAGGATGCATGACCGCCCGCAGGTTCGCCGGCCTTCCAGCTTTCGGAGGCGGGGACGTTAAAGGAGATCGACCTGCCGTCGGTGGAGGCGATGATGGTGCCTGCCTCGTCGGTTCGGTACACCTTAACGCCGGCTGTCCTGAGGGTGTTTAGCGTTTCTGCATGGGGATGCCCGTAAGCGTTGTCCGCGCCGCAGCTGATGACGGCATAAAAAGGATTGACCGCCGCGAAGAAGTCCGCGGAAGTGGAATATCGGCTTCCGTGGTGGCCAATCTTATACACATCCGCCGATACGTCAACGCCTGTTTTCAGAATATCCTTTTCAGCCGCTTCCCCGGCGTCCCCCGTAAACAGAAAAGACCGGGTTCCGTTTTTTAAAAGAAGCGCGATGGAAGCGTCGTTGGGATTGTCGTACTCCTTACCGGGGGCCAGAATGGTTATGCTGGCGGAGCCGAGCGTATAGTTTGAATTGACCTTTGGAGTCGATGCTTTGAGTCGTTTATTATCCAGCGACTGAATCAGTTTCAGATAGGTTTTGTTGTCCTTTTCATAATTGGATACAAATACGTTATCAACAGCAAACTTTGTGATAATCACAGGCGCGCCGCCGATGTGGTCGGCGTCCGGGTGGGTCAATATAAGATAATCCAGTCTGGTGATCTTTTGCTTTTGCAGATAATTCTGGATGGCGGTGCCTCTGGTATCGTCGCCCGCATCAATCAGCATGGCGTGTCCGCCGCAGGTGACAAGGGTTGCGTCGCCCTGCCCCACGTCGATAAAATGTACTTCCATCTGGTCGGGATTTGAAGCAAAAGCCGGTTTTGGGGCGGAAAAGATAAAGCCCGCCAAAAGGAACGCAGTCAGGGTCAGATAAAGGATCCTTTGATACGTTTTTTTCATGGCAAAGACACCTCTTTTTGATGTTCGATATTAGTTTGTTCAGGGAATACAGGTAGTATATCACAGTCTGAGAGCAGGAGTCAAAACCACGCCGGTAAAAGCATGAGAAAGAAAGACGGTGATTCGAAATCCTGTTGCAATATGCAGTCGTTTCTGTTAATCTGAATATGAACAACCGTTTGCGCACGAGCGAAACGCACTATTACGAAAAGAAGCTCCGGGCGCGGGAGACGGGGTCTTTATACAGAGAACGGAAAGGACGCGTCATGGAGGAAAGAAATCTTACAATCGCAGACATTGCGCAGGAGCTTGGCGTATCGAAAACAACCGTGTCCAGAGCCATATCCGGCAAGGGCAGGATCGGCGAAGGAACCAGAAACCGGGTGCTCCAATATATCGAAGCCCACAACTACAGTCCTAATGTGATGGCAAAGGGGCTTGCCCAGAAGAAAACCTATAATCTGGGCATGACGCTGCCGGGAGACTACAATATTGAAGAGCTGCCCTTTTTCCAGAAATGTATGCTGGGCATCAGCCGCGCGGCGCTGGAGGCGGGATACGATATATTGATTTCCATGGTCACTGCGGACAGTATGACACAGCTTGAGAGAGCGGTAAAAAACCGTAAAGTGGACGGAGTGATTCTTACAAGAACGCTGACGGACGATGCCCCCATGCGGTATTTGCAGGAAAACGGCGTACCCTTTGTGGCCATTGGCAGCACCCAGGACGGGCAGGCGGTACAGATTGATAACGATCACGAAAGCGCATGCAGAGAGCTGACGGAGATTCTCCTGAATCGGGACATCCGGAGAATGGCGCTGATCGGCGGCAGTGAAAGCTATGTTGTCACAAAAAATCGTCTGCAGGGATTTATGAACGCCTTTGAAAAGAGAACGGATTGGGACGGAGAAAGAAGTGTCTTTTTAAATGTGAGTGACAGCCGTATGGTGGAGAATATTCTGCAAGAGTTATTGACCAAACAGGTCGAATGTGTTGTCTGTATGGATGATTTTCTGTGCGGCTGTGTGTTAAATACGTTACAGCAGAAGCGGATTGCAGTGCCGGAGCAGATACAGGTGGTTTCCTTCTATGACAGTTCCATACTGGCCAACCGGATTCCGGCAGTCACGTCCATACGTTTCGACGTGGAGGAGCTGGGACGGAAGGCCTGCGAGCTGCTTTTGCGGATATTAGACGGAGAAGAGGCAGAACGGCGCACCCTTCTCGGATATGAGGTGTGTATGCGGGCGTCGACGAAATAGACAGGAAAAGGAGCAGTGTTTACTTTTTTGAGTTTACAACAAAGTGCAGCATATTGCTATGGAATCGCTCATACGGATATGCGATGCGCTGGACTGTGAACTGAAGGACGTGGTGAAACTGGTAAAACAGCGGAGTAATCTCTCACAGTTTTGAAAACAGATATGAGCAGGAGGTTGTCATCAACCTCAATGCAGTTTATGGACTGGGAAAATCAACTGCCGCCATCCCCTTGACATTGCTTTCACAGGCTTATAGAATAGGAAGTAACAATCAGATATAAAGGTAAATTCATGGAGGTGAGTGAGCAATGTGGATGAAGAAGTTATTGGCATATTGCGCGGCAGGGCTGCTGATGGCAGGTTTGACAGTGATGCCCGTATCGGCGCATGGACATCATGCACAGGCGGCAGTTCCTGCGGATCAGGTATGCGGGCTTTGTACGTATGCGGATTGTGTGAATGCCGGACTGCACACCCATGATAATCAGACTTATTGCGGATATAATCATGAGTGCGGTTACTGTGACGGTTCCTGCGGCGCGGTGGGCGTATGTACGGTGGAAGGCTGTGCCGAGACGGGATATCATGTTCATGATCAGCAGACTTACTGCGGTTATGATCACGGGTGCGGTTATTGCGACGGTTCCTGCGGTGTTGTGGGTATTTGCGGCGTGGAGGGCTGTACCCAGGCGGGACGGCATGTGCATGGAGAGCAGACCTACTGTGGCGCCGGTCATGCCAACGGCTACTGCGATAATTCCTGTGTGAGAAGTACGGCAGGACAGGGATCCGGCCAGCGCAGCGGTTACGGCCATCACGGACACCGTGGCCACCACGGCAGATAATAACGAAACGATTTGATACCGGGATGAACGGGAAGGCAGTTGTACATGGAGAAATTACCATGACGGCGGCCTTCTTTTTTTCGGATCTTTCGAAAAACAGATTGACAGATTCTGTGCATTTTGATATGCTTTGACTATGAACAACCGATTGCGCAAAGTGAAATTCGCCAAAGTTACTGGCGGAAGAACAGGTGCAGAAACGGATAACTATAATCAAAACGGAGGGAAGGGCGGAATGGATAAGTTTATTGTCAACATCATCCATCGGCCGGAGATGGTACCTGAGTATGCGGAGAAGGTAACCGGGCACGGCAAAGAAGAAGATATCGGAAGGAAAGAGCTCTTGACGGAGTCCCTTGATATTTTCAAAACACAGCAGGCAATTGCGCATAAAAACGGATTAAAGACCACGATTCAAATGACATACGCTTCCTTATTTAATGACGAGGCGGTGGCGCTTGCAAAAGCGGATCACGAGAAGTACGGCGACGAGATTGCGTTATCTCTTCTGGGTCTTCCCTGCGAGGAATTTCGTGAGAAATATAAGACCAAAGATTTTTGTATCTGGATGTTTTCCATGGAGGATAAAAAGTCCATTGTGGACGATGTGTTTGGCAAATTCCGTGACCGGTTCGGATTTTATCCCGAGTCTACGGGTTCTTATTACATGGATGCTGATCTGATAAATTATATCAAGGAGAAATACCCAATGGTGAAGTGCGCCGTGGCCACATGCTGGGAAGAAGGGCCGAAGGCTTACCATACCTGTAATAATTCCTGGTATACGTTTATGGACGGCGGTCCCTGGGCGCCCTGGATTCCCAGTAAGCAGAACACCCATGCGCCGGCGGCGAACGAGGCGGAGGATTCCGGCATTGTAGCGATTCCTCATTTATCCCGTGATCTGATTGCCTGTTATGACGGTAACGGCTCCAATTTTGGCACCCATCCTCAGAATGTCCTGCGGAGCATGTGCTACGACTCCAAAACATGGGAGTATCCGTACCTGTATAACCTGATCGACCAGTTTCGGGCATTGGCGAAATACAATAACGGTTATGCCTATAACATGATGTTTGTAGGGCCCGGCTGGATGAACAAGATGGGCCGCTGGGAAGCGCCTTACGAGCTCCTGCTTAAGTCCTATGAGGACGGTATGGCTTATTATGGACAGCTGAAAAAGGAAGGAAAGCTGGACGACATGACCATGGCGGAGTTTGCGGACTTCTACCGGCAGAACAGAAGACTTACGGAGCCGGAATGCGCGCTGTGGAGAGATATTTTATATGGTTCGGATAAGCAGCTGTTCTGGTACTGCGATCCTTACATGAGAGTCTGCGCCAATATGGATCAGGGCGGCGCGATTGTGGATCTGCGGCCCTATGCGGCCAAGCTGGAGTGGCCGGTGGGTATCGGCACGAAGCATGTGACGGACGCGTCCTATCCTTTTCTGATTCAGGAGAAATACCGGGCTGGCTACTTCACCCACTATGCGGGGGAGGGTACGGTCAGAAGCGCGAAGCTTGTGCATAACGGGGAGGAAGTGGATCTTTGTCTGTGCAGGACAAAGGCGCATTTTACGCAGGAAGGCAATACCAGAATCCTTACCCTTGATCCGGTAGATATTGAGTTTTATGATCTGACCGTGAAGTTACAGACGAAGATGTATTTTGAGGAGGGCAGCTCCCGGATTAAGATCGAGAGAACGGTTCTTGAAATGAGCGATCCCGAGGCCCAGGTGGAGATCAACGAATATATGGTGGCATGCTATGGCACCACGGAGTATTCTGAGGATATGTCAAATGTGGTTCTGTCCGTTACCGACGGTTCCCGCACGGAAAAGATTGATTATGCCTACAAGTGCCGCGAGGCGCAGATTGCGGGCGCCACTGAGGCAGCAGCGGTGATTCCTGAGATCGGGACGCGGGTGTCCATGAGCTGTGAAAAGAAGGAGGCAGTGTGTTATATCAGAGAGGGCTATGCGTTCTCGCCGATGTTTACGTTAGGCTGCACCACCAAATTAAAAGATAAGGAGGTATTTGCGACATGGCTCAATCTGGCAAAGGCAAATTAAATTACAGATGTCCCTCCTGTTTTATGAGGGATTTGGACATTGATATGTTTTATGATAAGGAGAAGAAGGAATACCACTGTATCCGATGCCAGTATGTGGGAACGGAGGAAGATGTGCTGGCGAAAAATGAGCTGGTGCGTTTTCGGTATAAGGACGCAATGAAGCGGTTTACGAAGTTTGATTTTGATTAAAAATGGCGAAAGATGGAATTTTACGTCGCCGCGCTTTCGCTCCGATCGTAACGCAGCAGACGCTAAGCTCAGAAAAACTTCGCTAAGCGCTGGCGTTACTTTAGGGGCTCCTTGAAAATTCCATCTTTCGTTCGGCCAATGCGATGAACGGAAAAGGAAGAATGAATTATGAAATTTTATAAGGGCATGGACTTATCCACCATAAAAGAGGTGGAGGGCCTTGGCGGAAGATTTTACGACCACGGGGAAGAGAAGGATGTGTTTGAGATTCTGAAAAGCTACGGCATGAACGCAGTGCGTCTGCGGCTGTGGAACGATCCCTACGGGCCGGACGGCACGCCCTACGGCGCGGGTACGAACGATCTGCCAACCACGCTGGAGCTGGCAAAGAGGGCAAAGGCGCAGGGAATGGAAGTGCTTCTTTGTATGCATTACAGCGATTTTTGGGCGGATCCCGGGAAACAGCGGGTTCCCAAGGCATGGCGCGGAATGGATGCGGAGCAGTTGACTGAGGAAGTCTATAGTTTTACGCGGGATACCCTGCTTGCCATGAGGCGGGCAGGGGCATTTCCCGATCTGATTCAGGTGGGCAACGAACTGACAAACGGGATGCTCTGGCCCCAGGGAAAGCTGTTAGAATGCGGCAATTATGATAATCTGGCGAAGTTTGTCAGCGCGGGCATCAGAGCGGTGCGTTCTCTGGATCAGGAGATTCCGATTATGATTCATCTGGATAACGGCGGCAACGCGCCCATGTATCGGGACTGGTTTGATCATTACTTGGAGCGGGGGGAGGATTTTCAGATCATCGGACTTTCCTACTATCCGTTCTGGCACGGCAGTTTGGAAGAGCTGAAAAATAATATGAACGACCTTGCTGTGCGCTACGGTAAGGAACTGGTGATCGCGGAGGTTTCCATGGGATTTACCATGGCGGATTACGGGGTATATGAGAAGCTTGCGCAGGAAGAGCGGAAGGGTTACGCCACGAAACCGGAGCTGGTGGAAAAGCTGGAATTTCCCATGACGAAAAAGGGACAGGCGGATTTCATGAAAGCACTGTTTGCAGTGATAGACCAGGTGCCGGAGAACAAATGCAGTGGTTTCTTTTACTGGGAACCGGCATGGATTCCTGTGCCGGGATCAGGCTGGGCCAACGAGGCGGCGCTTCAATATATAGAAGAAAAAGGACCGGGCGGCAATGAATGGGCAAATCAGGCACTTTTTGACTATGAAGGTCAATCGTTACCGGCGCTGGAAGTGATTCGCGACTATATGCCGAAAGCAAGGTAAAACGCCGGGGACAGCGGGGAAGGATAAAAGAATGCGGCGGAGTGGAGCGAAAGCAAGGTGACGGCTTGAAATTTCACGGCGTTCGGGTTAAAATAGGAAGAAGCGTTTCGCACATTATTTTAACGAAAGGAAAACAGGTATTTAGTTATGAAAAACTGTCAAAACAAATGGGTGCGCGCCGCGATCCCGGCGCTGCTCCTGCACTTCAGTATCGGTACTGTGTACTGCTGGTCTATTTTCAGTCAGGAGATCGCTGACTACATAGGATTTTCTAAGGCAGCCACGGAGTGGGCGTTCAGCTTTGCCATTTTCTTTTTGGGAATGTCAGCGGCCTTTTTGGGGAATGTAGTGGAGAAGGATATACATAAATCGTCCCTGATTGCTGCGGTTACGTTTGCCATCGGCATGGCGGGCACCGGCTTTTTCATCTATTATGGAGGAAGCCATCCGGGCAGCGTTTTATCTCTCGTGGGTATTTATGTCTGCTACGGGTTTATTATGGGAATCGGCCTTGGCACAGGGTATCTGTCTCCGGTAAAGACGCTGATGCTCTGGTTTGAGGATAAGAAGGGTCTGGCTACAGGTCTTGCCGTAGCTGGTTTTGGCGGCGCGAAAGCGATTGCGAGCCCGATCATGCAGGCGCTTCTCGGTAATCTGGGAGAAGGCGGGATCTACAAGATGTTTTATATTCTTGCGGCGGTGTACTTTGTTATGATGTTTGTCGGACATCTTCTTTTGGCGAAGCCTGAGGGCTGGCATGAGCCGCAGAAGAAGGAGAAGGGACAGGGCATCATGGCGACGATCAAGACCCGTCCCATCAGCAACTATATCGGTATCTGGCTGATGTTCTATATTAATATTACCTGCGGTCTGGCGCTGATTTCGCAGGAAAAGATGATTGTAAAATGTATCGGTCTTGCCGGCGTGGTGGGCGTGATCTCCACGGTAACTGCGATTTTCAATGCGGGCGGCCGTTTGGGCTTCTCCGCATGGGCGGATCATTTGAAGGACAGAAATACCATTTACAAGCTGATCTTTATTCTTTCCATCGTATTTACCGGCGGTGTGATTCTGACCAGAGGCATCGAGAACGGCGAGGGAAATATTCTTCTCGTTATTCTGGTACTGGCGCTGCTTTTCATGGTAAACGCCGGATACGGCGGCGGCTTTTCCAACGTGCCGACCCTGCTTTCCGACCATTATGGAATGGGAAGCATCAGTGCGATTCATGGCATTACGCTTTCGGCATGGGCCTTTGCGGGGCTTACCGGTAATCAGATTGCGACCCTGATTGTGAGCAATACGGGCAGCTTCTTTGATGATGGCCACGGCAATTCCATTAACCCGGTGGGTTATCAGAACGTGCTGTACTTTACTATCATACTGTACATTGTTGCGCTGCTGATCAGCCTCTTCTTTGTGAAACCGGCGAAGACGGAGTCGAAATAATAATATATGATACACAAGCAAAAACCCCGGAGGCCTGGCCTTCGGGGTTTTTGCTTGTGTAAAAGGGGAATTCTTCGGAATTGCTATTACAGACTTGACTTCCGTGATCAAGCCTGTATTTACTATACTGTACTTTCCCCTGACGGTCTATAATTATATTGGATAAGAATAACACTATATTAGCAAAAAAAACTACATGCATAGATATTCACGCTGCTTCTGGAGCTCTTCTGGTATCGGCGTTCCCGTATTTTTCAGCTTCTGGAAGACATTGTCGTAGTGATGGATTTTCTGCGCAAGCTTAATATCGTAGCGAGCCATGGTTTCCTTGTAAAGCGGGTTTGCCATGAGCCGCTGACGAATTTCTTTGGAGAAAGGACAATAGGTGAAGATGATATTGCGGGACACTTTATTCAGCCTGGGCGAGCCGGAACCTTCGTAAAGAATCCATGCCTCGTAATCGCGGATAAACATCTCCTTATAACTATTTTTCGCTTTCTGCATACTGAGCTTAATTTTATCCTTGGCGTCAGCGGACAGCTCACGGTTTTTACGATAGAACTGAATATAGTCGAAGTACTCGCTTGTGAGGGAGGCCTCTGAAACATCGTTCCAGCGTGCGCCCTGTACGCGTTTGCACATCTCCCAGCGGAAGTCGCCGGTCAGTCTGACCAGAATATTTGTCAGATCCTCCATCTGGAAAACAGAAACCATCATGCGGGCCGGAGTGGTTCGTTTGCGGCCCTCGATTTCCTGCCAGGCAATACCGCGGGTGCCCACATTGGGCATCAGGATAATGTCGGGAAGCACTTCCACGCCGATGGATTCCTTTCCGATGCCGATATCCGGGTTTGTGTAAATCACCTCGCGGTAATAAGCGCTGAAATCAATATCCCGGATTTTGCGGAAGGCAGCTTCCACCATATCCACAGATACCAGAGAGCCTTCCAGATCCTTTAACACATTATGCTCCGAGAAAAGAGGGCAGAAGCTTAAAACGCGGCCAAAGGTAATTTTGTTTACCGTGGGGAACATGTTGCGTATTTCGAAAAGCACCTGCTCCAGTGGATCATTTAACATCCGCGCCTCGTCCGCCGCAGTGATATTGCCGGTCATTTTCTGCTCACGCAGGAAAGTGGGGAAGTCGGAGTCAAACTCGTTGCGGCTTGGCGACTTCTTTCCCTGATAAATGGCCGTGAACCATTCATAGGCGGTGTAAACCTTCCGTTTCGGGTCGGTGGGAAGTTTGTCTACAATCCTGTACAGATACGCGGCATTTTCCAGACCGGCCAGGTTTTCATCCACGTAGCCAAAGTTAAAAAACATTTTCACGACTTTGGGAACGGAAGCAGGATCCTTCATGCTCTTAACAAACGCTTTTTCATAGATGTCATAGAATTGCTTGGTAATCGTAAGGCGCAGTTTTCTGGCGGCATCGTCGGAAGCGTTCTTATCAGCCATTTTTGCAAATTTGTCCACCGCCGTGCGGAAAGCGGTAGCGGTTTCCCCGTTTACTTCCGCGTAGGTGAGAATCGTGTTCATGGAGTTTTCCACATCAGGCACATCGTCCACGGTAGCGGTGTCTTCCTCGCTGCGCTCTCCCAGCGTCTCCAGCTTTTTGCGGTATTCCGCAACCCGCTGCTGATACATATCCCGGTCGATGGAGGGCAGGTCTTCCAGCTGAATCATCATGGTGGAGATGGCTGCGCTCAGCGTTGTGGAATCCGTATCGTTCGCCCCGATCTTATATAAAAGACCTGCGTAAAGGTCAAAGAAGTCAAGGTGGTTTTCATTCATAAGCAGACTTGCGATTTCCGACTTGTAGTCGTAGAAAACGCGGCAGATGGATATAATACGGTGAATATCCTGATCTGCTTTCAGAACTACTCCTGCAAGAAAATCGGTGCTGTGGAACTTAGAGGATTTACTTGTGACCATAGTAGTCAACTGCTCGTAATAACCGTCCAGCCAGCTTTCCAGATCTTCCTCCAGTGTAAGCGGTGTCAGATCTTCCATATCGGGAAGGGCCCTGGGGGCAATGCCGTGTTTTACACAGAAGGACTTGTATTCCTCATAGCGGTCCATCAAAAAGTGATAAATATTCTCACAGTCGAAGCTCATCAACGCATACTGGTCATAGATTTCATGAAACTGCCGGAACAGGGAGGCCACAATCATATTGGACAGATCCACGCTCTTTTGCATGAGCAGGGAAAGCTGTGCGGCGGTACACGGATAGGAGGCGATTCCGGTAAGTTCCTCCGTCTCATAGGTGATAAAGTGGGACCCGAAAAAGATCTCACAGACGCCGATTACGTCTCCTTTTTTCAAATAAAATGTGCCGCCGGGATAGGTGGCGCATACGCTTCCTTTTGCGATAACGTGCAGGGCGGTCAGATTCTGTTCGCTTTGAATCAGCTGTGTGCCTGCGGGAAATTCTTTTACTGCCATGAGATGATACCCCCTATACAAATTAATACAAAAACCCTGTCTATATCTTATGCCTTTTTGTGGAAAAAGTCAATAAAATGGCTGACCCACGGAGACAATGAAAAAATATATTTTTCATACTGTACTTTTTTACCCTGTACTTTTCCTGAATTTGTGATAGAATTAAAAATGACAGGCTTGTCGGGAGGACGCGGCCTGACCGCATAATATGGCGGGAACTGTAAGTGAGCTGTAAAGATGGAAGCGAGTGATAAACGAATATGGAAAAAATACTGACGGAAAAAGAAGATATTGCCTACAGACAGCAGGTAGTGAATGAATACAGGGCGGATGTGGAGAGGCTGGCCCGCTATCTTCCCTGGCTGGAGAGTAAGAAGGGCGTCAGCGTGCAGAGGAGCTATTCAGGAGACGGAATAGGGGAACATTCCGTTGCCTTTCCCGTGTATGACAGCACGCTGCTGGGGTTTGTCAAGGAAGCGCAGAGAACGAAGCTTATGGATCGAAATTACCGATATGTTTATTCCCGTCTCAGAATTCGTATTACGGAGGATGAGCTTTTGGCGGCGAAGCGGTCCAGCATTAAGGAGATGGATGTGCTGAAAGCCATTTTGTCCCGCTATGTGATGGAGGGCATGACCAAAGGCAGAAAGTGGTCGGAGGCTGTGGAGAACGGCGTTTTTCTGACCGTTATTTCAAAGATGAAAGAAAATCTGGATTTTTGGGATCACCCGGTACAGACCAGAGTGGTCAATACCGCGGAGAAGAAAAAGCAGGACAGGAATGCGGAGAAACCTGCGCCGAAGGATACACTTTTTTAGGGAGACAAAGAGACAATGGGAGAAAAATCAGTACAGAAAAAGAAGTATATACTGGATACGGCCAGAAAGGTTTTTGTGGAAAAGGGCTATAAGAGCGTGACCATGAAAGACATTGTGGAAGCCTGTGAAATAAGCAGAGGCGGACTGTATCTGTATTTTGAAAGCACAGATCAGATTTTGCTGGAGGTGCTTAAGCTGGAGGCGGACGAGACGGACGATGTCTTTACGGAAAGAATTGAAAAGGGAGATACGGCGGCGGATATTCTGACGCTCTTTCTGAAAGAACAGAAAAAGGAGCTTTTGCAGAATAAGGATAATTTGACTGTGGCGATTTACGAGTACTTTTTTGCCCATAAGTCGACCGATAAGAATAATATGCTGCGCAGGCAGTTTGACGCAGGCGTCAAAGTCATTGAAAAGCTGATTGAAGCGGGAATTGCCACCGGAGAGTTTTACTGCGAGGATCCGAAAGGGGCGGCGGCCAATATTATGTATGTGCTGGAGGGATTAAAGATCAACGCCCAGACTTTCGGTATTTCGGAGAAAATGGTGGACGAGCAGCTGCTCTATATTATGCAGGGGCTGATTACGGAAATCTGACCTGGGCTCTGAGGCCGGGGCGCAGTTGATACAGCCAAAGAATACATAAAATTGCAGTTTCTGAACATAAGAAAATTAAGAGGAGAACGACAATGGGAAACGTCAGACGGGTTTATGTGGAAAAGAAAGAACCTTTCGCCGTAAGGGAGAGAGAACTTAAGGAGGAAATTGAAAGCTTCCTGGGGATAAAGAGCGTGGAGCGGGTTCGCGTCTTTATCCGTTATGATGTGGAGAATATTTCCGACGAGGTGTTTGAAAGGGCATGTCTTACCGTGTTTTCAGAGCCGCCGGTGGATATTTTATATCGGGAAAATATTGAGATTCCGGAGAATGGCCGGGTGTTTTCGGTGGAGTTTCTGCCGGGACAGTTCGATCAGAGAGCGGATTCGGCGGTGCAGTGCGTACAGTTTTTAAAAGAAGACGAGGAGCCGATTATCAGGACGGCTGTGACTTATCTGGTCAATGGAAACGTTACGGACGAAGAGCTTACGAAGATCAAGGCTTACTGTATTAATCCGGTGGATTCCAGAGAGACCGGCATGATGAAGCCGGATACGCTGGCGGCGGCCTATGAGGAGCCGGCGGACGTATCGGTTTTTGAAGGCTTCTGCGCCATGTCGGAGAAGGAATTGGAGGCGCTTTATGGTTCTCTTGGACTGGCCATGACCTTTAAAGATTTTCAGCACATTCAGAATTATTTTGGCGGTGAGGAGCACAGGGATCCTACAATGACGGAGATTCGGGTGCTGGATACCTATTGGTCCGATCACTGCCGGCATACGACTTTTTCCACGGAGCTTAAGAATGTGAGCTTCGGGGAGGGAAGTTACCTTGAACCCATCGAAAATACCTATAAAGATTATCTCAGAACACGGGAAGAGATTTTTGCAGGCAGAGAGGACAAGTTTGTCTGCCTGATGGATCTGGCGCTGATGGCCATGCGGAAGTTAAAGAAGGACGGCAAGCTTAATGATATGGAGGAGTCTGACGAGATCAATGCCTGCTCCGTGGTGGTGCCGGTGGAGATGGATTACGGGAACGGCCCGGTAACAGAAGAGTGGCTGGTATTCTTTAAGAACGAGACCCACAATCATCCTACGGAGATAGAGCCCTTCGGCGGCGCGGCTACCTGTCTTGGCGGCGCCATCCGCGATCCCCTTTCCGGCAGAGGCTACGTTTATCAGGCCATGCGCGTAACGGGCGCGGCGGATCCCACAGTGCCCGTTACGGAGACCTTGAAGGGAAAGCTGCCGCAGAAAAAGCTGGTTCGCGGCGCGGCGGACGGCTATTCCTCCTATGGCAATCAGATCGGATTAGCGACCGGATTGGTCAAAGAAATATATCATCCCAATTATGTGGCGAAACGTATGGAAATCGGCGCGGTCATGGGCGCGGCACCGAGAAAGAACGTGATCAGGGAAACATCCGACCCGGATGATATCATCATTCTTCTGGGCGGCAGAACGGGACGGGACGGCTGCGGCGGCGCCACAGGCTCTTCCAAGGTGCATACGGAGAAGTCCATTGATACCTGTGGCGCGGAAGTGCAGAAGGGCAACGCGCCTACGGAAAGAAAGATTCAGAGACTGTTTCGGCGCGAGGAAGTGAGCCGTCTGATTAAGAAATGTAATGATTTTGGCGCGGGCGGCGTGTCCGTGGCCATCGGTGAGCTGGCGGACGGTCTTGTGGTGGATCTGGATAAGGTGCCGAAGAAATATGCGGGTCTTGACGGCACGGAACTTGCGATTTCCGAATCTCAGGAGCGCATGGCGGTGGTGGTGTCGCCCAAAGACGCAGACGCTTTCCTTGCTTATGCAGAGGAAGAGAATCTGGAGGCAGTGCCCGTGGCGGTTGTGACCAAAGAGCCCAGACTGGTGCTCAGATGGCGCGGGAAAAATATCGTGGATTTGTCCCGGGCATTTCTCGATACCAACGGCGCCCATCAGGAGACCGACGTTTATGTGGAGATACCGGATGAAAGGGATAATTATTTCAGAAAGACGGCTGTTCCCGCGGTAGCAGAAGCCCTTGCAGGGGGAGATGTGAAGGCGGCATGGCTTGCGCTGTTAAACGATTTGAACGTCTGCTCGCAGAAGGGTCTGGTGGAGATGTTTGACGCATCCATCGGCGCAGGCAGCGTATACATGCCTTATGGCGGCAAGTACCAGCTGACGGAGACACAGGCCATGGTGGCCAAGCTGCCGACGCTTTCGGGAAAGACGGACACCGTAACCATGATGAGCTTTGGCTTCGACCCGTATTTGTCCAGCTGGAGTCCTTATCACGGTGCGGTTTATGCGGTGACAGAGTCGATGGCCAGGATTGTGGCAAATGGCGGAGATTACAGGACGATCCGCTTTACCTTCCAGGAGTATTTCAGGCGCATGAGCGGGGAACCCTCCCGCTGGAGCCAGCCTTTTGCGGCGCTGCTGGGCGCTTACGATGCGCAGATGCGGTATGGACTGCCTTCCATAGGGGGCAAGGACTCCATGTCCGGCACGTTTAACGACATTGATGTGCCTCCTACCCTTGTGTCCTTTGCGGTGAATGTGAATAAGAGCGGCAATATCGTTACGCCGGAATTAAAATATCCGGGCGACAGGCTGGTGCGGTTCCGTATTCCGCGCGACGCTTATGATCTGCCGGTTTACGATCAGGTTATGACACTGTACGATAAGATTATGACATTAATGTCAGAGTATACCGACACAGATATCATTAATGGGATACCTGCGAAAACGCAGAAGAGAAAGATTGTAGCGGCTTATGCGCTTGATGCAAAGGGTGTGGCTGCGGCGGTAAGCAAGATGGCATTTGGTAACGGTCTTGGCGTGGCGGTGGATTCATCCTATAAGGTGGAAGCCCTTTTTGACAATGGTCTCGGCGACATTGTGGCGGAGATGCCCGCCAAGGAAGTACACCGCTTAAAGAAGCTTGCTATTGCCTATGAAGAGATTGGCACGGTGACAGCCGACGGCGTATTCAGCTATGGCAGCGTGAAGCTGGAACAGGAGGAGGCGTTGCAGGCATGGAAGTCACGGCTTGACAGGGTATTCCCCTATACGGCCGGGAAGGACAAAAGTCCTGTGGTTTCTGATGTATATCGCTCGGAGAGCGTCTATGTGTGCAAGAATAAAGTGGCGAAGCCCACTGTATTTATTCCGGTGTTCCCGGGTACGAACTGCGAGTATGACAGTGCGAAGGCCTTTGAGAATGCCGGCGCGCAGACGGTAGTAAAGGTGTTTAAGAATCGGAATGCGGCGGATATCAGGGAGAGCGTGGAAGCCTTTGAAAAGGCTATCGGGCAGGCCCAGATCATCATGTTCCCGGGAGGATTTTCGGCGGGTGACGAGCCGGACGGTTCCGCCAAGTTTTTTGCCACCGCTTTTCAGAATGAGAAGATTAAGGAAGCCGTGATGAAGCTGCTACAGGAGCGGGACGGCCTTGCGCTGGGAATTTGTAACGGATTCCAGGCGCTGATCAAGCTGGGGCTTGTGCCTTACGGTGAGATTCGCGGACAGGAGCCGGATTCTCCCACCCTGACCTTTAACACGGTAAACCGCCATATTTCCAAGATGGTTTATCTCAAAGTAGTTTCCAACAAATCCCCCTGGCTTGCGGGCGTAGAGCTTGGCCGGACTTATGTAAACCCGGCATCCCATGGAGAAGGACGTTTCGTGGCACCGAAAGAGTGGATTGGCAGACTCTTTGCAAACGGGCAGGTGGCGACGCAGTATGCGGATGCCGACGGCAATGTTTCCATGGATGAGGAGTGGAATATCAACGGCTCCTATGCCGCCATTGAGGGTATCACTTCCCCGGACGGAAGATGCCTTGGCAAGATGGCCCATGCGGAGAGAAGAGGCGACGCTGTGGCTGTCAATATCTTCGGTGAACAGGACATGAAGATTTTTGAGAGCGGGGTTACGTATTTTAAATAAGAGAAGAAACTGGTAACAGGTGGATCTGGGAGACTTTAATATTCAGTATGGACAGGAAGCGCCGGCGCATGTGGGTGGATATGTAAGAAAAATGAAGGATGCACTTGAAGCGGTATCTTTCATATGATACAATAGGCGGTGGTCAAAAGACCCCGCCTACATTATATTGTGGCGTAAATAATTGTGGGGAGAATGCTTTGCATTCTCCAGATGAAATGAGTTAGCATCAAGTTGAGCGTAAATGGCAGGCGGAGAATGCTTTGCATTCTCCAGATGAAATGAGTTAGCATCAAGTTGAGCGTAAATGGCAGGCGGAGAATGCTTTGCATTCTCCAGATGAAATGCGCCAGCATTTCATCGGTGAAAGGAACAGGTCAGATGAAATCATTCTTAATTTTGGAGGACGGCACCGTGTTTGCGGGCAGGCACATAGGGGCGAGGAAGGAGATTGTCAGCGAAATTGTTTTTAATACTTCGATGGCGGGCTATTTGGAAGTATTGACTGATCCATCCTATGCCGGACAGGCAGTGTGTATGACTTATCCGCTGATTGGCAACTATGGGGTATGTCTGGAGGATATGGAATCGAAGGGGCCATGGCCGGACGGGTTTATCGTGCGGGAGCTATCAAGGATTCCCAGCAATTTCAGAAACGACATTTCCATTCAGCAATTCTTAGAGGAAAACGGTGTGCCGGGCATCGCCGGTATCGACACCAGAGCCCTCACCAGAATCCTTCGTGAAAAGGGTACTATGAACGGTATGATCACGACCGATGAAAACTATGATCTTGAAACAATTATTCCCCGATTAAAAGCATATACGACAGGCAAGGTAGTGGAGCGGGTAAGCTGCGAGACGAAATATACGCTGAAAGGCGCGACGGATCTTGCCCAGAACGGGCCTCTTTCCGGCAGCAGCGCTTTTCACAAAGCGGATTATGAGGCGGGCATCCGGGAAAAGAAGCCGAGCCTTGTCAGAAAGTTAAGCGGGGCGGGCCTGCGGGTGGCGCTGCTTGATCTGGGCGCTAAGAATAATATTGCAAAATCGCTGGCCTCTAGAGGATGCGATGTGACGGTTTATCCCGCCGGCACTACGGCGGAGGAGATTCTTAAGGATAAGCCTGACGGCATTATGCTGAGCAACGGGCCGGGCGATCCGAAGGAATGCACAAATATTATAGAAGAAATCCGTAAGCTTTATGAATCCGACACGCCGATTTTTGCCATCTGTCTGGGGCATCAGCTGATGGCGTTGGCCACCGGGGCGGATACCTTTAAGATGAAATACGGTCATCGGGGCGGTAACCATCCTGTCAAGGATCTGTCCACGGGCAGGGTCTATATTTCCTCCCAGAATCACGGTTACGTGGTGGATATGGACAAGCTTGATCCGAAGGTGGCGGTTCCTGCCTTTATCAATGTGAACGACGGCACGAACGAGGGTCTTTCCTACACGGGCAAGAATATTTTTACGGTGCAGTTTCATCCCGAGGCGTGTCCCGGGCCGCAGGATTCCTCGTATTTGTTTGATCGGTTTATTTCCATGATCAGGACGAAAAGTAACGCTGAGTAAGCAGAAAAAGAAGCCTTTTTCAGGGTTTGGCTTGAACAAAGAAAGAGTGGAGAATAAGATGCCTAAAAATCCAAATGTAAAAAGAGTATTGGTCATCGGGTCGGGTCCCATCGTGATCGGGCAGGCGGCGGAATTTGATTATGCGGGAACGCAGGCCTGCCGCTCCTTGAAGGAAGAGGGAATGGAAGTGATTCTGGTCAATTCCAATCCCGCTACCATTATGACCGACGGCGATATTGCAGATAAAGTGTATATTGAGCCTTTGACGGCGAAGGTGCTGGAGCAGATTATCATAAAGGAAAAGCCGGATTCCCTGCTTCCCAACATGGGCGGACAGGCGGGCTTAAATCTTGGCATGGAGCTGGACGAGTCGGGATTTCTGTCAGCTCACGGCGTGACTCTCCTTGGCACCACGGCAAAGACCATCCGTAAGGCGGAGGATCGTTTGGAATTTAAGGAGACCATGGAAAAGATCGGAGAGCCCTGCGCCCCCTCCCTTGTGGTCGAAAACATAGAGGACGGCATTGCCTTTGCGAAAAAGATTGGCTACCCGGTAGTACTTCGGCCTGCCTATACGCTGGGCGGCTCCGGCGGCGGCATTGCCCATGACCAGACGCAGCTGGAAGAGATTCTGGAAAACGGGCTTCGTCTTTCCCGTGTGGGACAGGTGCTGGTGGAGCGCTGTATCGCGGGCTGGAAGGAGATCGAGTATGAGGTAATGCGGGACGGCGCGGGAAATTGCATTACTGTCTGCAACATGGAAAACATTGATCCCGTGGGCGTGCATACGGGCGACAGCATTGTGGTTGCTCCCTCCCAGACATTGGGGGATAAGGAGTATCAGATGCTTCGAAGCGCCGCTCTCAACATTATTGACGAGCTGGAAATCACCGGCGGATGTAACGTGCAGTTTGCGCTGCATCCCACCAGCTTTGAATACTGCGTGATCGAGGTTAATCCCCGCGTGAGCCGTTCTTCTGCGCTGGCAAGCAAGGCCACCGGATATCCCATTGCCAAGGTGGCGGCGAAGATTGCGCTTGGGTATACGCTGGATGAGATTAGGAATGCGATTACAGGCAAAACCTACGCCAGCTTTGAACCGGCGCTTGATTACTGTGTGGTGAAGATTCCCAGACTGCCATTCGATAAATTTATTACGGCAAAACGAACGCTTACCACCCAGATGAAGGCTACGGGCGAGGTGATGAGCATTGCCAATAATTTTGAGGGGGCGCTGATGAAGGCGATCCGCTCGCTGGAGCAGCATGTGGACTGCCTGCGCAGCTATGACTTCTCCACTCTTTTGTCGGAAGAGCTGTTGGAGCGGATGAAGGTTGTGGACGATCAGCGGATATATATTATTGCGGAGGCGATTCGCAAGGGAATAGATTATGATACGATCCATGAGATTACCATGGTAGACCACTGGTTTATTGATAAGATTGCCATTCTCACACAGATGGAAGAGGCGCTGGAAAAGGGGCCGCTTACCGTGGAGCTTTTGAAGGAGGCGAAGCGCATCGAGTTTCCCGACAATGTGATTGCAAGACTCACGGGAAAGAGTGAGGAAGAAATCAAAAGGATGCGTTACGATAACGGTATCGTGGCGGCCTTTAAGATGGTAGATACCTGTGCGGCGGAATTTGCGGCAAGCACCCCCTACTATTATTCCGTGTTCGGTTCTGAGACGGAGGTGGAGGAGAACCATTCCAAAAAGAAGGTGCTGGTGCTTGGCTCCGGACCGATCCGTATCGGGCAGGGTATTGAGTTTGACTATTGCTCGGTACATGCCACATGGGCCTTTGCAAGAGAAGGGTATGAAACTATTATCGTGAACAACAATCCCGAGACGGTGAGCACCGACTTTGATATTGCGGATAAGCTTTATTTCGAGCCGTTGACCCCGGAGGACGTGGAAAATATCGTCAACGTGGAAAAGCCCGACGGGGCGGTGGTGCAGTTTGGCGGACAGACGGCCATCAAGCTGACGGAAAGCCTGATGAAGATGGGCGTGCCGATTCTTGGCACCAGAGCGGAGGACGTGGATGCCGCAGAGGACAGGGAACTTTTTGACAAAATTCTGGAGGAGACGGAGATTCCCCGGGCGGCAGGCGGCACGGTATATACCGCCGAGGAGGCAAAGGCGGTGGCTGGCAGGCTTGGCTATCCCGTACTGGTGCGGCCTTCCTATGTGCTGGGTGGTCAGGGTATGCAGATTGCACTTTCCGATCAGGAAATCGAAGAGTTTATGGCGGTGATTAACCGCTACGAGCAGGATCATCCGATTCTGGTGGATAAATATTTGCAGGGTAAGGAGTTGGAGGTGGATGCGGTCTGCGATGGTACGGATATTCTGATTCCGGGCATTATGGAGCATATCGAGCGGACAGGGGTGCATTCCGGCGACAGTATTTCCGTTTACCCTGCGCCTACGGTGAGCCAAAAGGTGAAGGAGACCATTGCAGAGTATTCCAGACGGCTGGCAAAGGCTCTCCATGTGATAGGCCTGATCAATATTCAGTTTATCGCCATGGGCGACGAGGTGTATGTGATCGAGGTAAATCCCCGCTCCTCCCGTACGGTGCCCTATATCAGTAAGGTGACGGGCATTCCCATCGTGGATCTGGCCACGGAGGTGATCATCGGCAAAAAGATACGGGATCTGGGTTACGAGCCGGGGTTACAGCCGGCGGCGGATTATTTTGCGGTTAAAATGCCGGTATTCTCCTTTGAGAAGATCCGCGGCGCGGAAATCAGTCTGGGGCCGGAGATGAAGTCCACCGGCGAGTGTCTGGGCATTGCCAGAACCTTCAATGAGGCGCTCTATAAGGCGTTTCTGGGGGCGGGCATCAATCTGCCCAGGCATAAGCAGATGATTATCACCGTAAAGGATGCGGATAAGGGGGAAGCCATTGAGGTGGCACGCCGTTTTGAGAAGCTGGGTTACATCATCTATGCAACAAGAAGCACGGCGGCAGTTCTCAATGAGGCGGGCGTCAAGGCAAGAAAGGTTAATAAGATTCATCAGGAATCCCCGACAGTCATGGATCTGATTCTGGGCCACAGGATTGATCTGGTGATTGACACGCCCACCCAGGGGCGGGATAAGAACAGGGACGGCTTTTTGATCCGCAGGACTTCCATCGAGACGGGTGTAAACTGTATCACGGCCATGGACACGGCCACCGCCCTTGTGACCAGTCTGGAAAACGCGGCGGGGCAGGGAGAGATGGAACTGATAGATATTGCGTCCATTGCAAGGCGGGGCGGCAAATGAACAAAGTCAGGAATTATCAGAAAGAACTGGATAAAATCATAGAGGACGCCGGCGCGCGGGAAGGAGGCGCGCCGTCTCTTTTTCTGCACAGCTGCTGCGCGCCGTGCAGCAGTTATGTGCTGGAATATCTGAGGCAGTATTTTCGGATTACGGTTTTTTATTATAATCCCAATATTACGGAGGATGCAGAGTACCGCAAGCGGGTTGAGGAGCAGAAGCGGCTGATTGCGGCGTACAATCAGAAGGCACAGGGGTACGCGATTGAAGTGCTGGAGGGCGATTATGAGCCGGATCTTTTTTTTCAGATTGCAAAAGGGCTGGAAGCATGCCCGGAGGGCGGCGAGCGGTGCTTTGCCTGTTATGAACTGCGGCTTCTGGAGACGGCAAAGCGGGCGCGGGCGGGAAATTATGACTATTTTACCACCACCCTTTCCATCAGTCCCCTGAAAAATGCTGCGAAATTGAACGAGATCGGCGAAAAGCTGGCGGCGTCCTGCGGTGTGGCATGGCTGCCCTCGGATTTTAAAAAGCGGGACGGGTATAAGCGTTCGATTGAACTGTCGAAGGAGTATGAGCTGTACAGACAGGATTATTGCGGCTGCGTGTACTCCCGCCGATGATGATAAATAAATTAATTTGCGTGAAAGGGAAAATTAATTATTGAAAAATTAAAAATTAATTGACACATAGGGACGAATAATGGTATGATGGCCGACATGAGTGCCAAAAAATACATAGGAGAAAATGTCTTAGGGCACAGGACGTTTGAAAGAGGGAGGAGATTATGACAAAAATCAGATTGGACTTTGTACCCTGCCTGTTAATCGGAGGACTGCTTTGCGGTCTGACAATCTTTGCGGGACAAAAATATGTGGAGATGGCGGATGAGCGTTACGAGACGCAGGAGCTGCCGCAGGGAGAGGTCGGCGGAGAACCGGCGGCTGATACGTCGCTTGTGGAGAGCATCGCGCAAATGCGGCAGAACGATACGTTTTATGTGGTGACTGAGGACGAGAACTATGATATGTACCATCTGTTTTATGATGATAAGGAGTGGAATCCGATGGAGCTTCCTTCCGGCGAGGTGGTATGTGTGCGTAACAATGTTAAGGCCAGCAGGACGGTAGACGGCTATAAGAAACAGACGCCTGTAGGAAAGCTCGTACCGTTTGAAATTCCCGAGACACTGATCAGCCAGTTGAAGGAAGAGAGAAAGGACATGGAGTTTTCGGACACCACGTTCTATGTGGATATGTTCGGAGAAGCTCTCGATTCCGCAAACGAAGATGCAATCAAGTTTAAATTCGATATGGCGGCGGTGATTCTGTTCTGGGTGGGTACCTTTGGCTCCCATATGATCGGCGCAAAGATCGGCATTCTGCCTCCCGTTTTCCCGAAGAGGAAGAAAGCACAGGCATAAGCGATTGTAAAGTTACGGCAGGAAAATGACATTTCCGGGCATTTGTGGTAGAATGTTGAAGGATAATATTAGTATAGTATCAGGAAAGGCACGGAAACAATCATGCGGAAAATATTGGATTTGATTTCAGAGGAAACGAAGAAGGCCTTCGAAGCGGCCGGGTACGATGCTGAGCTTGGCCGGGTGACTCTCTCAAACCGCCCCGATCTTTGCGAATATCAGTGTAACGGGGCAATGGCGGGAGCGAAAAAATACCACAAGGCGCCTGTTATGATTGCGCAGGATGTGGCAGAGAAGCTGACGGAGAGCGAGGTTTTGGCAGAGGTATCCGCCGTCTCGCCGGGTTTTTTGAATATGAAGGTAAAAGAAGCCTTCGTCAGGGACTATTTGCGGGAAATGAGCGGGAGCGAGAAGTTTGGCCTGGCGAAACCGAAGAAGTCGAAGAAAATCATTATTGACTATGGCGGTCCCAATGTAGCAAAACCGCTTCATGTAGGGCATCTGCGTTCCGCGATTATCGGCGAGAGCATTAAGCGTATCTGCCGCTATGCAGGTCATGAGGTGATCGGAGACATCCATCTGGGGGACTGGGGTCTGCAGATGGGACTCATTATCACCGAGCTGCAAAAAAGACAGCCTGAACTGGTTTATTTCGATGATTCCTACGAGGGTGAGTATCCTGCACAGGCGCCCTTTACCATATCGGAGCTGGAAGAAATATATCCAACCGCAAGCGCGAAATCCAAGGAGGACGAGGCCTATAAGGCGGACGCCATGGAAGCTACCTATAAGCTTCAGAGCGGCGTGCGGGGGTATCGTGCGCTGTGGGATCATATCATAGCCGTGTCTGTAGCGGATTTAAAAAAGAATTATCAAAATCTGAACGTGGAATTTGATCTGTGGAAGGGCGAGTCTGACGTACACGACATCATTCCCGGCATGGTGGAGACGATGAAACGGGACGGCTACGCCTATGAGAGCGACGGCGCGCTGGTGGTGGATGTGAAGGAGGAGACCGACACGAAGGAAGTGCCGCCCTGCATGATTTTAAAATCCGACGGGGCCTCGCTTTACAATACGACAGATCTGGCGACCATCATGGACCGTATGGAGAATTATCATCCTGACGAGATGATTTATCTGACGGATAAGAGACAGGATTTATATTTTGAGCAGGTGTTTCGCTGCGCAAGAAAGACTAAACTGGTCAATCAGAATACGGAGCTTGTGCATATCGGATTCGGCACCATGAACGGTAAGGACGGTAAGCCTTTTAAGACAAGGGAAGGCGGCGTTATGCGTCTGGAAAACCTGATTCGAGAGATCAATGAGGAAATGATTCGTAAGATTCAGGAGAATGGAAAGACCAAGGGAGAAGCGGTGGATATGGCGCAGGCCGGCGAGACGGCGAAGATTGTCGGACTGGCGGCAATTAAATACGGCGACCTTTCAAACCAGGCTTCCAAGGATTATATCTTTGATATGGACAGGTTTACTTCCTTTGAGGGAGATACCGGCCCCTATATTCTCTATACGATTGTACGGATTAAGTCAATTTTGAGTAAATATGAGGAGCAGAGCGGAAAGTTGACTAATACGGTCATTCAGAAAGCGACAGGCGAGTCGGAAAAGAGTTTGATGCTGGAACTGACGAAATTTAACGCCATGATGGAAACAGCCTGCGAAGAGATTGCACCCCACAGGATCTGTGCCTATATCTATGATCTGGCCAATGCGTTCAATCATTTCTACCATGAGACAAAGATTCTTACAGAAGAGGACGCAGACAAAAAGGCCGGGTGGATTGCGCTCCTGACATTGACAAGGGATGTGCTGGAAACCTGTATTGACCTGCTTGGTTTTTCCGCACCGGAAAGAATGTAGAAAAAAGTACTTGACAAGTCGGGGCAATCAATTGTATACTAGCAGAGCGGGTTGTGATACGGCCCGCCTATAAACGGGGTCTTAGCTCAGCTGGGAGAGCATCTGCCTTACAAGCAGAGGGTCATAGGTTCGAGCCCTATAGGCCCCATTTTGAGGAGTCGGAGACGGCTTCCTCGTAATTTTATGGCGAGATAGCTCAGCTGGCTAGAGCATACGGTTCATACCCGTAGTGTCGAGGGTTCAAGTCCCCCTCTCGCTATTACCTTTAAGAGTGCGGAAATGCCGATGCGGTGTTTCCGTTTTTTTATAGATAAATCGGGAATTGTGGAGGAAGTTATGAGCAGACGAAAGCTATATTTATTAACATATAGTTCTGTCGTTATATTCTCCGGACTATTACTTGGGTTAATCTTCGTTACGGCAAAAGATAGCGGCTGTTTTGTTTGCCGTACTGATTATTATTTCTGCTGTTGATTACAGGTTTGGCTGGACGAAAATACCTTCTGCGATACCTTTTATGGCGGATGCCTGCATAATTGCGGGTTTTGTTATTGTATTTAATGTTTTCAGGCAAAATGCATATGCATCTCGTGCGGTAGAAACAATGAGAGACCAAAAGGTAATAAAGTCTGGAATATATTCTAAAGTTCGCCATCCCATGTATGCGGGGGCAGGCTTAATCATTACAGCAACGCCGCTGGCCCTTGAGTCAGTGATTGGCGGTATCATTTCCATGCTTTTAATCATGGTAATTGTTTTTAGAACTATTGATGAAGAAAAAATGCTTCTGGAAGAATTGAATGGTTATAAAGAGTATTGTGATGAAACAAAGTACAGACTTATTCCTTTTATATGGTGAGAACTGAAAATTCCTGTTCTCAGGAGGCTGTAAAGCTTTTATCAAAAAGTGTTTAGCGCTATTTTGGAATGAAAATTTGTACTGCCGGAATTTCGCGGGCAGGGAATAGGGAAAAGGCCGGATATGGAAGTAACATTATTAAGGGCAAATATTGACAACGCGAAGGAACTGCACGCTATGCAGATTGAGGCTTTTAAAGAATTATTGTACAAATATTAGGATTTTGATACCAGTCCGGCAAATGAGACCGTGGAAAAAGTAGAAACACGCCTGAAACAGGACTTTACATTTTTCTATTTTATCTGTATCGGACAGCAGAAAGTGGGAGCAATCCGTATCATTGACAAAAAGGAAGACGGAAAAAACAAAAGAATTTCCCCAATATTTATACTACCTGCATTTCAGGGGAAAGGCATTGCGCAGAAAGCGATCCGGCTGTGTGAAGAAATGCATGGAAATGAAAATTGGGAGCTGGACACAATTTTGCAGGAGCCTGAAAACTGTCATCTGTATGAAAAAATGGGATATCGCCAGACGGGAAAAACAAAGGTCATTAACGAAAGACTTACTTTAATATTTTATGAAAAGAAGCAGTCAGACTTAACATGAATGGATGGGTTTGTTTTCCTTAAAAATCATTAAATCACAACCAAAATCGGGGAGGAAAAACATATGATTAGGATAAGACCATATAAAGCTTCGGATGCAGATACGATTTTATCATGGTGTCAGGATGAAAAAGCATTTTATCAATGGACAGCAGGTATACTCGGTAATTATCCCATAACACAAAATGAATTTTGTTTTGTAGAAGCTCTAATGCCGTTTACTGCATTTGATGAAACGGGAATTGTTGGCTTTTTTACACTGAGGAATCCTAATGAATCGTTGGATGAACTGCGCCTTGGATTTGTGATTGTTGATCCTCACAGGAGAGGTAAAGGCTATGGGAAAGCTATGCTCCAGCTGGGTCTGAAATTTGTATTTGAAATATATGGAGCAAAAAAAGCATCATTGGGTGTTTTTGAGAATAATCTTCCAGCATATTATTGTTATAAAGCAGTCGGTTTTAGCGATACGGTTCTTGATACAACAGAAAAATATTGTGTTCTGGGTGAAGAATGGAAGTGCAAAGAACTGACTATGGAAAAATAGATCAATACCAATTGGAAGGGAGCATATTTATGGAGAAAAAATTAAAAATTGTAGTGGATAACTGTCCACAGAATCACAAATGCCCGGCTGTAAAAGTTTGCCCGGTGGGAGCGTTGAGCCAGAAGGATTTTGAAGCGCCTCAAATAGACTATGACAAATGTATCGGCTGTGGCAAATGTTCAAAGCTTTGTCCGAAAAAGGCATTGGTGTTGTAAAAGGCGTGACATTGCAATGTTAATTTGCGTTGCTTGCCGCAACGGGGGTTCCTCCGTATAATGACGTTGAGACGATGAAAGGAGGGCATGCCTGATGCTAAACGAAAACATCAAAGCAATCAGAAAATCCAAAGGACTGTCCCAGGAGGAGCTTGCAATCAGGTTGAATGTGGTGAGACAAACAATCTCTAAATGGGAACAGGGTTTGTCAGTTCCGGATGCGGATATGCTGATTTCCATATCAGAGGTATTTGAAACATCCGTAAGCACACTGCTGGGAGAAAACGTTGCTGAAACGAAGGCTGATGACCTGAGAGTGATATCCGAGAAACTTGAGGTTATAAACATACAGCTTGCGTATGGGAAAGCAGCGAGACAAAGGGCGGTCCATTGGCTTTTTATCTCGTTGTGTGCGGTTATAGTGGCTGTTTTTACAGTCCTGATAGTGTTAAACAGTCCTTATTTGAGCTGGGATTATAGTGATGCTGAAACGGCAGTTGCCGGAGTAATGCTTCACGCATTTGAGTGGCTGTTTGTTCGGACGGCGCCGTTTGCCCTGATGGGAGCGGTTATCGGCGCCTGCTTAACTCGGAAGAAAGTGTGAAACCACCTGACTTTTCGGGGAACGGTTCTGATTTATAAATTCCCGTTTCCCGGGAAGCAGGGGGATGAAAAGTAAAAACGGCAGACAGCAGATTTGATTTTCGGAGGAAGTACGATGAACGTGGAAATTGTTCCGGCGTATGCCCATGAACAGGAAATAAATGCTCTGTTTTCAGAATACACGGATATGTTGATCGCAAATGACAGCTCTTTTGAAAAATATCTTGCGATTCAGCATTATGATGAAGAGATAACTCATTTGGAAGAAAAATACGGAATGCCTTTCGGAAGACTGTATTTGGCTTATTGTAACGGACAAGCCGCAGGCTGTATCGGACTGAAAAAAATAGATGAAGAGAATTGCGAGATGAAGCGTCTTTATGTAAGACCCCGGTTCAGAGGAGAAAATATTGGCAGATTACTGATGCAGAAAATTATCATGGATGCAAAAGAAATCGGTTATTCCCATATGCTGTTGGATACGCTTCCTTTTTTGAATAAGGCGATTCATATGTATGAAAGGTTTGGCTTTGTAACGACAGATTGTTATAATAATAGTCCTATGAGTACATCTATATACATGAAACTGGATTTGTGAGTTTGCATTTTTTTGCAGATAATAAGTGTAGAGGCGGTTCATATGAAAAAGGGAATGATCATCTTAATAATTGCGGGAATCCTTATTTTCTTTCTGTGTGTAAAACCTGATGACAACAGCAGAGCGGTATCTGAAATGGAAAACAATGCCGTGGGGACAGGTGCAGTTTCCCACAGACAAGATGAAGGGGCTCAGGAGAAAAAAGCAGAACCGAAAACGACAGAAGAAGCACAGTCGGAGCAGGCGCAGCAGGAACAGGAGGAACGGGTGAAGAGGGCGGTTCCGGAACATATATATTTCGAAGAACCGGTGGTAAAATGCAACGGTAAAACGGGTGAGCTGAGATATGATTGGAATTATAAATGTGTCCAGGCAGATGGGGATACGCTTCTTGTGGTCAGTGAATGCAGCTTTTCTGAGGAACAGCTGCAGCATAAGATTTTTTACCTGGCGAAAGCCCCGGACTTTATCCTCAGGGAGGTTTTCAGGAAAGAGTATACCATCAACGATGATCCGGAGTCTCTGGAAGCGCGAATGAGGCGTCCCTGTTCTGTAGACGCGGGCTTTGTCTATGAAATGGAGGGGGTACTGTATTTTTTGGATGAGGATTTTCAGGAAGCGTCTCCGATTTGTGATTTGCACCAGCTTATGGGAGACCTCTATTCGTTTTCGCCGGGAATATTATACAGAACATGCGACATAACGGCGGACGCCTCACGGATGCTTGCCTGCACGGATGAGGGCCTGTACGAATATCATTTGAAAAGCGGAGAAAAGACGTTGTTGGAGCCGGCCTTTTTTGAGCATCACGAAATTGTTCTCGAAGAGGGTGACTGCGCATGTGGAGCGCGTGATTTTAGATTTTTGGGCCCGGTAAAAGTAAAGTATGGGCCCGATGGAAAAAGCTATGCGTTTTTGACGGGATCGGAAGAAGCGGACTGGGGGGATATCAGAGGCGTCGTTCTGCGGACAGGTGACGGGGAAACCCTGTATCAAAAGGAATCGGACAATATGTATGATTTTAAATGGGTGGAGACGCAGGACGCAGTCTATTTCGCTGCTTTTTATATTGATGATGACGGGAAAGAGATCATGGACCGGGTGAATCTGAATACCGGGGAAGTGATGACCTTTGAGGCGCCGGATGCGATATACTCGGGCGGATATCTTTGTTGTGTCGTTACTTTTTTGGATGAAGACAGTTTGCTGTATGTAAATTATCACAAGGAAGAGGGGAAGAACAAAAATGTGTTTGAGATATATCATCCGTCTTCCGGGGAGCGGCAGGATCTGGAAGTGGAAGGGAAAAGGGAGTGGGGCTGAGTGTGCTTGATATTGACGGACATATGGCTTGGCCGGTCAGATATCTAAAATGGGAAAACTAAAAAGGAGTATTGGCATGATTAATAAACTGCATGTTGAAATGATAAAGTTATACAGCAAGGATGTAAAAAGGATACAGCATTTCTGCAAGGTTCACAGCTATGCAAAGCTGATTGGCGAAATGGAGCAGGTGGACGCGGACACTCTGTTTATTCTGGAAGCGGCGGCGCTGACCCATGATATAGGCATTCATATCTGCGAGGAAAAATACGGGGACTGCAACGGAAAATTGCAGGAAAAGGAGGGCCCCGCCATTGCGAAAGAGCTTTTGGAGAGGCTGCATTTTGAGGAGCCTGTGTCCCAGCGGGTACAGTATCTGATTGCTCATCATCATACATATGATGCCATAGACGGTATTGACTATCAGATACTGGTGGAGGCGGATTTTCTTGTGAATTTATATGAGGACGGCCTGTCAGGTGAGGCGGCTGCCAATGCCTATCAGAAAATTTTCAGAACCAATTCGGGGAAGCGCATATGCAGGGAAATGTTTGATTTTCCTTTGGAATAAAGGGGGAGCCGATATGAAAAAAATATTCATTCACGGTACGGGACACAGGGCGGAGAGCTGGAATGAGACGATTGCCCGTATGGAGCAGAATCAGGATATTCTTTGTCCCGACCTGCCGTCTCTTCTCGAAGGAAAAGAAGCGACATGGACTAACCTATACGATTCCTTTGTCAGATACTGCGAAGGGATCGACGGGCGGATTGAACTGTGCGGTCTTTCTCTGGGAGGCATAGTAGCGTTACAGTATGCGCTGGATTTCCCGGACAGGATAGAGTCGCTGGTATTGATCGGAACGCCCCATAAAATGTCAAAAGTAATGCTTGGCATTCAAAATGTCATTTTCGGCTTTTTCCTGCAATCTCTTTTCGAGAATATGGCGTTTGATAAAAAGGATACTTTTATGCTGGTCAATTCCATGAAGGATTTGGATTTCAGGAACCGGGTGCAAAGCGAGATATGCCCTGCGCTGATTATTTGCGGGAAAAGGACGGCGCGAATTTGAAATCGACGCGTTATTTCCAGGAAAATATGGAAAAGGCAAAAATGGAAATTCTGAAAAATACCGGCCATATCGTAAATGAGGAAAGTCCCGGCAAAAAAGCAGACTGGCAAAGCTTTGCCAATCTGCTGATAAAAACAAAAAACTTATATGCCTGTTCTGCCAAATCCATATGACCGGGAATTACCCCTTCGCGGCCTCCATCAGGAGCCTGACGCTCAGGTCGATCCCCAGCCTTCCGGCGTTTAAGTACATTTCATAGTGCTTCGGATCGTCCCAATCCTGACCGGTAATGGAATTATAAAAATTCCGCCTTCTTTTATCGTTCTTCTTCAGGGCGCTTTCCGCATCCGCCTTTTGGATGCCTTCCCGTTCGATGGCCCGTTGCAGTCTCTTTTCATGGTCCGCATAGATAAATACCTGCAGGCTGTTTTCGTGTTTTCTCAGAATATACCCGGAGGCTCTTCCTACAATCACGCAATTGCCTTCTTCGGCGGCTTTTTCAATAATGTTTTTCTCTTCCAGAAAAAGCTTATCCGCCAGAGGCAGATCTTTATTTCCCGCTAACCCGCCGAGAGGCGTTTTGGAGAGGTTCATCAGGATATTGCCCGAACTGCTTTCCTCAAGGGCTTCAATCTTAAAAAACGGTATATCAAGCTTTTGTGCTGCCTCCAACAGGATGTTCCGGTCATACAGTTTATATCCCATCGCATCCGCCAGCTTTTTTCCGATCTCGTGTCCCCCGCTGGCATAACGTCGTTCGATTGTGATGATGTTATACATAATACGTCCCCCTTTCTGTATTCTTCTGTCTTCCTATTATATTTATTATAAACAATCTGCCGGCATATCTCAATTTTTTTGTGAGAATTTCCAACAGATTTTTCAGCTTTTTCAGACAAAGTGTGGTATTATGAGTATAGTTTGTGAAAATTTCATGTGTTTTGCGGCGGATAACATTTCAGGAAGGCAGGAGGAATGGCAGATGGCGGAACCTTATTTGGTGGTAGTTGACATGCAGAATGATTTTGTGGACGGCTCTCTGGGCACAAAGGAGGCCCAGGGGATAGTCTCCAAAACGGTGGAGAAGGCGTCGGGGTTTCCGGGGAAGGTTCTTTTTACACAGGACACCCACGGGGCGGACTATCTGAATACGCAGGAAGGGAAAATGCTGCCGGTGGAGCATTGTATAAAGGAGAGCGAGGGCTGGCGGATTATTCCGCAGTTAAAAACGGTTTGGGAGAACGGGAACTGTCCTGTCTTTGAGAAGGATACGTTCGGGAGTGTGGAGCTGGCCCGGTTTTTGCAGCGAAAATATCAGGAAAATGAAGTGGAGTCCGTAGAACTTGTGGGCCTTTGCACGGATATCTGCGTTATCAGCAACGCGCTTTTGCTAAAGGCTTACATGCCGCAGCTTCCCGTGTTTGTGGACGCTTCCTGTTGCGCCGGGGTATCGCCCGAAAAACATGAGGCGGCGCTTGCGACGATGGAAAGCTGTCAGATTATCCTGAAAAACCGGGAGGAAAAGCAATGACGCAATTTGACAAAAGAAATATCAGCATGATGATGGATCTGTATGAGCTGACGATGGCAAACGGCTACTTTGCCAATGAGAAGGAGCCGCGAAAAGTCGTGTTCGACGTGTTTTACCGAAAGAATCCCGAGGACGGCGGCTACGCAATCTTTGCGGGGCTGGAGCAGGTTATTGCCTATGTGGAAAATCTGCATTTTGACAGGGAGGATATCGATTATTTTCGTTCCCTGAACCAGTTTTCGGAAGAATTTCTGGAATATCTCAAAGATTTCCGCTTCACCGGGGATATTTATGCGTTTCCGGAGGGAACGATCATGTATCCCAACGAGCCGGTTATTACGGTGCTGGCGCCGTTAATTGACGCACAGTTAGTGGAAACGGCCATTCTTGCGCAGATCAACCACCAGTCGCTGATCGCCACAAAAGCCAGCCGGATCGTGCGGGCGGCGCAGGGCAGGGCGGTTTCTGATTTTGGAGCGAGGCGGGCCCACAATATGGACGCAGCCGTTTACGGCGCAAGGGCGGCTTATATCGGCGGGGCTTCAGGCACGGCCACCGTTATGGCGGGACAGGAATTTGGGATACCGGTCAACGGCACAATGGCCCACAGCTGGGTGATGTACTATAAGGACGAATACGAAGCGTTCAGGCGGTACGCGGAGGTCTACCCTGACAATGTGATGCTTCTGGTGGATACCTATGATGTGATTCACTCAGGCGTGCCGAATGCAATCCGCATTGCAAAGGAAGTGCTGGAGCCCGCAGGCAGGCGGCTTAAAGGAGTCCGTCTGGATTCGGGGGATCTGGCCTATCTGTCAAAGAAGGTGCGGAAAATGCTGGACGACGCGGGGCTTGCAGATTGCAAAATTGTGGTTTCCAACAGTCTTGATGAATACACGATTACCTCCATACTGAATCAGGGAGGGCGGATTGACAGCTTCGGCGTGGGGGAACGGCTGATTACAGCCAAGAGCGATCCCGTGTTTGGGGCGGTTTATAAAATTGCGGCGGTGGAAGAAAACGAATCCTTTGTTCCCAGAATCAAGGTGTCGGAGACGGTGGAAAAAATTACCAATCCGGGTCTGAAACAGGTATATCGGATCTACTGCGAGGGCGGGCAGGCTGTGGCGGATCTGATTGCGGATGCAAAAGAAGCCGTGGACGTGAGCAGCCCTTACCGCTACGTTGATCCGGAGAAGCCGTGGAGAAACCGTTATTTTGAAAACTGTACGGCAAAAAAGCTGCAGATTCCTGTGGTAATAAATGGAAAACGAGTGGTAAAAAAACAGAGTGTCGGAGAGATTCAGGAATATGTGAAGCGGCAGCTGGAAACAGAAATATGGCCGGAAGAACAGCGGTTTGAGAATCCTCATAAGCATTATCTGGATATGAGCCCGTCTTATTATGAGATGAAAATGAATCTGTTAGATGAAATAAACAGACATTACTGATTTTATAATCTGAGGCGTAGAAACTCATTGAAATACCTGCACGCCTATGATACAATTCTAATAATGACCGGCTTTACCTGATGGCAGGATAACCGTACTTATGGCTATGTTACCATAAGAGGTAGGTCGGATTTTAATATCCGTAAACATAAGGGAGGACAAAATGCGCAGAAGTATTAAGATTATGGCGGGAATTCGGGTTGTGGCGGCATTGCTGGCAGTATTGCTGTTCAGTCTGCTGACAACCCAAAGTATTTTTAATTTGGAGGCCACGGAGGAGGAAAATGCTTCGGTGAATTTTCTTTTGCAGAGAGCGCAGATGGCGGAGGCGGCTCATTATAAGTGGTCTTCTAATTTAAGCAACGCGCTGTACAGCGGTTCAGAATTTACCGGCAGCACGGATCCCACGGGCTGCGTGCTGGGACAGTGGCTCTATGGCGAGGCGGGCACAGATGATAAAACCATTCTTGACTTGCGTAGTCAACTTGAACCTCTTCATAAGGAACTTCATGAGTCGGCAATTTATGTGCTTGAGCTGTATGCCGCAGACCCGGCGCAGGCGCAGGCTTACTATCAGGATACCATCATGAGTAATCTGGGAGTGCTGGTAGGGCTTCTGGAAGAGGTTGTGGAGCGCGGTACGGAATTAAACGAAGTAAGCATGGCGAATATGGAACAGACCATGTCGACTATGCATATCGTTACAGGCGTTGGGCTTATACTGACTTTGGTGTTCCTTCTGAGTCTGGTAATCTATATTATGAGTAAGGTTGTAAAGCCGATTCTGGTTATTACGAATAAGGCGAAGCCATTGCAGGAAGGCCGTATGAAGCTGGATATGCAATATAACGCGAAAGACGAGCTGGGAGATCTGTCCCGGACGTTACGACAGTCCATGGAGCAGACGCATCAGTATATAGAGGATATCAACCGTATGATGGAGGAGCTTTCCGCAGGCAATTTTGATGTATCCACTTCGGTGCCTTTTATCGGCGATTTCCAGTCCATAGCGGAATCCGTTGATAGCTTTACGGATTCGCTTTCCACAGTTATGGCGAATATCCGTGGGGTGGCGGATACGGTGTACGAACATGCGAGAACGCTTTCCAACGGCTCTCAGATGCTGGCCCAGGGCGCGACAGAACAGGCCGCTGCGGTGGAGGAGCTTTCCGCTACGCTGGATGAGCTTGCCAGAAGTGCGAAACAGAATATCCAGAAGTCTTCCGAGGTGCGGGAAAATGCGCACATTACAGGCGAACAGGTGAATCTGAGCAGTCAGCAGATGGAGCTGTTGGTGAACGCCATGTCGGATATCAGCACGACTTCGGAACAGATAGAGAATATTATTTCCACCATAGAAAACATTGCTTTCCAGACAAATATTCTGGCGCTTAACGCTTCTGTGGAGGCAAGCCGTGCAGGAGAGGCTGGGAAAGGTTTTGCCGTGGTGGCAAACGAAGTGCGTACTCTTGCCGCGAAGTCTGATCAGGCGGCTAAGGCGACGAAGGATCTGATTGAGAACTCCGTTCGGGCAACGACGAGGGGCAGCGCCATTGTGCAGGAGGTTTCCGAAAGCCTTCACAAGACGCTTACGCTTGTCACGCAGTCAAACAGCGCCATAGACGAGATTGCCGACGCGGTGCAGGAGGAAGCGGAAGCTGTGTCACAGGTTGCCGAGGGTCTTGGACAGATTGCCAGCGTGGTGCAGACCAATACCGCTAACAGCGAAGAGTCCGCGGCGGTCAGCGCAGAGCTGTTTGAGCAGGTAAACCAGATGAAGAACCAGACCAGTAATTTCCGTCTGAAACAGTGAGGAAAGATTGATGTCAGAAAAGAAGATACCATATAAGATTTATCTGGAAGAGGAGGAGATGCCGAGGCGGTGGTACAATGTCCGTGCCGATATGAAGAATAAGCCGGCGCCGCTTCTGAATCCGGGGACGTTAAAGCCCATGACCTTTGAGGAGCTTCGCAGCGTATTTTGCGACGAGCTTGTCAGGCAGGAGCTTAACGATACGGATGCCTATATTGACATTCCGCAGGAAATTCTGGATTTCTATAAGATGTACCGGCCGGCGCCGCTTGTGCGCGCTTACTGTCTGGAAAAGAAACTGGACACACCGGCCAAAATCTATTACAAATTTGAGGGAAATAATACCAGCGGCAGCCATAAGCTTAATTCCGCGATTGCGCAGGCATATTACGCGAAACAGCAGGGGCTTAAGGGCGTCACCACGGAAACCGGAGCGGGACAGTGGGGCACGGCGCTTTCCATGGCGTGTTCCTATTTTGATCTGGACTGTCATGTATATATGGTAAAGGTTTCCTATGAACAGAAGCCGTTTCGGCGTGAAGTGATGAGAACCTACGGCGCGCAGGTGACGCCGTCGCCCTCGGATACGACCGAAGTGGGCAGGAAGATCCTTTCGGAATTTCCGGGAACGGGAGGCAGTCTGGGATGCGCCATTTCCGAGGCGGTGGAGACTGCCGGGAGTCGGGAAGGCTACCGTTATGTGCTGGGAAGCGTACTTTCACAGGTGCTTTTACACCAGTCCATTATCGGCGAGGAGACGAAGGCGGCTCTTAAAAAGTACAATATCAAACCGGATATGATTATTGGCTGCGCAGGGGGCGGTTCCAATCTGGGCGGTCTGATTTCGCCCTTTGTGGGAGAAAAACTGCGCGGGGAGGCCGATTATCGGATCATTGCGGTGGAGCCGGCGTCCTGCCCGAGCCTGACAAGGGGAAAATATGTATATGATTTCTGCGATACGGGAAAAGTTTGCCCATTGGCTAAGATGTATACTTTGGGCAGCGGCTTTATGCCTGCGCCGAATCACGCCGGGGGCCTTCGGTATCACGGCATGAGCTCGGTGGTGTCGCAGTTGTATGATGACGGACTGATCGAGGCGACAAGCGTCGAGCAGACGGCGGTATTTAAGGCGGCGGAGGAGTTTGCCAGAGTGGAAGGCATTCTTCCGGCTCCGGAGAGCTCCCATGCCATCAAGGTGGCCATAGACGAGGCGGTGAAGTGCAGGGAGACCGGAGAGGAAAAGACCATTGTCTTTGGTCTGACAGGAACAGGTTATTTCGATATGGTGGCTTACGGCAAGTTCCACGATGGAGAAATGACGGATTACGTTCCTTCCGAAGAGGATCTGCAGAAGGGATTTGCGGGGCTTCCCGATGTTACGGTGTAATCATTGGCAATTAAAGATAGGAGACGGCGAATGAAAGTGTGCAAAAGAGGAATTACTAAAAATTGGAAAGGGCTTGCGGCTTTGCTCATATTGACTGCATCAGTCATATTTTGCGGCAATCATGTGCAGGCAGCAGGCAGGCCGGTTTCGATCAGCTCCTGTCAGATTGCGGGAGGAAACGTAACCTGTACGTTGAGGGCGGACAGCGTAGTGTCAGGCGACGACGGGAAATACTATATTTACGCAAATGAGGTTTATCAGGACGGGCCGGTAGGCACGGTGGTGGCTACGGTGGACGCGGGTACGTCCGTGACGGCTGAGTTTCCGCTTAATTATAATACGGCGGATTCCAATTTAAGCCGGAAGTTTCTGGTGGCGGTAAAGCGTGGCGGCCAGATGATGCAGGTTAGCGACGAGCATTATATCACAAACCCGGAGGCCAATGCGGCGTATACCTCGACGCGTATGACTCGCGGCATTAAGGGGCTTTTGCCGGAGGTTTCGGCGATTGCCACCGGCGAGCTCAAAGATCTTGGGATACAGCAGGTGGTGTACAATCTCTATCTGGACGAGGTTTGCGCGGCGCCCGGCGATTCGGGTACGGTTTCCTATGATTATAACGGACAGACCTATTATTTCAGCAATGGCAGGGTTACGCATTATGATCAGATGATCAAGGGCTTTAACGAGCAGGGAATACAGGTGACCATGGTGCTTTTAAACAGGGGCGGCACCGAGGGGTCTCAGGATCTGGTGCATCCGCTGGCAAGAGACGGGGCAGAGTGCCCCAGCTATGCACTGAACGTGGAAGAGGATGGCGGCGTGCAGCATCTGAAAGCGGCGTGCGCCTTTTTGGGACAGCGGTATTCCGGGCAGACCGAACATGGTCAGATTGATAACTGGATTCTGGGCAATGAGGTCAATGCCAGGACCTCCTGGTGGTATATGGACTCCACGTCTTTGGATGTGAATGTGAGCGCCTATGTGAAGGCTTTCCGTATTTTTTATAATGAACTTAAGGCTATGAACGCCAACGTGCAGGTTTATAATTCCATTGATCAGGAGTGGGGACGCAAGTCCAATCCCGGAAGCTTTCTGGCAAAGGAGTATCTGGATCAGTTTAACTACTATATGAACCGGGAAGGGAATATTGACTGGGGTCTTTCCTATCATCCCTACAACTCGCCGCTCTATGACCCTTACGCCTGGAACGGACCGGCGGTATGGGTGAAGCAGAATGTTTCCACGCCTTATATCACGATGCAGAACATTGATGTGCTGATTGATTATATGCACCAGTCCAAGTTTTTAAATCCTGCGGGAGAGGTGCGCAGCATTTCTCTGGCGGAGATTGGCTTTACCTCCTATTTTGGAGAGGAAAAGCAGGAGGCGTCGGTGGCTTACGGCTATCTGAAAGCGGCAACCCTCCCGGATGTGGATGCGTTTATGCTTTTCCGACTGAAGGACGATGCCCATGAAATGGAAAGCAAGCTGAGTCTGGGTATCACAAATCTGGATGGCAGTCATAAACCTGCCTATGATATTTACAGGAGCTTGGGCACGGCGGACGAGGGCGCGGCCAAGGCGCGCGCGTCGGAAATTATCGGTATGGATATCGACGAGATGATCAGTAAGAACATTGTGTGGACCAGAGGCGGCGACGGCGTGGTGCAGTAAAGGCCGGACAGCAGCTGAAAGAAACCGGGTATCTTCCGTAAAAGGAAGGCACCCGGTTATTTTGTGTCTGCTCTAAATATCCAATTCAGGCGGGACGTCCAGTTCATGGGGAACGGGAGCCCCGTTTTTCTTTCTCTGACGGACGCATTCTGTCAACAGGTACTCTATCTGGCCATTCACAGATCGAAAATCATCTTCCGCCCAGTCTGCGATGGCGTTGTAGAGTTTTGCGGACAAACGCAGGGGAACTTGTTTCTTGCCGCCGTCCGCCATCTAGTAGAGGCTGCCGGAGTTGACAACGGGCTGGGCGTCCCGATTGCTGCACAGTACCACGAGAAGGTTGGATACCATGGCAGCTTTACGTTCTTCATCCAATTCCACGATTTGCTGTTCCGAAAGGCGGGCCAGCGCCATTTCCACCATGCCGACCGCGCCGTCCACGATCATTTTGCGGGCGTCGATTACGGCCGCAGCCTGCTGCCGCTGAAGCATGGCAGCGGCGATTTCGGGAGCGTAAGCAAGATAGGTGATCCGTGCTTCAATGACTTCGAGACCGGCTTTCTCCACTTTGTTCTGAATCTCTTTGCGGATTCTCTCGGCTACGATCTCGCTGGAACCCCGCAGGCTCCCCTCGTCCGCCTGTCCGTCTCCTGTGGTGTCCACATTTTCAGAAACGTCGTAGGGATAGAGGCGCACAATGTTTCTAAGAGCGCTGTCGCACTGGAGGGACAGATATTCCTTGTAGTTATCCACGTTGAATACAGCCTTGGCGGTGTCCGTCACCCGCCAAATCACGGCAATGCCGATTTCAATGGGATTGCCCAGACAATCGTTGATTTTCTGGCGACTGTTGTTCAGAGTCATGATTTTCAGGGATATTTTCTTGCTGCCGCCGACGTTTACCTGCGTGCTTGCGGCACGTGCGCCTGCGGACAGATGTAAGATACTGCCTGCCGTGCCGTCCACATCGCCGCTCTGCTTTAATTTCGTTTCGGCGGCGGGATTAATGGCGGAGCAGAAGGGATTTACCCAGTAGAAACCGTCCTCCTTCAAAGTCCCCATATATTTGCCGAACAGGGTCAGAACAAGCGCCTCCTGCGGCCGCAGCACCTTAAGGCCGCAGAAAGGAATCCAGCCCAGCAGGGCATAGACAAGGCCGCCAACAAAGAGGGCGATCGTAAGGGGGGTGCGCGTTCCGGAATCGCCAATTATGTTTCCGACGATGAGCGCCGCGATGGCTGCCGCATAGAGCAGCAGAAAAAGCAGCAGCATTGGCAGACCGTTTTTACTTTTGTTTAATACTTTTTCATCCATGATGTTTTCCTTTCTGTGTGGCAGATTTCCCGGCTGTCCGGCGTCGCCCGCAAGGCAATTTCTGACAGGGTGAAAGCTGCAATGATATTGTTGATATTTGCATGATATCATTTTGATATCAAAATGTCAATGAATAAAATAAAAAAAGCGCGGATAAAAACATCCGCGCCTTTTCCGTTATAATTTCTTCCCTGTCAGAAGCTCATATCCCTGCAAATACTTGTCGATGGTCTTTAGCACGATATCCTCAGGCAGCGTCCAGTCGTGCCCTTCGTTGGATTTCAGCCAGTCCCGTGCAAACTGTTTGTCGAAAGAGGGCTGTCCGTGCCCCGGCTCGTAGCCGTCGGCAGGCCAGAAACGGGAGCTGTCCGGGGTCAGCATTTCGTCGCCCAGTACGATATTGCCGTCTTCGTCCAATCCGAACTCGAACTTTGTGTCCGCAATAATGATGCCGCGGGTCAGGGCATAGGCGGCGCACTTTTTATAAAGGGCAATGGTGTAGTCCCGGAGCTTTTCAGCGTATTCCCTGCCTTTGCCGGGGAAACGCGCTTCCAGATAGTCCACGCTCTGTTCATAGGAGATGTTCTCGTCGTGATCGCCGATCTCCGCCTTGGTGGAAGGGGTATAGATGGGCTCCGGCAGCTTGTCGGATTCCCGCAGGCCTTCGGGGAGGGTAATGCCGCAGACTGTGCCGTTTTTCTGGTAGCTGGCCCAGCCGCTGCCCGTGATGTAGCCGCGGACGATACATTCTATGGGGAGCATGTTGAGTTTTTTGCAGAGCATGCTGTTGCCGTCGAACTTCTCCTGCCTGAAAAATTCAGGCATATCCTTCACGTCCACGGAAATCATGTGGTTTGGCAGGATATCGCCCGTCATATCAAACCAGAATTTTGACATCTGGGTCAGAACGGCGCCCTTTTTGGTTACCTGATTTTTCAGGATCACGTCAAAGCAGCTGATGCGGTCCGTGGCAACCATGATCAGGCTGTCGCCGTTATCATATATTTCGCGTACTTTTCCTTCTTTGATTGGTTTTAATGTCGTCATGGGTTCCTCCGTTTTTCTGTTGCAGCTTTTGGGACATACACTTTAAATTATACACATGTAACGGCGATTGACAAGGGGATTGATGGACAGGCGAAAAATTTCTTGTAAAATCTTCTGTATTTCAGTATAATTTTATCTATATGAAAGTGAGTCAATCACTTAAGAACAGAAGGAGAGTGAAAAGATGGAAGAAAACAAAAGTTTTAAGCCGTATATCCCGGCGGAGAAAATAACCCCGGAATTTACGGTGACGTCGATTGTCATGGGAATTATTCTTGCAATCGTGTTTGGTGCGGCTAACGCCTATCTTGGGCTTCGCGTGGGTATGACGGTATCCGCTTCGATTCCTGCGGCGGTAATTTCCATGGGTGTGATCCGCGTGATTATGAAGAAGAACTCCATATTGGAGAGCAATATGGTGCAGACCATCGGTTCTGCGGGCGAATCCCTTGCAGCCGGTGCAATTTTTACGATGCCTGCGCTTTTTCTCTGGGCGGAGGAAGGACTCTGCGATATGCCGAGTCTTGTTGAGATTACGTTGATTGCGCTCTGCGGCGGTGTCCTTGGCGTGTTGTTCATGATTCCGCTTCGCAACGCGCTGATTGTGAAGGAACATGCGACTCTGCTTTACCCGGAAGGTACGGCCTGTGCGGACGTGCTTCTGGCCGGCGAAGAGGGCGGCTCCAATGCCTCCACCGTATTCAGCGGCATGGGGCTGGCGGCCATCTTTAAATTCCTCATAGATGGCGTTAAGGTGATTCCGGCGGATATTGCCGCAGCGTTTAAGTCCTTTAAGGGTGAGATCGGCGTGGAGGTCTATCCGGCGCTTCTCGGCGTAGGTTATATTGTAGGGCCCAGGATCGCTTCCTATATGTTTGTGGGTTCCCTGATCGGCTGGATGGTAATTATTCCCATGATCTGTCTGTTTGGCGCGGACACCTGGATGTATCCCGCGGAGGTAGGCACGACCATTGGCCAGCTTTATGCGGAGGGCGGCGCAAGCGCGCTCTGGGGTTCCTATGTGAGATACATCGGTGCGGGAGCCATCGCCACGGGCGGTATCATTTCCCTGATTAAGTCCATGCCTTTGATTGTGACAACCTTCCGGGATTCCATGAAGAGCATGAAGGGCAGCAAGAATACCAGCGACGCCAGAACGGCGCAGGATCTGCCCATGAGCGCAGTGCTGATCGGTATTGTGGCTATGATCGTGATTATTTGGCTTGTGCCGGCGATTCCCGTTAATATTCTGGGCGCAGTGCTTATCGTAGTATTCGGCTTCTTCTTTGCAACGGTTTCCTCCCGTATGGTGGGCCTGATCGGAAGCTCCAACAACCCGGTTTCCGGTATGGCGATTGCGACTCTTCTTATTGCGACTATCACCATCAAGGCCACCGGCGACAGCGGCATTACGGGTATGATGGGAGCCATTGCCATCGGTTCCGTGATCTGTATTATCGCAGCTATCGCGGGCGATACGTCGCAGGATTTGAAGACAGGTTTCCTGCTTGGCGCAACGCCTAAGAAGCAGCAGATCGGCGAGCTTATCGGCGTGGTTGCCTCCGGACTTGCCATCGGCGGCGTGCTCTATCTTCTGAATGCGGCATGGGGCTATGGCGGCGCAGAAGTTCCCGCGCCTCAGGCGACTTTGATGAAGATGATTGTAGAGGGTATCATGGGCGGCGAGCTCCCGTGGACGCTTGTGTTTATCGGTGTATTTCTGGCGATTGGTCTGGAAATCCTGCGGATTCCCGTTATGCCTTTTGCCATCGGTCTGTATCTGCCGATTTATCTGAATGCCGGCATTATGGTCGGCGGTGTGGTTCGGATGTTCATGGATGGCAGAAAGAATGTGGATGCAAAGACGAAGGAGAAACAGTCGACGGACGGCACCCTGTACTGTGCAGGTATGATTGCGGGCGAAGGTCTGGTGGGTATCCTGTTAGCCATCCTCGCGGTGTGCGGCGTCAGCATGGATCTTTCGGGATCGCTTAACCTTGGCAATATCGGCGGCATTGGTCTGCTTGTGGTGATGGTTCTGTGCCTGTTAAGGTTCTCTCTGTGGAAGAAGAGTAAGAATTAATGAAAAAGAAAAAGCAGCAGAAAAACTATCTGGATCTGATTCCGATGCGGGACGCTGCGCTTGTATGGACCCGGGACGACGAGGGAATCGTCGTCCTGGAGGTGGAAAATACAGGCGCTTTTAATCGGATTGCGCAAAAGCTTTTTAAGCGTCCCAGGGTGACGAAGGTACACATGGAGAAGTACGGAAGCTTTCTGTGGCCGCTCATTGACGGTCGGCGAACCGTGATGGAGCTTGCCGATCTGCAAAAGGAGCAGTTTGGCGAAGAGGTGGAGCCAGTCTATCCGCGGGTGGTAAAGTATATGCAGATCATGGAGAGTTATCATTTTATCGCATTTAAAAACAAATAGTTATGGCAATACTAAAACTAAAAAAGGAGACTGTTATGGATTTAAAAGGATCAAAGACGGAGAAAAATCTGCTCGCGGCGTTTGCGGGGGAATCGCAGGCTTACACCAAGTATACCTATTATGCGTCCAAAGCGAAGAAGGACGGTTATGTACAGATGGCCAATATTTTTGAAGAGACCGCCGCTAACGAGAAAGAGCATGCAAAGATCTGGTTTAAATATCTTCACGGCGGCGCCATTCCCGAGACCCGAGAGAATTTAAGGGATGCGGCCGAGGGAGAAAATTACGAGTGGACGGATATGTACAAAGGCTTTGCCGAGGATGCAAAAGCGGAGGGTTTCGACGAGCTGGCGGCTCTTTTCGAAGGCGTGGCAAAAATCGAGAAGGAGCATGAAGACAGATACCGCAAGCTGATTCAGAACATTGAGGAGGGCGCGGTATTCTCGAAGGACGGCGACTGCGTGTGGCAGTGCCTGAACTGCGGCCATATCGTGATCGGTAAGAAAGCGCCCGAGCTTTGCCCGGTATGCAAACATCCCCAGTCCTATTTTCAGGTGAAGCCTGAGAATTACTAAGCTTCGAGTGATACGCAAAAAGACAGTCTGACGGCCGAAAGAAAGCCGGGCTGTCTTTTTTTATATACAGGGAAGATGGTTTGGCAAAAACTACTTGTCAGAAAAATAACAATGTGGTACGATACGACCGTATTGTATCTCGTATGAGAATAATAACAGGAGGAACTGTACCATGAAAAACGAAAAGACCTATGAACTGGTGCTTACGGCGCTGTTCACCGCCATAATTGTGATTATGGCATTCACACCGCTGGGATATATCCCGCTTGTAGTTATCAACGCGACCATCATTCACATCCCGGTGATCCTTGGAGCGCTATTTCTGGGACCGAAGAAAGGCGCATTTTTGGGATTCGTATTCGGACTTACCAGCTTTATCAACAATACATTTAAGGCGGCCACGGCCTCGGCTTTTGTATTTTCACCTGTGCTGGCCTATAACGTAGTGGGCGTATCGGGCGTCTTCAAGAGCCTCTACATCTGCTTCGTGCCCAGAATTTTAGTGGGCGTTCTGCCTTACTTCGTCTATATCCTGATCCGCAAAGTCTTAAAGAGCGAACAGAAAGTGGCGCGGGTCGTTGTCGATGCGGCGGCGTCTTTGATTCTGTTTATTTCCGTAAGGGCATTCTGTATCCGTTTGATGCCGGATACGGTCAATCTGGTTATTTATCTGCCGGGGAAGGTTAATGCGGTTATCGGTACGCTGATCGGCCTTGTGGCGGGCGTTGTGCTGATGGCGGTTCTTACGGTAAACGGCCGCAAAAAGAAAAGCGCCAACATTGCGCTGGCCTACGCAGGACTGGCCGGGGCGTTTACCAATACCCTGTTTGTCATGAGCGGTATCTTTATTCTGTATAAGGAAGCGTACGCGCAGGCGGTGGGCGTTGCCGGAGAGGCGGTGCTTGACGTGATCATGGGCGTGGTGACTTTTAACGGCATTGTGGAAGCGGTGGTGGCGGCCATTATTGTGGCTGGCGTCGGTTACGCGCTGACCAGGGTAAAACCGATCTACGGCATGGAGACCGAGAAGGAAAAGCAGGGCGCGGGAATGCGGGCATAATACAAAGATTAACAAAAAAGGCAGGGAAAAAGCATGATTCTGGCAATTGACATAGGCAATACCAATATTGTCATCGGGTGTATAGACGGGGAAAAGGTATGCTTCGTGGAGCGGGCCTCCACCAATCTGGCAAAGACGGAGCTGGAGTATGTGGTGGAGTTTCGGACCCTTTTTGAGCTGTACCATATCGGCATGGAGGACATTACCGGAAGTATCATTTCCTCGGTCGTACCGCCCCTCAACAATATCATAAAGAGCGGTCTGGAAAAGATGTTTCATCAGGCTCCCATGGTGGTGGGGCCGGGCGTGAAGACGGGGCTGAATATTCTCATGGACAATCCGGCCCAGCTTGGTTCGGATCTGGTGGTCAACGCGGTGGCGGGACTGCATTATTACGGCGCGCCGATTATTATGATCGACATGGGAACCGCTACCACCATCAGCGTAGTGGATGAGAAGAAAAACTATATCGGCGGCATGATCCTGCCGGGCGCAAAGGTTTCCCTTGATTCGCTTGTAAACCGCACCTCCCAGCTTCCCAGAATCAGTCTGGAGCCGCCCAAAAAGGTGATTGGCAGAAATACCATCGACTGTATGAAGAGCGGTATTGTGATGGGACAGGCGGCATGTCTGGACGGCATGATCGAGCGTATTTACGATGAGCTTGGCTATGAAGCTCCCGTGGTGGCCACGGGCGGTCTTGCGGGAAGCATCGTTCCCTATTGTAAGAAAAAAATTATCTGTGACAACGAACTCACCCTGAAAGGGCTGGGGTTGATTTATCATAAAAACATGGAATCGTAACGGGTGTAATATATTTTGCCGCAAAGCTGGGGAGAAGGAGATAACAAATGTTATTAAAAGGAAAACATATTGTGCTGGGGGTAAGCGGCAGCATAGCGGCTTACAAAATCGCTTCTCTGGCAAGTATGCTCGTTAAAAAGCAGGCGGATGTGACGGTGATTATGACGCCAAACGCGACCAATTTCATTAATCCCATTACCTTTGAGTCGCTGACGGGAAACAAGTGTCTGGTGGACACCTTCGACCGAAATTTTCAATTTAACGTGGAGCACGTGGCGTTAGCGAAAATGGCCGACGTTTTTCTCGTCGCGCCCGCCTCCGCCGACGTGATTGCGAAAGCGGCCTGCGGCATTGCGGACGATATGCTGACAACCACCCTTTTGGCCTGCCGCTGTCCGAAGATATTTGCACCGGCCATGAATACCCGGATGTATGAAAATCCCATTGTGCAGGATAATATAAAGAAACTGAGAGACTACGGCATGGAGACGCTGGATACCGCCACGGGATATCTTGCCTGCGGGGATACGGGCGCGGGCAAAATGCCGGAGCCGGAAGTACTTTTTGAGGCGGTTGTGAAGGCCCTGACGCCAAAGAATATGGCGGGAAAGCGGCTGTTGGTTACGGCGGGGCCTACCAGAGAAAAGCTTGATCCGGTGCGCTACATCAGCAACCATTCTACGGGAAAAATGGGCTACGCCATAGCAAGGCAGGCCATGCTCCGCGGCGCACAGGTGACGCTTGTGTCAGGAAAAACTGATTTACAGCCGCCTGCGGGCGTGCGGCTTGTGTCGGTGGAAGCTGCGGCCGATATGGCGCGGGCGGTAAAGGAAGCGGCGGACGATCAGGATATCATCATCAAGGCGGCGGCGGTGGCGGACTATCGTCCGGCGGCGGTGGCGCAGGAAAAGATGAAAAAGAAGGACGGGGAGTTGTCTATTGCGCTGGAGCGCACGGAGGATATTCTGGCGTGGCTTGGCGCCCATCGGCGGGAAGGACAGTTTCTGTGCGGCTTTTCCATGGAGACGGAAAATCTGCTGGAAAATTCCAGGGCAAAGCTGGAAAAGAAAAAGATCGACATGATTGTGGCAAACAATCTGCGGCAGGATGGCGCGGGTTTTGGTACGGACACCAATGTGGTGACGATTCTCACGAAGAACGATACCGTGGAGCTGCCGATTATGTCCAAGGAAGAGGTGGCGGACAGGCTGCTTGACTGCATCTTGAGTAAGTCGGCGCAGGGCGGCGAAAGGGCCGACGGGCTGTGATATTGACAGAAGGAAAGAAGATGTGGCAGACAAAACAAAGAGAGGGGGCGGCGCAATATGAGAATCGGAACAGGTTATGACGTGCACAGGCTTACAGAGGGCCGTAAGTGTATTATCGGCGGGGTGGAGATACCCCATGAAAAGGGCCTTCTGGGGCATTCCGACGCGGACGTGCTTCTTCATGCAATCATGGACGCATTGCTTGGGGCGGCGGCGCTGGGTGACATCGGAAAGCATTTCCCGGATACGGACCCTGCGTATAAAGGTATTTCCTCCATAAAGCTTTTGGAATATGTAGCCGGGCTTTTGGAGGATAATTTATTTTTGGTGGAAAATATCGACGCCACGATCATTGCGCAGGCGCCGAAGATGCGGCCCCACATTGACCAGATGCGGGAGAATATCGCGAAGGCTCTCGGCATTGAGGCGAATCAGGTGAATGTGAAGGCCACCACCGAGGAAGGACTTGGCTTTACGGGAAGGGGCGAGGGTATTGCCGCCCAGGCGGTGTGCCTGCTTGTAAGTCCCAGAGAGCTTTACAGCGAGGACGTGGCTGCGAGAGGCTGCGAGGGCTGTCCCGGGTGCAGGAAGGCCGGAGAGGAAGCGTAGCGGATGGGGAAGAAGCTTGGAAGCGTCCTGGTTCTGGGGGCGCTGTTGCTTATGACGCTTGCCGGACATAAAGAAACTTTTTATCCGCCAAAGTATAGTGACCAAGTAATGGAAACCGTGTATACGGACGATCTGTCCCTGTTGGAAGAGTCGGACAGGATGAGCCGCCAGTATGCGTACCGGGAGGGAAAAGTATACTACCGCAGGTATCATGAGGACTCTTTTGAGGCGACCTCGTATACCTATGAGAATTACAGTTACCTGCCGGTTTTCGGAGTGGAGAAAGAGATGGTCTGCATCGACCGGGAGGGCGTGCAGACTGCGCTTTTTACGGATAAGGGACAGGGAGATTTTTATCTGATCGGAGATCGGTTTTATATGACCGATTCCGGTGTCTATTCCGTAGACATGGAAGGCCGTGACAGGATTGATTACGGTGATGGCGAAATACTGGCCGCTGACGGGACAAAAAATATTCTGATTCTTGGCTTGGAGGAGGGCGGCCATGACCTGTGGCGGCCTGATTACTGCGTATTGGACTGTCATACCGGCGTATGTACAAGCCTCCTTTCCAAAGCGTATCATGCCAGGGATGAGGAGGAGGGCTTTTGGAGTTTTGAGGCGTATCAGGACGGCTGGGTCTACCTGACCTTTTTCAGACGGGGCGGGGAGGACGGACAAGGCGGAGAAACGACGCTGTATGCGGTATCCTTGGATGGTGTATGGAATGAGGTGATTACGCTGGCTTCCGATACATATATGCCTTACAGCGAGAATGTGATAGGGCTGCAGGCTTTGGGGGACAGACTGTTTTTCCTCTTTGGCGGTTACGACGGTTCGGCGGGGTGGTATCAGGGCGGCAGGATTATTGCTGTCAGACGGGACGGTACGGATTATAGGTTCATGGAGCAGGACGGTAACGATTTTTATCCGGCGGACTGCTTATATCTGCGGCAGGACGGGGAGAAAATATGGGTGTATTACCTGGATTTTTACCATATGACGCCGCAGGAGGCTGATGCGGAGGGAGAAACCTATGTGGTGACGGTGTGGGACATTGATACGAACATACGATACCCTTCCGATATGCCGGCGTGCGCGCTCACAAAAACTTATCGGAACGATCTTTTCGTAGACGATCTTTCCATGGATGGGAGAGGCGGCTGTCATGTTATGGCGCTGTGCGGCCAAACGGGCAGGATTGCGAGAGTGGCGCAGGATCTGGATGCGCGCGTGGAAGAGGGAACGATTGACAGATACGGGAAGAACGCCGACCTTATGCTGCGGGATTTGTATTACAGGGACGGTTATCTGTACTTCAAGGCGGAGTACAGCCGGTGGGACGGCTTCGAGCAGGGCGGCTGGCACAGGCTCGGAACAGAATGCTATCGGCTAAAGCAGGGGGAGGAAAGGGCCGAGCTGCTGTATGATTATTGACATGGGAAGCGAAAAGGTGTTATTTCATCGCCCTTCGGAGTTTCGTCTTGATTCTCTGGAGAGCGTTGTCGGTGGACTTGTCGTCCCTTCCCAGCACCTTGGCGATCTGCTGGTAGCCCATTCCCGTCAGATACAGATCAAGCACCTGCTTTTCAAAGCTGCTAAGCTCCCTTTCAATCAGCATTTCCAGCCGGTCTACATTCTCCCTGTCGATCACAAGGGCTTCCGGATTCAGGTCGGAAGCGTCGGACAGCACATTTACCAGCGCTTCTTCCTCGCCGTCCCGGTTTACGGTGACATTTCCGTAGAGGGAGACATAATTGTTCAGGGGGATATGTTTTTGTCGTCTGGAAGCCTGTACTGCAGTGTACATCTGCCTTGAGACGCACAGATCCGCAAAAGTAAAAAAGCTGGCGTCCCGGCCGCTGTCATAGTCCCTGATGGCTTTAAAGAGCCCGATCATGCCCTCCTGAATCAGGTCCTCGCTGTCCGCGCCCAGAATGTACATGGACTTTGCCTTGCTTCTCACCAGATTTTTATATTTATTCATGATGTAATCCGTGATACCCTGTTCGCCGTCCCGCAGACGAATCAAAAGCTCTTCGTCGGTACAGCCGTTGTAGTTTTCCTGCATGGCGCTTCCTTTTTTATAATGATTCGGGGTCAAAAGGTGCTTTGTTAGTTTTGTTCGGGCAGATCGCATAAATATGCTCGTGACGCTGTCTTGCTCGGGAGATTAAGACTTTCTTAATATTTCGTTCAGAACGCAGCAGCTGTCTACCAATTTTATAGACACATAAAAAACGGAAGCCTGGTAAATACCAGGCTTCCGACATTTCTAACAAAGCTGCTGACGGGAATCGGACCCGTGACCTCCGCACTACCAATGCGACGCTCTACCGACTGAGCCACAGCAGCCTGACGTGAAGGACAAGCCTTCTGTCACCGTTTTTCAGTGTATCAAAAGAAAATCCTTTTGTCAATAGTTTCTGTGCCTGAAATCATTTTCCTAACTGTGCCTGAAATCATTTTTCCAACAAACGCTGCCTGCCGACGGGATTTTCCAGGTGGAAACGAACGCAGTCCTCATACAGATTTCGAAATTCCGTAGGGGTACAGTCCTTGATCTGCTTAAACATTCTGATAAAGGCGGAGAGACTGGTAAACCCTGACTGCAGGGCCACTTCGGTGATGGAGAGGGAGGGATCGACCAGAAGCTCCTCCGCGTGTTCAATCCTTTTCTTATTTAAATATTTGTAGAAGGAAAGGCCGGTGAAATTTTTAAAAAGTCTGCTGAAATGATATTTGCTGAAACCGGCCAGATCCGCCACGCTGTCCAGGGAAAGATTCTCCGTGCAGTGCTCGTGTATGTAATTGCAGATGGTCATAAATTTTTCCATATGCTCCTTTTGCTTATTGTAGGCCATGTCAAAGGCATTTCGCTGTCCGGCGAACTCCCGGCCTATCAGTACCAGCATGGCGATCAGCTTGGAATAGATGGAAGCGCTGATCAGGATGGAGTCGCTTGAATATTCCCGACAGATTTCCAGCATCAGTTCCTTTAGCTGTTCGTGAATGGCGGGAGCGGTGTCGGGCGTTAGGAGAAGCGCCTGGGGTATGGTGGAAAGAGTGGACTCCATGTCCGCCACGTTGTGGAGCAGGGAAAAGTCCATCTGCAGAATCAGCCGTTTCCCGTATATGGTGCAGGGCATGCCGTGGATTACGCCGGAGTTGATAAAAAGAATATCGCCTTCCTGCAGTGTGAAAACTTCTTTCATGGCGGATACATCGTAAGAGTTTTCCACGGGCATAATAATTTCAATGGGCGTGTGCCAGTGTTCGGGGTAGGCTTCATAATCGGTGTTGTTGTGCAGCAGAAAACCGGGCATTTCTTTGTAGACGACGGTTTCCTTGATACCGTTTAATATTTCGATCATGGGGGTACGGCTTCCTTTCTGTGAATGACGCTGATTCATAGGTAAGTAGAATCGCAATAACTATCAAAAGTTGCTATCAAAACCAAAAAAAGTTGCTATTTAGATTCTAAAAGTTGCTTTTTATAAAGCTTATTTTATCATAGAAAATAGAAAAATAAAATAAAAAACATACATTTTTTTCTAAAATTAAAAGCGATAAATTGGCGATATATAGCAAAATAAACATAAAATATTATAGAAAATTGCAAAAACATGGCAAAATGTTCATTAGCAAAATTAGAATAAAAGCAATTTTCGACACATACTAAGCAATTATTATAAAGATAAACAACCCCTGATTTGCTATACTGAACCTGTAACAGAGATCCCCATGATCAATCTGAGGATCAAAATTTGAAAGCAAAATCATTATTTCGAGGGAGGGCTAAAACATGAAGAAGAAAGTGTTATCAGTGATACTGAGCACAGCTATGATTGCATCTGTGTTGGCAGGCTGTGGCGGAGGCAGCGAAGCGCCGGCGGCGGACGGCAGCAGCGCAGAGGCAGAAGCGCCGGCGGCGGACGGCGGCAGCGCAGAGGCAGAAGCGCCGGCAGCAGACAGCGGCAGCGCAGAGGCAGAAGCGCCGGCAACAGATTCTGCGGCAGGCGGTGCGGAAGAGATTACCTGGATGTTCTGGGATGATCTGAACGCGACGGAAGATCTGATTTCCTTAGGATATAAGGATACCGTGGAGCGGTTTAACAAGGACTATGAAGGCAAGTACCATGTAAATGTGGTAACGACCAATCTGGAAGAATATTACGCGAAGCTGAACGCTTTGGTAGCGGCAGGCGAAACGCCCGACTGCTTTATCGTAAGCCCGGGACCGAACCTTGACGTTTATGTTGATCCCGGTATAGCGGCTGATCTGACAGATTACATCAAAGCGGACGGCTGGATTGATACCTTTAACGGCGGCGAGGGCGCATTCTCCCAGCAGACCTATGACGGCAAGATTTACGCAGTGCCTTTGAACATTGCGGCGGCATGCGTATTCTACAATACGGAAATGTTTGAAACGGCCGGTATCACCACCATGCCTACAGACTGGAACGGCATGCTGGACGCCTGCGAGAAGCTGCAGAGCGCCGGATACACACCCCTTACCATCTCCGCAGGTACGGCTTGGTGCTTATCCATGCTGGCTGGTTACATCTGCGACAGCGAAGGCGTTGACCTTGCGGCAATCGACGGCGGTACGGCTTCTTGGCTTGATGCGAATGTGGTAAATGCAACCAATAAGCTGGTTGAGATTTCCAAGTATTTCCAGCCTACGGCTGCAGGCGATACCAACGATGTTGCTACGGCGAACTTCTACAATGAAGAGGCGGCTATGCTGATTCAGGGCTCTTGGGCGATTGCACAGATCAACGGCGCTAACCCTGACTTTGAGAGCAAGTGCGGCGTGTTCGCATTCCCCGGCACCGACGGCAGAGTTATTGCGAAGTCCGACAGCCTGGCAATGAGCGCAAACACAGCGCATCCCGAAGCGGTAATCGCATTCATGAAGTATTTTACAGATGATACGGCTCAGAAATACACCGCAGAGGTAGGCGGTAAGATTCCTGTAACGACGGTTGAGTACGATGCTTCCAAGGCTCCTGCACAGCTGGAGTATGTAATGGACGTATTCGGAAATGCAAAGTCAACCTTCGGTTTCTACAATGAGTCCATGGCTACCACAGAGGCGGGCGCATTCTTTGACGACACGATGGTATCCATCTATCTGGGTACGCCCGTGGAGGAAGGTCTTGCATCACTGGAAGATTTCTACAAGAATAACGTCTGGAATAAGTAACGTGACGGCATGAACTGTTTTTACGCAGGATTGGAGCAATCCAATCCTGCATTTTTCTAAAATTCGGAGGTGTGTATGGATAAATTATTACGGGATAAAAAAGCGATTATCATATTTGTTGCACCGGCGTTTCTGTTGTTTACATTCGTTTTGTTTATTCCGATCTGTCAATCGGTCTATTATTCGTTTTGCAACTATGATGCGTTGACAAAGCCGGAATTTATTGGGTTTGAAAATTACAGGCAATTGTTTACCATAGACAGAACCATGAAGATTGCAGTGAAAAACTCCATGTTTTTCCTGATTTTTTCTGTAGTGACACAGCTGATTGCAGGCTTGATTTTGGCGGCGCTTCTGACCAATATTAAAAAGGGCCGTGATTTTTACAAGAATGTATATTATCTGCCCTGCGTGCTTTCTTCTGCGGCTTTGGGACTTTTGTGGATGTTCATCTTCACGCCGAAGCTTGGAATCAACCAGATTCTGGCGCAGTTTGATATAAAAGGGCCTCTTTGGCTGATGGATACCAAGGGCTTTATCATTCTTCCCATGTGGGTGATTGCATCGGTTTCCCTGTGGCAGTATGTGGGACAGTCCATGATGCTTTATATGGCGCAGATTTCGGGAATCAGCCCCGCTTTGTATGAGGCGTCCTACATAGACGGCTGTACGAAGGCGCAATCCTTCCGTTACATTACCCTGCCGCTGATCCGCCCCATGGTGGCGACAGCCATGTCCTTAAACGCTATCGGTTCGTTGAAGTTCTTTGACCTGATCTTTAATATGACTGAGGGCGGGCCGAACCACATGACGGACGTGCTGGCGACCCATCTTTACCAGCAGGGTTTCAAGTACTTTAAATACGGTTATGCCAGCGCCATCGGCACGATTCTGCTGGTGCTCTGCCTGATCGTAACGTTTATTATCAACAAGTTTGTCAAAGTTGACAATTACGAGATGTAAGGAGGCGGGACGGAATGAATAATACGAGAAAAAAGAAAGCAAAAATTTCTACGAAAGTGATCTATGTATTCCTGTCAATTTTAGCGGTAATCTATCTGCTGCCGCTTTTATGGGTAATCTATGTTTCGCTGAAAGACGATAAGACGCTCTTTGTTTCGCCCTGGGCGATGCCGGAACATCTGATGATTGAAAATTACAGCTTTGCGTGGACGGCGGGAAGACTCGGCGTTGCAACCTTAAATTCCGCGATTGTCTGCGGCGTTACGCTGATACTTTGTCTGCTTGTGGGCTCCATGGCGGCTTTTGCCATCGGCAGAATGCGGTGGAAGCTGTCGGGAGCGATGATGACGTATTTCCTGACGGGCATGATGATCCCCGTGCATTGTATTCTGATTCCCGTGTTTACCAGATTCTCAAAAATGCACCTGACAAACAGTCTGACCGGGCTGATTCTTCCCTATCTGACATTGTCGCTGCCTATTACCATTTTTATCATGACGGGGTTTTTCCAGAGCCTGCCAAACGAGCTGTTTGAGTCGGCGTGCATCGACGGCTGTTCCATCTATCGGTCGTTTACCCATATTGCGCTGCCTCTTTCCAGAACCGGACTTTTTGTGACCGGCCTGATGACCTTTGTGGCAAACTGGAACGAACTGCTTCTGGCGATGGTATTCATTTCAGACGACGGGAAAAAGACGCTGCCGGTATCCCTGTCAAAATTCGTCGGCCCATATAATACGAATTATTCGCAGATGTTTGCGGCCATTGTCATTGCAATTATACCAACGATTGTTGTATACTGTATGTTTAGTAATCAAATTGTAGACGGTTTGACAGCCGGCGCGGTAAAAGGTTAAACGGCTGCGGAATGACTTTTGGTCGGCAGGACGATGATAATTGACAATAGCAGAAGCGGGAAGGAAACGAAAAGATGGTGAATCGAGAGAAAGCCAGAGCAAAGGCAAGAGAGCGGGCAAAAGAGTTAGTAAACCAAATGACAATAGAGGAGAGGGCTTCTCAGCTGCGTTACGACGCTCCGGCTATAGAGAGACTGGGAATCCCGGCTTATAACTGGTGGGGAGAGGCGCTGCACGGCGTGGCCAGAGCCGGAACGGCTACAAGTTTTCCGCAGGCAATCGGCATGGCGGCCACTTTTGATACGGAACTGGTACATAAGGCCGGCGACGTGGCGGCAACGGAAGGACGAGCGAAATACAATGCCCTTTCTGCGGAAAATGACAGAGATATTTATAAGGGACTGACCTTCTGGTCTCCCAATGTGAATATATTCAGAGACCCCAGGTGGGGCAGGGGGCAGGAGACCTACGGTGAGGATCCCTATCTGACTTCAAGACTGGGCGTGGCCTATGTGGAGGGCCTGCAGGGAGACGGTGAGGACGTCATGAAATCCGCTGCCTGCGCGAAGCACTTTGCGGTGCATTCCGGCCCGGAAGCAGTGCGGCATGAGTTTAATGCGACAGCCACGAAAAAGGATATGGCGGAGACTTATCTGCCGGCGTTTAAGGCCTGTGTGCAGGAGGCGGGTGTGGAGGCCGTGATGGGCGCCTACAATCGTACCAACGGAGAGCCCTGCTGCGGCAGCAGGACATTAATAAAGGAAATACTCAGAGACCAGTGGGGGTTTAAGGGACATTTTGTGTCAGACTGCTGGGCCATCAAGGATTTTCATGAGAATCATATGGTGACTCATACGCCGGAGGAATCGGCTGCTCTGGCCATAAAGAACGGATGCGACATTAACTGCGGCGTGACCTATCTGCATTTGTTAAAGGCATATCAGGAAGGGCTTGTTACGGAAGAAGAGATTACGGAGGCGGCAGTGCGGGCGTTTACCGCCAGATACCTCCTTGGTTTGTTTGACGGGAGCGGATACGACGATATTCCCTATGAAAAGGTGGAGTGCAGCGAGCATCTGGAGGTAGCGCAGCAGATGGCAAGGGAGGCGGTGGTGCTTCTTAAAAATGACGGCGTTCTTCCTTTGAAAGTTTCGGCGGGGCGGACGATCGGTGTGATCGGGCCAAATGCTAACAGCCGGGAAGCGTTAGTCGGAAATTACCACGGAACGGCATCCGGATATGTCACCATTTTAGAGGGAATACAGGATAAAGTCGGACATAATAGTAGAGTTTTGTACTCGGAAGGCTCCCATTTGTTTAAAGACCGGGTAGAGAATCTTGCATTGGCAAACGACCGTATTGCGGAGGCGGTTACGGTTGCAAAACACAGCGATGTGGTGGTGCTCTGTCTTGGCCTGAATGAGACGCTGGAGGGAGAGCAGGGCGATACGGGCAACAGCTATGCGGCGGGCGACAAGCCGGATCTCGGGCTTCCGCAGTGCCAGATTGATCTGATGGAGGCGGTGCTTGCCACAGGAAAGCCGGTCATTGTATGTCTGATGACGGGCAGCGCAATGGATTTGAACCTGGCTCAGGAAAAAGCGGCCGCAGTTTTACAGCTCTGGTATCCCGGGGCAGGGGGCGGAAAGGCGGTGGCGGATATTCTGTTTGGCGAATGCTCGCCTTCAGGTAAGCTTCCCGTTACCTTTTACCGTTCGCTTGCGGGACTGCCTGATTTTGAGGACTACAGCATGAAGGGAAGAACCTACCGTTACATGGAAGAGGAGGCCCTTTATCCCTTTGGATACGGGCTGACTTACGGCGATGTGGTAGTGGAAAGCGCCTCTCTTTCCTCGAAGGATGAAGCGTCCGGGGATGTGACGGTACATATGTCTGTTAAAAACAGAGGAAACGCTGCTACTGGCGATGTCGTCCAGATTTATGTGAAGGATCTGGAATCGCCGTTTGCCGTGGCGAACCACAGTCTCTGCGCTTTTGAAAGGATTTTTCTGGAAGCGGGGGAGAGCAGGGAGCTTACGGTGAGAGTGCCCGGCAGCGCCTTCCTTGTGGTAAATGACGAGGGAGAGTTTGTGCCCGGCAGCGGCAGATGTCTGCTTTATGCGGGAACGGGTCAGCCGGACGGACGGACGGCGGCGCTTTCCGGGAAGAAGTGTGTGGAAATAGCGCTGTAGACTGTTTGCAAAAGAGGGGGAGTTATAAAATGGTTCGTCCTGCATTGTGCGAGTTGTTGGCATGATGCAGGGCGCCTTTTTGTGTACGGGTTAAGGCCGGATTTGCCTAAAAGGCGCGCGGCGGAATCTTTAGGCCTGAGAATGCGGGTTTCCTTGACAAAATGCCATAAGTTGCATATTCTTAAATATGGTAGAAAATTTGCGGCGGCTTTGCCTGAAAGCCCTGTCTGGAAGAAAAGCCGCGTCAGCCGTAGAAGGGAAGCGTTTCAATGGGCTTAATCGGAAACATAAAGGAGGAAATCCGCATTATACGGGAAAGGGATCCGGCGATTCACTCCAATATGGAAGTTTTTCTTTATCCCAGTTTTAAGGTAATGTGTTACTACCGTCTGGCTCATAAGCTGTATCTGCGCCGTCACTATTTCTGGGCCCGGTGGGTTTCCCAGAAGGGGGCCCGCAGGACGGGCATTGAGATTCATCCGGGCGCCCAGATCGGCAAGGGGTTCTTTATCGACCACGGCCACGGCGTGATCATCGGAGAGACTACGGTGATCGGCGACAATGTGACCCTCTATCAGGGTGTGACTCTGGGAGGTACGGGTAAGGAACAGGGAAAGCGGCATCCGACCATCGGCAATAACGTGATGATCAGCACCGGGGCCAAAGTGCTCGGTTCTTTTAAGATCGGTGATAACAGTAAAATCGGAGCGGGAAGCGTGGTGCTTGCGGAAGTGCCGCCGGGCTCTACGGTGGTAGGCGTGCCGGGTCGCGTAGTCAGGCGCGACAATATGTCCCTGCCGCAGGAAGAGCTTGATCAGACCCATCTGCCCGACCCTGTGCGGGAGGATATTTCAGGCTTGCAGCGGGCCAATGCGGAGCTGACAAACCGGCTGCTGGATCTGGAGCGGGAGATGAAAAGCCTGCGAAAGGAAAGAATACAGGAGAAATAGGCAGCGCGCCGGACTATGGCGGAAATGGTTGACATAACTTAAAAGAAAGCTGAGGAAAAGAGTAGATTATGAAGGTTTATAATACGTTGTCTGGAAAGAAGGAAGAATTTACGCCCATAGAAGAGGGAAAGGTCAGGATGTATGTCTGCGGCCCTACCGTTTATAATCTGATCCATATCGGAAATGCCAGACCCATGATCGTGTTTGATACCGTGAGGCGGTATATGGAGCACAGGGGGTACGAGGTCAATTATGTGTCCAACTTCACGGATGTGGACGATAAGATCATTAAAAAGGCGAATGAGGAGGGAACAGACCCTTCCGTGATTTCCGAGCGTTATATTGCGGAGTGCAAAAAGGACATGGATTCTTTGCATGTGAAGCCTGCAACCACCCATCCCAAGGCCACCTGTGAGATTGGCGGAATGATAGAAATGATACAGACGCTGATTGATAAGGGGCACGCCTATGTGGCGGAGGATGGCACCGTCTATTTTAAGACCAGAAGCTTTTCCGGCTATGGGAAGCTTTCTCACAAGAATCTGGATGATTTGAGAAGCGGCGGCCGTTCCCTTCTGGTGTCCGGGGAAGAGCAGAAGCAGGATCCGCTGGATTTTGTCCTCTGGAAGCCGAAAAAGGAAGGAGAGCCTTTTTGGGAGTCGCCATGGTGTCAGGGGCGTCCCGGCTGGCATATCGAATGCTCGGTGATGAGTAAAAAATATCTGGGTGACGAGATCGACATCCACGCGGGCGGCGAGGATCTGATTTTTCCCCATCATGAAAACGAGATTGCCCAGTCAGAGGCGGCGAACGGCAAACAGTTTGCAAAATACTGGATGCACAACGGCTTTTTGAATATTGACAATAAAAAGATGTCCAAATCTCTGGGAAATTTCTTTACGGTGCGGGACATCGGGGAAAAATATGATTTGCAGGTATTGCGGTTCTTCATGCTTTCCGCCCATTACAGAAGCCCCTTGAATTTCAGTGCGGAGCTGATGGAGGCGGCAAAGAACGGGCTGGAGAGAATTATAACATGCGTGTCCAATTTAAACTTCCTGTTGGAAAAGGCGGGAACGGAAAAAATGAGTGTCGAAGAAGAGAAGCTGCTGAAACAGGCGGCGGCTTATGAAAAGAAATTCGACGAGGCCATGGACGATGATTTTAACACGGCGGATGCCATTTCCGCCATCTTTGAGCTGGTAAAATTTGCCAATTCCAATGCCGATGAGAACTCAGGCGCGGCTTTTGTCAGGGCGCTTAAGGAAAAGATCACGGGGCTTGCGGATATCTGCGGTCTTGTGGTGGAGCGGAGCGAGGAAATACTGGATTCGGAAATCGAGTCGCTGATTGCACAGAGACAGGAAGCAAGAAAAGAAAAAGACTTTAAAAGAGCGGACGAGATTCGGGATATACTCGCAGGGAAGGGCATTATTCTGGAGGATACGCGAGAGGGTGTAAAATGGAAGAGGGCCTGACGATTCTTGAAGCGATCAAGAGAGACTTTGCCTGCGGAGAGATTGATATACGGACGTATTCGCCGTTAGCGCTGGCTTATATCGGAGATGCGATTTATGATTTGGTCATTCGTACCATTGTGGTGGAGCGGGGAAATACCTCCCCCAATAACCTGCACAAAAAGACGGTTCATTATGTGAATGCGCGTGTGCAGGCGCAGATGATCGAGGCGTTGATGGACGAGCTGACCGAGGAGGAAAAGAAAATTTATAAGCGGGGCAGAAACGCCAAATCCTATACCACGGCAAAAAACGCTTCGGTGATCGAATACCGAAAAGCCACGGGGTTTGAGGCGCTGTGCGGCTACCTGTATCTGAACGGGCAGCAGGAGAGGATGCTTGCGTTGATGAAAAAGGCGGTTGCGCTTGCCGGGATGAAGATATGACAGCCGCGCAGGAAAAACAAGCGACCGCGGAGCGGACATTTGTTTTTCGGCGGCGTCAACGAGCAAACGTCCGGCGAAGGCGGACAGAAAGCGCGGGAGCGCGGGTTTGCGAGTCTGTAGCCAAGCGCAGGAAAAACAAGCGGCGCGTAGCGACATTTGTTCTCACGGAAGAGAGGTTTACATAAATTGGAAGAAAATACAGGTATGATCGAGGGCAGAAACGCCGTAATCGAAGCGTTTCGGGCAGGCAGAACCATAGACAGGCTTTACGTGCTGGACGGCTGTAAAGATGGCCCCATAATGACCATAAAGCGGGAGGCCGCCAAACAGGGCAGCCAGATAAAATATGTGACGAAGGAACGTCTTGACCAGATGTCCGAAACGGGCAGGCATCAGGGCGTGATTGCCGACGTTACGGCATATGGTTATTCGGAGGTTTCGAATATTTTGCAGAAGGCGAAGGATAAGGGAGAGGAGCCCTTTCTTTTGCTTTTGGACGGGATAGAAGATCCGCACAATCTGGGCGCTATCATCCGCACGGCAAATCAGGCGGGCGCCCATGGCGTGGTGATTCCGAAAAACCGGGCGGTGGGACTGACGGCAACGGTGGCAAAGGCCTCGGCGGGCGCGCTGAACTATACGCCGGTAGCAAAGGTAACCAATCTGGGACAGACCATCGAGGAACTGAAAAAGGAAGGACTTTGGTTTGTGTGCGCGGATATGGACGGCACGTCCATGTATGAATTAAATTTGAAGGGACCCATTGGGCTTGTGATCGGTGCGGAAGGAAACGGCGTGAGCCGTCTGGTCAGGGAAAAATGCGATATGAATGCGCAGATTCCCATGCGCGGGGATATTGATTCCCTGAACGCTTCCGTAGCGGCGGGAATTTTAGCCTATGAGATAGTCAGACAGAGATTACAATGAAAAAAATAAACGAAATTCTGGCAGTTGTCATTTTATCGCTGATGGCGGTGCTTGTGGCGGCTGTGGGACTGAGAATATACGATACTTATATTACAAACAGCGAGATAGAAACGCAGATAAAAAAGCAGGAACAGGTTCTTGCCAGAAACCGGGAAGCAAACGACCGGGTTCAGGAGATGCGGCAGGAAATTCAGGAGCTGTCTGCCGACAGGGAAAGGCTGGAACAGTTTCTGGAGGAGCTGCGGCTTGAAAATCAGAAAGCGGTTCAGGCGGCGGCACAGGAACAGGAACCGGGAGAGGGCGGCATGTCCGGTAATGAGAGCATGTCGGATAATGGACTGAGCGTTTCGGGAGACGGTCTGGAATCTGGCATATCGGAGAATGCTGCCGTGGCTGGAGAGCCGGGGGACGGGAGCAGTCTGTCGGAGAACGGATATGGTGTGTCTGAAAACGACGCCATGCCGGGCAGCGGGTATGGCGTGTCTGGAAACGACGCCATGTCGGGCAGCGGGTATGGCGTGTCTGGAAACGACACCATGTCGGGCAACGGATTTAGTATGTCAGGCAATGACAGTATGTCAGCCAACGGGTTTAGTATGTCTGGCAACGGCACTGTATCGGGGAATATGCCGGGTGCGCTGACAAAGCTCGTAAGGCCGGAGATCACGCTGGAAGAGCGCAGGCAGATCAGGAGCTCTCTGGAGGAAACCTTTGTGGTGAATGAGGAAGATCAGATTTGTCTGGAAAACCGGCGGACGGACTTTTCCGGCAAAAAGATTGCCTGTCTGGGAGACAGCATTACGGCGGCGGCCAATCTGGAGGATGAGGAAAATTATCTTTCCTATGCCTATCCTGCCGTGCTCGGTGAGATACTGGGGGCGGAGGAAGTATATAATCTGGGAATCGGCGGTTCCTCCATCGGCCGCTATTGGGCGGACGCCTTTGTGGAGCGCTATACGGATATTCCGGAGGATACGGACATTATCATTGTCATGGGAGGCACAAACGACGGTTTCTGTCTTTCGGAGGAAGAGTTTGGTACGCTTTCGGAGAGGACACCGTGGACCTTTTGCGGTGATCTGGATGAGCTAATGCGGGGGCTTCGGGAAAACTATCCCGATGCGGAAATTTATTTCGTCACGCCCCTTCCGAATATTTTACAGGATTATCTGATGCGGGAACGCTCCTATCTGCTGCCGCAAAGAGATCTGGTGAACGTGATACTGACTCTGTCCGCAGAATATGATTTTCATGTAATAGACCTGTATAATTCCAATATACTGGACTCTCACGACGTTGACATTGTAACGGATTATGTGCCTGACGGCGTACATGCAAACAGGGAGGGGTATCGGATACTGGCGCAGCATATCGCGGCGGAGATGGTGCGAAACTGCGAGGAGGAGTGAGAGGGGATGCCGCTTGCGGCGAGCCTGCTAAGATGATATAATAGGCGCAAGCTTCTTAAAATATGATATAGTGTATACGGTGGTAATGAGAAGCGTACTGCGTAGTAAAAATGAAGGGAGAACATATGGATTTTTTTGAAAAATTAGGGGATACCATTACAACGAAGGGCAAAGAAGTGACGGGAAAGGCAAAGGATCTGGCGGAAATCGCGAATCTGAAAGGCCAGATCGGTACCTGTGAGGATGTCATAAAGAAAAATTATATTGAGATCGGCAGGCTGTACTATGAGAACCACGGACAGGAGCCGGACGAAGACTTCGATGAATTTTGCCGGGCAATCAGTAATGCGAAGGCAGGTATCGAGGATTTGGAAGAGAAGATAAAGCAGGTTAGGGGAATCTAAAGCAGGTTAAGGGTAAAGCAGACTAGGGGAAGCTGAATGATCGGCGCACAATAAAAATGGAGAGCAGGCACTCTCCATTTTTTGTTGCTTTATTTATTGAGCGGGCGGTTGTTCTGCGGGCGGCTGCTCTGCAGGAGGCTGTTCGCCTGCTTGTGCTGCCGCGGCTGCGGCTGCCGCTGCGGCCTCAGCGTTTCTCTGTGCAATCTCGGCCCGCTGGGCTTCGATGATACCTTCGTATCCCGGTGTGGCAAAAAAAGCTTCGTCGTGAGGACACAGATTGGTCTGAGGCGCAGGAACTGTGCTGACAGAGCCATCCTCGTTCACAACTTCTTCGGTGGCAGGAGCCGGAGCGACGTAGTTGGGAGAACCGCTTTGCAGGGCTGCGGGTTCAACCGGCGTCAGCTCGATCACGCCTTCTATCTTGAAGGGGCAGAACTCACGTGCCGGAAGATTGCTGTACTGGCAAATCTGACCTGCATAATGCACGTCGCAGGTTTCGGCGGGAATGGTGCCCTCCGAGAAGTATTCTGTGCGCAGCGTACCGTCGCAGAGGCCTGCGATAGGTTGTTTCCCGGAGCGTGAGCAGACGGTTGCCGTCACAATGCCGGAGGGAACGCTGAAAGACTCGCTGGGAAGCTCCTCGTGGATCTGGGACATTACGGCGCGCCACATTTTTTTTGCCAGATTCTTCTCTTCGCCCGAAAGCTTCACGTTATTGTCGAAACCGGCCCAGGTGGTGGCGGTATAGTATGGCGTATAACCTGAAAACCATACGTCGTTATAGTCGGAGGTGGTTCCTGTCTTTCCCGCAATCGCCATGTTGCCGAAGTTTACGGCGCCGCCGGTGCCGCTGGTGACAACGTCTACCATGGCGTCCGTCAGCAGAAAAGCAGTGGTTTCCTTTATGACCTGCTTCGACTGGGGTGTGGTATTGTCCAGAATGATATTTCCGTCGTGATCCAGTACCTGTGTGTAAAGCTTTGGTTTAATGTAAGTGCCGCCGTTTGCGATGCAGGCATAAGCGGCGTTTAACTCCTCGTTTGTCACGCCATGGGTGAGACCGCCCAGAGCGGTGGTCTGCTGGATATCGGAGTAAATTTCTCCGTTGATCTCCTCGCGTTCCGCCAGCGTGGTAAAGCCGAAGCTTTTCAGATAATCAAAGCCAAGTTGCGGCGTGATCAGGGTTAATGTCTTTACGGTTACGATATTCATGGAATCGCGGATGCCGTCCCGCAGGGAGGAAAGTCCCCTGTATTGTTCGCCGTACCAGTTGGCTACCGGACGTCCGCCTGCATAGTTAAAGGGCGCGTCGTTTATCACCGTGGCCAGTGTCAGACCCGCGCTGTCAAGCGCCGGCGCATAGGAAGACACGATCTTGAAGGTAGAACCGGGCTGCCTCATGGTGTCGGTGGCGCGGTTCAGGGTACGGCTGGCGGTTTTTGCGCCGCGTCCCCCTTCCATGGCGACGATACAACCTGTTTTCTGGTCTTCCACAACCAGTGAAACCTGAGGCTGGGGCGTCAGGCTGACATTTTCGCCGTAGACCTCGTCGCCCGAGCCCATCACATCCGCTTTGTAGGCTTCGATATCCTGATAGGCCTCCTCCTGAGAGGCATAGATCAGATTGTAGCTGGAGGAACGGTTTTCCCTCCAGTAGCTGCGAAACATTTCCGTGCTGATATTTTCCCTGTCTCCGTTTGCACGGTCAATGGTCAGTTCGTAGTTCAGATACCATTTGGTATTGGCGGGGAAATTGCTTTCATCCGCAAAGGCGCTGTCGCAGATTGCCTGAATTTTCGGATCCTGCGTGGAATAAATTTTCAGGCCGCCGCTGTAAAGCAGGGTGTAGGCCTGCGTCTCGTTATAACCTGCGGCAATCAGATCTTCCATAACGTCGTCCGTCAGCGCATCCACAAAGTATGTATTGATGGCGTTGTCTTCATTTTCGGCGTCGGCAATCTGAATGCGGGAATAAACGTCGTCGGCAAGGGCTTCCTCATACTCCTCATTTGTAATATAACCCTGATCCAGCATATTGTTCAGCACCTTTTCCCGGCGTTCCGCATTTTTCTCCGGGTGCGTGGTGGGGTTAAACCGGGACGGATTCTGGGTAATGCCCGCGATCACTGCGCACTCGGACAGATTGAGCTCGTTCACATGCTTGCCAAAGTAACGTCTGGATGCGGCTTCCACGCCCAGCGTATTGGAGCCAAGGTTGATGGTGTTCATATAATTGATCAGGATGGTTTCCTTGTCCATGACCTTTTCCAGCTCAAGGGCAAGATACTGTTCCTGAAACTTTCTCTTGAACTTGTCGGCAAGGGAATCCTCGCTGGTCCAGTCCGTGAAGACGTTGTTTTTAAGGAGCTGCTGGGTGATGGTGCTGGCTCCTTCGGAAAAATGCCGGTTCTGAATGCCCACAACGCCCGCACGGATGATGCCCTTGATATCAATGCCGTTATGGTCGTAGAAGCGGGCGTCCTCGATGGCTACGAAGGCGTCCTTTAAATCCTGAGGCACTGTATCTATGGTAACGGGGATACGGTTTGCGTCTTTTGCAACAAGCTTCGCGGTCTGATTTCCCTCAATGTCGTACACGAAGGTGGAAAAGCCGGAAGGCGTCACGTCAATATTGCCAATTTCCGGCGCGGAGGCCAGAATCCCCCTGAAAGCGCCGATTCCCGCGCTTACGCCTATAATAGCCATGCCGACCATGCCGATCAGAAATACCTGTACAAAGGTAAAGGCAATCTTTCGGCTCCATTTTTTGCTTGTGGAATGCAGCGCCTGCTGTTTTTTGCGGACGCTCTTTTTACTGTAATTCATATGAAATATTATCTCCTCAACTTTCTATCATAATCCTAAATGCCGGGATAGTCAATTCATTAAGATAGATTACAGGTTGCCGGTTTGTGACGATTATAGCAAAATTTCAGGTCCAAAGAAAGGTTTTTATTCTTTCTTAAGAATTATTTGCGTTTCTTTGAACATTTATACTTGCACTGCGGGAAGAAATGTGTAAGGATTTATACATGGATAAGTATGCACCGTATAAAATTATTGAATATGGAGGCGGGGGAGAGATCGTGGAGAAAAAGTCCCGGTTTATTGCCCGTGTGCAGGCCACGGAATCGGAGGAGGAGGCTGCTGCGTTTATTGAGGCCGAAAAGAAGCGTTACTGGGATGCCAGACATCACTGCTATGCTTATATTCTGGGAGAGCAGGGACAGACGGTAAGATATTCTGACGACGGAGAGCCTTCCGGCACGGCGGGCAGGCCGATTCTGGAAGTGCTGACAGGTTCCGGCGTGCGCAATGTGACGCTGGTGGTTACCAGATATTTTGGCGGTACGCTTTTGGGAACGGGCGGGCTTGTGCGCGCCTATACGCAGGCGGCTCAGGCGGGACTTGCAGGCAGCCGTGTGGCTGTTATGCGGTACGGATATGCCCTTACGGTCGAAACAGATTATAACGGGATCGGAAAAATACAGTACTTACTTGGGCAGCGCAAAATTTCCATAGACGAATCCGTTTATGGGCAGCAGGTATCTTTGGGATTTTGTGTGCCCTTTGAAGAAAAGGAAAGACTGATAAAGGATATTACGGAGGCCACCGCAGGCACAGCGCGGATAGGCGTGTCCGATCCTTCCTATTATAAAAGCACGGGAGAAAGCCCGGAAAACGCTTCACCCTGACAGGGGACGCCTGCCGGGAAGCGCTTTTACCGTGCGGAAAGGCGGCGTGAAATGGAAGAGAACAGAAAAGCGGAAGCGGCGGTTGAGGAGACAAAGAACGTTCTGGACTACAATGACTATGCTGATTTTGGCGTGGAACAGATCAGGGAACTGCTTGGAAAGGGGCATTATACCAGACTCAGACAGGTTATTACTGAGTTAAACGATGCAGATATCGCGGATTATCTGGAGGAGATGGAAGAGGAGGAAGTCATAAAGATTTTTCGCATTCTGCCAAAGGATAAGGCGGCGGACGTTTTTTCCTATCTGGAGATCGACCAGCAGCAGTCCGTTATCACATCCCTGTCGGATAAGGATGCGGGCCGTATCATTGATAACATGATGTCCGATGACGCCAAGGAGCTGATGGAGGAGATGCCTGCCAATGTGGTAAAGCGTCTGATTGCCAATACCAGCGCGGACACGAGAAAGGCAATTAATCACCTGATGCGCTATCCGGAGGACTCTGCGGGCAGCGTCATGACGGTGGAGTATATGGATCTGAAGGAGCACCAGACCGTGGCGGAGGCCATACAGCGGATCAGGAAGGTGGGTGTGGACAGCGAGACCATCAATATCTGCTATGTGCTGGACAATACGCGCACCCTCGTGGGCACCGTGGCTCTGCGCTATCTGCTTCTGAGCGAGCCGGACGCCATCATAGGCGACATCATGCACAGAAACGTGATTGCCATCCATACCCAGATGGATCAGGAGGAAGTTGCCAGACAGTTTAAAAAATATGAATTTACCGCCATGCCGGTGGTGGATAACGAGGACAGGCTTGTGGGAATCATCACCGTGGACGACGTGGTGGACATTCTGGAGGAGGAGACCACGGAGGATATCGAGAAGATGGCGGCTGTGATGCCTTCCGATAAGCCCTATCTGAAAATGACGGTATTCGACGCCTTTAAAAAGAGGATTCCGTGGCTTTTGCTTTTGATGATTTCCGCTACCTTTACAGGGAGCATCATCACTTCCTTTGAAAATGAACTGAGCAGATATGTAGTGCTGACGGCCTTTATTCCCATGCTCATGGATACGGGAGGAAATGCGGGCGGACAGGCCTCCGCCATTATCATCCGCGGTATTTCGCTGGATGAGATAGAATTCAGGGACTGGAGCCGTGTGATCTGGAAAGAGATCAGGACGGCGCTTTTGTGCGGCCTTACGCTGTCCGTCTGTAACTTTGGCAGACTGATGCTCTTTGACCAGGTGAGCGTTCGGGTGGCGCTGGTGGTCTGCATCACCCTGCTGATGGCTGTGATCGTGGCGAAGATGGTGGGATCGACCCTGCCCATGATTGCAAAAAAAATCGGGCTTGACCCGGCAGTAATGGCAAGCCCGTTTATCACAACGATTGTAGATGCGATATCTCTGCTTATTTATTTCCGCGTGGCGGAACTTGTGTTAAACATTTGATTATTTCTTTGCCGCTGCGGAAATCGCAGCCCGCTTTCGTAACGTCGGATCCAGAATTTTCTTGCGGATTCTGAGGTTTTTTGGCGTTACCTCCAGCAGTTCGTCGGTATCAATAAATTCCAGCGCCTGTTCCAGACTTAAAACCTTTGGCGGCGTGAGGCGCAGCGCTTCGTCTGCGCTGGAAGAACGGGTATTGGTGAGCTGTTTTTTCTTGCACACATTTAACTCGATGTCTTCCCCGCGTCCGTTCTGTCCGACTACCATGCCGGAGTAAACCTTCTCGCCGGGGCCGATAAACAATGTGCCCCGCTCCTGCGCGTTGTAAAGGCCGTAGGTGATGGCTTCGCCCGCCTCGAAGGCGATCAGGGAACCCTGTTTGCGGTACTGGATATCTCCCTTGTAGGGGCCGTAGCCGTCAAAAATGGTGTTCATGATACCGTTGCCCTTGGTGTCCGTCAAAAACTCGCCGCGGTAGCCGATCAGTCCCCGCGAAGGGATGGAAAACTCCAGACGCGTATAGCCGCCGGAGGCCATGCCCATATTTTTCAACTCGCCCTTCCGTTGGCTCAGTTTCTCAATGACAGTTCCGGAAAATTCTTCCGGCACGTCCACATAGCACAACTCCATAGGTTCTGTTTTTTTGCCGTTTTCATCTGTTTTGTACAGCACTTCCGCTTTGCTTACCGCAAATTCGTAACCTTCCCTGCGCATATTTTCAATCAGCACGGACAGATGCAGTTCGCCGCGGCCGGATACCTTGAAGGCTTCCGTCGTGTCGGTTTCCTCCACCCGCAGGGATACGTCGGTGTTTAACTCCTTAAAAAGACGGTCGCGGATATGGCGGCTGGTGACATACTTGCCTTCCTTGCCCGCAAGGGGGGAATCGTTGATGATAAAGTGCATGGCAATTGTGGGCTCCGAAATTTTCTGGAAAGGAATGGGCTGCGGATTGTCGGGGGAACAGAGGGTGTCCCCGATATGGATGTCCGCAATGCCGGAGATCGCCACAATGGCGCCGATATTCGCTTCCTTTACTTCTACCTTATTTAAGCCGTCGTATTCGTACAGCTTGCTGATCTTTACCTTTTTCAGCTTGTCGGGGTCGTGGTGGTTTACAATGACCACTTCCTGATTGACCCTGACGCTGCCGTTGTCCACCTTACCCACGCCGATGCGGCCCACGTATTCGTTATAGTCGATGGTGCTGATCAAAACCTGGGTGCCTGCGTCGGGATCTCCCTGAGGCGCGGGAATGTGATCAATAATGGTGTCAAAGAGAGGGGTCATGTCTTTTCCCTTGACGGTAAGCTGTGTGGTGGCCGTGCCGGTTTTTGCAGAGGCATAGACGAAAGGACAGTCAAGCTGTTCGTCGTTGGCGTCCAGATCCATAAAAAGCTCCAGCACTTCATCCACAACCTGAATGGGCCTTGCTTCGGGCCGGTCGCATTTGTTGATGCAGACGATTACGGAAAGATTTAATTCCAGCGCCTTTTTCAATACAAATTTTGTCTGGGGCATGGGGCCTTCAAAGGCATCTACCACAAGAACCACGCCGTCCACCATTTTGAGAACCCGCTCTACCTCGCCGCCGAAATCGGCGTGGCCGGGTGTGTCGATGATGTTGATTTTGATTCCCCTGTAGGTGACGGCGGTGTTTTTGGAAAGAATCGTAATACCGCGCTCCTTTTCAATGTCGCCTGAGTCCATGACCCGTTCCGCCACTTCCTGATTTTCCCTGAAAACGCCGCTCTGCTTTAACAGCTCGTCCACCAGTGTGGTTTTGCCGTGGTCTACATGGGCGATAATCGCTATATTTCTTACATCTTCTCTTGTTTCTTTCATGTTGTACCGTGCCTTTCTAAAGTCTGCGACGATTATATCACTTGTATGGGGTTCTGGCAAGGGGAGCGGGGATTTTAAGCCATCCGGCGTTTTCTGCGCGACCCCTGACAGTTCTATTTTCCCTCCATATCTTATATATTGATAATACAATAACAGTTCAGGGCCAGAAAAAGATACGGCGTTGAAATACTTGAGCAGAATGGAGGAAAACATGACGGATAAGGTAATTGAAAACAACCAGGTGGCGGTGATGGGGGAGATTGTGAGCGACTTTACCTTCAGCCACGAGATTTTTGGAGAGGGCTTTTACATGGTGGATATCAGTGTGGACCGGCTTAGCGAATCGACGGATATTATACCGGTAATGGTGTCGGAACGACTGATTGATGTGAATGAGGATTATAAAGGCCTGAAGATCTGCATTACAGGTCAGTTTCGCTCTTACAACAGACATGAGGAGAGAAAAAACAAGCTGGTATTGTCCGTTTTTGCCCGTGAGATTGAGTTTGTGGACGAGATCGGGGAGGGCTCCAGGACAAATCAGATTTTTTTAGACGGATATATCTGCAAAGCGCCGATCTACCGCAAGACGCCGCTGGGAAGAGAGATCGCGGATCTGCTTCTGGCGGTAAACAGGCCTTACGGGAAATCGGATTACATACCCTGTATCTGCTGGGGACGGAACGCCAGATTTGCCAGCAATTTTGAGGTGGGAAGCCGGTGCGCGATCTGGGGCAGGATTCAGAGCCGCGAATATATGAAGAAATTGTCGGAGGAACAGCTGGAAAGAAGGATTGCCTATGAGGTTTCGGTGAGCAAGCTGGAACTTGTGGAGGATGAGTGAGGCTTGCATCCCCGCAGGTATTGTGCTATGATGTTCGCGATGGCAGTGAGCGGTACGCAGACATAAGAGGAAAAAGGGCAGCCGTCTGATCATTTTTCAGGCTGCGAAGGATTTACTATTGAAATGCGGGGTGCGGGGATGGAAAAGGGAAGGATTCAGATCTTTAGCGGAGAAGGCCATGGAAAATCACCGGCGGCTTTGGGACGCGCGATCCAGAAGGCCTGCGAAGGGGAATATGTCGTCATAATACAGTTTTTAAAAGGACGAGGACTGACGGAATCAGAGTTTTTAAAGCGGCTGGAACCGGAGATTAAGATATTCCGTTTTGAGAAGTCGGAGGAAGATTTTTCACAGCTGACCGATGAGTGCAAGGCGGAGGAGAGCCGGAACATTAAAAACGGTCTGAATTTTGCCAGGAAAATTCTGAACACCGGCGAATGCTCCCTGCTCATTCTGGATGAGGTGCTGGGGCTTATCGACAACGGCATAATTACGGTGGAGGAGCTTAAGGCGCTTCTTGCGGGAAAGCCGGATGAAATGGAAATTATCATGACGGGCATTGCCCTAAATGATAAGGTCTGTGCGCTGGCGGATCAGGTGACAAAAGTGGAAACCATGCATTTTAAGATATGGGATTGACAGAAAAGAAAGCGGATGCTATGATTGGTTTAACATTATAGAGTTTTGATAGAGGTTGCGTTTTTTATCAGTAGGGGTATGGATGCGGCAGGCGCAGACGATATGCCCGGAAAGGAAAAGACGCCGAAAGGAAAGGCGGCCTGAACGTTTTTACCTTGGGCATGCAGTTAAGAGCTGTATGACTGTCATCGGTACGATGGGGCGCTATCCGGAATAGAAACAGTAGATTTGTGGAGCTGACCCTGTGCGGTCAGCTTTCTTGTATGTATGCAAAGTCAGAGAGGAGAATATTATGGCAATTTTTAAGGGTGCAGGTGTGGCGATTGTGACTCCGTTTCATGAAGACGGCAGTATCAATTATGAGAAATTTGCAGAGCTTGTGGAGTTCCAGATTGCAGGCGGGACGGACGCCATTATTGTATGCGGGACGACAGGAGAATCCGCAACGCTGACGCATGAGGAGCATTTGGATCTGATCCGCTTCTGTGCTGAGACGGTGAAGGGCCGGGTTCCTGTGGTGGCAGGAACCGGATCGAACTGTACGAAGACGGCGGTTTACCTCTCCACGGAAGCGGAAAAGTACGGTGTGGACGGTCTGCTTTTAGTGACGCCTTACTATAATAAAGCGACCCAGAACGGGCTGTATGCACATTTCAAGACAGTTGCCGATGCCGTAAAGCTGCCCATTATTCTCTACAACGTGCCCAGCCGCACAGGCTGTAATATTCAGCCCCAGACGGCGGCAAGACTGTGCACGGAGGTGGAAAATATAGTCGGGATCAAGGAGGCAAGCGGAGATATTTCCCAGATTGCCAAGCTGATGTCTCTGGCAGGAGATAAGATAGACCTGTATTCCGGCAACGACGACCAGATTGTGCCCATTCTTTCGCTTGGCGGTATAGGCGTGATTTCGGTTCTTTCCAATGTGGCGCCGAGGCAGACCCATGAGATTTGTCAGAAGTTTTTCGATGGGGATCTGGAAGGCAGCAGAAAGGAACAGCTTCGTGCCATTGAGCTGTGCGGCGCGCTTTTTAGCGAGGTGAATCCGATCCCGGTGAAGGCGGCTTTAAATCTGATGGGCAAAGAAGCGGGGATCTTACATATGCCTTTGTCTGAAATGGAGCCCCAGAATGTGGAACGGCTCAAAAAAGCCATGCAGGATTACGGAATTTTATAGAAGACGTCTGCCGGGGAAGCGCCTCGGCAGATATTTTCATCATAAGGGCAGATTTTCATGATCCAGGGAGAGGAGAAGAAAGAATGGTAAAAGTGATTATGCACGGCTGCAACGGCAAAATGGGGCAGACCATCGCAGGCCTGATTGCGGCGGATGAGGAGATAGAGATTGTGGCGGGTGTGGACGCCAGAGATGAGGGGAAGAACCTGTTTCCCGTTTTTTCCTCCATCAGGGACTGTACGGCGGAGGCGGACGCGGTTATTGATTTTTCCGTGGCAGCGGCGGTGGACGCCCTATTGGATTACTGTGTGGAGAAAAAGCTCCCCTGCGTCTTATGCACCACAGGGCTTTCGGAGGCCCAGCTTGAGAAGGCGGAGGCGGCGTCCAGGGAGGTAGCCGTTTTAAAATCCGCAAATATGTCTCTGGGTATTAATATGCTGTTAAAGCTTTTAAAAGAGGCGGCAGGGACATTGGCTCCTGCCGGCTTTGATATCGAGATTGTGGAGAAGCACCATAACCAGAAGCTGGACGCGCCAAGCGGTACGGCGCTTGCGCTTGCGGATTCCATCAATGAAAAGATGGGCGGGGCCTATGAGTACGTTTACGACAGAAGTCAGGTCAGACAGAAGCGGGACGCAAAGGAGATCGGCATCAGCGCAGTCAGAGGCGGCACCATTGTGGGCGACCACGATGTCATTTTCGCGGGAGCGGACGAGGTGGTCACTTTCTCCCACAGGGCATATTCCAAGGCGGTGTTTGGCAAGGGCGCCATTCAGGCGGCAAAGTTTTTAAAGGGCAGACCGGCAGGCATGTACGATATGGCGGATGTGATTGGATAAACTCTGTCATTGAGTTAGAGTTTTGCGCAAAAGGCAGCAAAACGGAATGGAGAAACAGATGGATGATTTGGAATTAAAATACCTGAAAAGTCTGGCGAAGCAGTATCCAACGATTGCGGCGGCATCCACGGAGATTATCAATCTGCAGGCGATCCTGAATCTGCCCAAGGGCACGGAACATTTTATGACGGATATCCACGGGGAGTATGAGCAGTTTAAGCATATTCTGAAAAACGGATCCGGGTCAGTGCGGCGAAAGATTGACGAGGAGTTTGGCAATACCCTGAGTATTAAGGACAAAAAGAGTCTGGCCACGCTGATATACTATCCCGAGGAGAAGCTGGATATTGTCATGCAGCAGGAGGATGACGCGTCCATAGAGGACTGGTATAAAATAACCCTGCACAGGCTTGTACAGATTACGAAGCGGGTTTCTTCAAAGTATACCCGTTCCAAGGTAAGGAAGGCTCTGCCGAAAGACTTTTCCTACATAATAGAGGAGCTGATTACGGAGAAGGCGGAGATACAAGACAAGGAAGCTTATTATAACGAAATTATCCATACCATTATCCGTATCGGCAGGGCGCCGGAATTTATCGTTGCCCTGAGCAATCTGATTCAGCGGCTGGTCATTGACCATCTGCACATCGTCGGAGATATTTTTGACAGGGGGCCCGGGCCTCATGTCATTCTGGATACGCTCTGCAGTTATCATTCGGTGGATATACAGTGGGGAAACCATGATATTGTCTGGATGGGGGCTGCCAGCGGCCATCTGGCCTGCATTGCGAATGTGGTGCGCATGGCTGCCAGATACGGAAATCTGGACACGCTGGAGGAAGGCTACGGCATCAATCTGATCCCGCTTGCCACTTTTGCGCTGGACGTATACAAGGATGCGGACTGCGAAGCGTTTGCCATCAAGTACAATACAGACTACGATACCAAGGATTTAAGTCTGGACATGAAGATGCATAAGGCCATTGCCATTTTGCAGTTTAAGCTGGAGGGACAGCTGATCAAGAGACGGCCCGAGTTTGGCATGCAGGACCGGCTGTTATTAGAGCATATTGATTATGAGAATAAAGCGCTTGTGCTTGACGGCGTATCCTATCCCATGAAGGATGTGGATTTCCCTACCGTAAACAGGAACAGACCCTATGAGCTCACGCCGGAGGAGGAGCAGGTGATGGAGCGTCTGCGTCAGGCCTTCGTCAAATGTGAGAAGCTGCAAAAGCATGTGCGGTTCCTCTTTTCCAAGGGCGGACTGTACAAGGTTTACAATTCCAATCTGCTCTATCACGGCTGCGTACCCATGGATGAGGAAGGGAACTTCAACAAAGTCAACGTTTACGGGGAGGAGTGCAGCGGCAAGGCGCTCTACGATGTTTTGGAGCACTATGCGAGAAAGGGATATTACGCCCATGATTTGCAGGAAAAACTAAAGGGGCAGGATATTATCTGGTATATCTGGGCCGGTCCCAATTCCCCGGTGTTCGGCAAAGATAAAATGGCTACCTTTGAGCGGTATTTTGTGACGGATAAAGCGCTTCATGTGGAAACAAAAAACGCCTATTACAGACTGCTTGACAGCGAGATGGTAGTGAACAGGATTTTGCAGGAGTTTGAGCTAAATGAAGAGCATTCCCATATTGTCAACGGCCATGTGCCTGTGGAACGGAAAAAGGGTGAAACGCCCGTTAAATGCGGAGGAAAGCTCTTAGTCATAGACGGTGGCTTTTCCAAGGCTTATCAGGATAAGACGGGAATCGCCGGATATACGCTGGTGGTGAATTCCTACGGGATGCGGCTGGTGGCCCATGAGCCCTTTGAGTCAACGGAGTCGGCAATTTTGCATGAATCGGATATTTTTTCGGATTCCTTTATTCTGGAAACCACGGCCAGACGGCAGAAGATTGCAGATACGGATATCGGCGCGGAGCTGCGGGAAAGCATTCATCAGCTGGAGGAGCTGCTGCAGGCATACAGAGACGGTATTTTAATAGAAAAGATAGTCTGATTTCATAGAAAAAATAGTCTGAAATGAAAGAGATCCCGGAGGCTTTTGCCCCGGGAACTCTTTTTTTAACGTCAGCGTGTCCCGGAAGAATTGCCGGTTAAATCATCCACTGCGTTTTCAACGCCGGTTGCCGCGTCGTCAATGATATCGGAAGCCGCGTTTCCTGCATCGCCGATGGCATTTCCCACATCGTCAGCGATGGCGCCGCCGTCTGTGCCGTTTGTACCTGCGGTAGCGTCGTTTACATTGTCATTCAGGGTGTCGTTGTTGTCCGTGCCCATGCCGGTGCCATCAGTACCGTTAGTATCTGTGTTGTTGATACCGGCGCCGTTTGTATCTGTGCCGGTATTGTCTGTGCCGTCAACACCTGTGCCATTATCCGTTGTGCCGGCAGTGCCTGTTGTACCATTTGTGTTTCCTGCATCCGTGCCGTTTTCTGTTGTGGCGCCTGTATCGTTCTGAGTGGCGTTGCCATTGTCGCCGGCGTTTCTGCTGCCGCAGGCGGTCAGCGCGGCCATACTGAGCACCATGAGAGAGACGAACAGTAATGTTTTTATTCTTTTCATGATTTCACTCCTTTACTAGATTTAAAATCTCTTGTTTCTGTAAACAGAATGTTTGATAAACTCCCTGTTCTTATGTTATTATGTCAGTTAGATATTAAATTATACATCTGCAATTATGGAGGTAATTATGAAATTTCGGCCTTGTATTGACATTCATAACGGCAGTGTCAAGCAGATCGTGGGAGGAAGTCTTAAGGACGAAGGAGATCTGGCGCAGGAGAATTTTGTTGCGGCACAGGGCGCCGCTTTTTTTTCAAAATTTTATCGGGAACACGGACTTTCCGGGGGACATGTCATACTCCTGAATCCGGCGGCCTCTCCTCATTATGAGGAGACGAAGAAGCAGGCGCTTGCGGCGCTTTTGGCATATCCGGGAGGCCTTCAGGCAGGAGGAGGAATTACGCCGGAGAATGCCGCTGATTTTTTGGAGGCGGGCGCAAGCCATGTAATTGTCACCTCCTATGTTTTTTCTGGGGGAGAGATCCGATATGACAGGCTCCGTGCGCTTTTGCGGGAAACCGGAAAAGATAAGCTTACCCTTGATCTGAGCGTAAGAGGCAGAGAAGGCCGTTACTATATTGTGACCGACAGATGGCAGAAATATACCTCGGTGGAGCTGACATACCAGACGCTTGACGAGCTTTCCGGGTATTGTGATGAATTTTTGATACATGCGGTGGACGTGGAAGGAAAGAACGCCGGCATTGAGGAGGCTGTTGTGAAGCTTTTGGGAGACTGGGGGAAAATTCCCGTTACCTACGCCGGCGGCGTGCACAGCTTTGCAGATCTTGACAAGGTCAGGCAGCTTGGAAAAGGCAGGGTGGACGTGACAATCGGAAGCGCGCTCAGTCTTTTTGGCGGCGGCATGGACTTTTTGGATGTGCTGGCATATATGAAGGAGGATTGAAAAGAAAAAAACCTGTCGTATTGACAGGTTCTTTTTCTTCTCTAATCCGTTACAACAATAGCTGATTCTAAATAACAAAGTCTTACTCATTATTTCAGAACATTATATTTAAGAACAGGCACATCGTGATACTGATTATAGATGTTATAAGCAGCGCAGCTCTTATAACTTTGTTACGTTTACGGCCTGAGGTCCCTTTTCACCATTAACTACCTCGTACTCAACCTCAGCGCCCTCTTCGAGAGACTTGAAGCCTTCCATGTTGAGCCCGGAGTAGTGAACGAATACATCGTTACCCTGCTCATCGGAGATGAAGCCGTAGCCCTTTTGGTTGTTAAACCATTTTACTGTACCTTTGTTCATTGTTGATACCTCCAAAAAATAAAAATAACATTGACAACATTGATAGGATAGCATACATTATATAAAATGTAAAGCTGTGTTTTTTCTTTTTTCGTTTATTTATTGCCTATAGTACAGTGTCGAGCGTCTCAAATAATACCGACACGTCGATGGGTTTGGCAATGTGACCGTTCATGCCGCACTTGAGGGCCGCTTCTTTGTCTTCCGTGAAGGCGTTTGCGGTCATGGCTATGATCGGAATGGAGGCAAGTTCCGGGTTTTTGAGCTGCCGGATATGCTGCGTTGCCTCATAACCGTCCATGACGGGCATTTGCACATCCATCAGTACGGCCTGGTAATAGCCGGCTTCCGATTGGCTGATCATATCAAGGGCCGCCCGGCCGTCTTCTGCGACGTCCACGCAAAAGCCCGCGTTTTCCAGAATGGCTACGGCAATTTCCTGATTCATTTCCACGTCCTCAGCTAACAGAATCCGACCGGTATGCCGGGTGGGCTTATCCTTTCCGGGGGTATCGTCATCCTGCGGCTTGGGCTGTAAAATGGACTGGAGACAGGAACTTAATTCTGACAGAAACAGCGGCTTACTGCAAAATGCCGTAACGCCGGCTTCCTTGGCCTCCTTCTCAATATCGGACCAGTCGTATGCGGTCAGAATAATGATGGGCACGTTATCGTCCGTTTCCTTTCGGATACGTCTTGTTACCTCTACGCCATTCATGTCGGGCAGCAGCCAGTCTACGATGTATACGGAGTAGTCCGTGTTGCGCATAACGGCCTGCTTGCTCCGAAGCACCGCTTCTTTGCCAGACAGCGTCCATTCCGCGTTCATGCCAAGCTGCCCCAGCATATAGGAAATACTGTCGCAGGTGTTGAAGTCGTCGTCAACCACCAGGGCCTTGCAGTTTTGCAGCTCAGGTATGGTGAGGGACTCCATTGTCTGTGAATGCAGACGGAAAGTAAAGGTAACCGTAAATTCGGTGCCCACGCCTTTTTCGCTTTTTACCCCAATGGTACCATTCATCATATCCACGATGTTTTTCGTGATGGACATGCCAAGCCCCGTTCCCTGGATTTTGCTGATTGTACTGTTGCGTTCCCGCTCGAAGGGCTCAAAAATATGCTCGACAAACTCAGGACTCATGCCGATGCCGTTATCCTTGATCAAAAATTCGTAGATGGCATAGCCTGAGGGGGCTCCTGATTTCTCCGTGATCCGCATGCTGACGGTTCCGCCCGCGCCCGTATATTTTACGGCATTGCTGAGCAGATTCAGAAGAACCTGATTGAGCCGGAGCTTATCGCAGTATATATTTTCATCCAAGACGTCAACCGTGTCAATCTGTAGCTCCAGCTGCTTGGCGTGGATGTCCGCCTGCAGAATATTACGCAGACTGTATAAAATATCCGGAAGACGGCAGGGCTTCTCATCCAGATGAATCTTGCCGCTTTCAATATGGCTCATATCCAGTATATCATTGATCAGACTCAGCAGATGGTTGCCGGAGGTCTGGATCTTTCTCAGATATTCTTCCACCAGCTCCGGCTGGTTCTGGTGGGTGATGGCCAGATTGGTAAAGCCGACGATGGCGTTCATCGGGGTACGGATATCGTGGGACATATTGGACAGGAATACGCTTTTGGCCTTGCTGGCTCTGTTGGCCTGGGAAAGGGCGGACTCCAACAGGGTATTCTGCTCCATCTCCCTGCGGATATCCGCATCCACACTGCGAAAACCGAGCACGATGCCGAAACCGTCTTCGTTTGTCACTGCGCTTACGGCCTTCATCTGGAAATATACGATTTCTCCGTCCACATATTTGCGGTAATTGACGGAGAATATTTTGTCCCCGGTCAGTTTTTCTTTCAGGGCGTCCAGGGAAACAACCTGCCGCAGCATTTCCCGGTCTTCCTCATAGACTACGTTCTGTATGTATTTTTCCATGCTTTCCGTAAAGGAAATTGTACCTTCAAAAATATTGCCTGCGCCCTTGCTGCTGGCCCGTACAGGTACCATCGTGCCTGTCTCGGCTTCTATGAAGCAGACCAGACTGAAATCCCGGCTCAGCGCCTGAATCAGCTCCATCTGCCGTCTTTCGGTTTTCTTTTCCTGTAACTTCTGTTCCGTACAGTCTACCAGAAAACGCTGGCAGCAGAGCTCGCCGTTTTCCTCATAAAGCTTAATGTTTCCCAGCACGTGAAGAATTTCGCCATTTTTATGTTTGATACGATACTCAATGTTGACGGTATCTCCGGCGTTCTTTAACATTCTGATACTGTCGCGGAGCCTGTTTTTGTCTTCATCCAGAACAGAGCCGGCAATCAGATCAAAACCGTCCGCAAGCATTTCCTCCGAGGTTTCATATCCAAGGATCTTAAGAGCCGCGTTGTTGATATTGAGAATACGGGAATTATCGAGGGTATGACTCATTACGCCGCAGTCCATGGTGGCAAGAATGGTTTCCAGATCCCGGTTCTTTTTCATAATTTCCTGTTCATAGGCGCGTTCTTTAGTCACGTCAATGCCTACGCCCACGGTACCCATGACCGTCCCGTCAAGATTGTAGAGGGGAGACTTGTAACACATAAGTGTCCGCAGCTCGTCTCCGGCTTTAATGGTCTCTTCGGATATGAGGGTCTGCTGTTTGCTCATGACCTGGTGTTCCGATTCGATGCAGGAGGGATCGTCTTCCTCCACATCCCATATATAGGCATGCCTGCGGCCCTGCACCTGCTGCTTGGTCTTATTAACAGCCCGGCAGAAGCAGTCGTTTACCTTTTCGTGAACGCCGTCCTTGTCCTTGTACCAGATCAGATTGGGAACATTATTAATCGTAGCTTCGAGATAATGATTGGTCTGCCAAAGATCCCGGCTCATCTTACAGGTCTCCTGCCAACGCAGGAAACGGAAACGGATTTCGTCGTCTGACATGGGCGTGATCCAGATATCCGTGATATCCTTTAAGCCCGGTTCGGAGCAGAGAAGCTGCAGCTGTTTTTTGTCCGCCAGCAGAATGATCTGCGCCTCGGCGCGGCGTTTTTGCAGCAAAATCTGCACAGCAGAAGGAAGATCTGCATTCGACAGATCGGCAATGATTAAATCCGCTTTTGCAGCCGGATCTTCTTCCGGCTCGTCGCTTTCAGAAAAAATGTGGGTGAAATTCACAAGAGAGGGCATCTTTTTTATGACATCCAGCGTATGGCTGGGATGCCCCGTGATATATATATGAAGACGACAAGTATACATATTTCCTTACCTCTCTCCATGAAAAATTTTTAGTAATTATAACTAGTTTAACAAGTTCGTAAATCTGTGTCAATACGCGAGAGGTTTTGTAAAAAACATGAAAGGAGCGCGTTTGTCTTTTATGGATTGAGACGGTTAAAAATCAGCTCATAGCCGTCGTTGCCATAATTCAGGGAACGGTTGACACGGCTGATGGTTGCGGTGGATGCGCCGGTTTTTTCGGCAATTTCCAGATAGGTTTTTTGCTGTTTGAGCATGGACGCCACCTCAAAACGCTGGGAGAGGGATAAAAGCTCGTTGACTGTGCAAAGATCTTCGAAAAAGTCATAGCATTCATCCTGGGTTTTCAGGCACAGGACAGCCTGAAACAGGTGGTCGACCGCATCGGTTTTGAGTTTCTTATTCATAGAGCCTCCATTCTGAAAGAACCGTATTGCTTTCACACGTTAATACTTTAGAGATGTTATGTATGAATATATCACAGACGCTCTTTTTTGTAAACTGTACTTGTCAGGTAATTGTGAAAACTATATAATAGGAAATAGAAAAACAGGAAAGGCGCAAAAAATGACAATTAACATAGAGGACCTGTTAAACAGCATTAAAGGAAGCGTAGACAGGATAGAATATATCAGGGCGATGGATATTCCGGATATCGGTCTCTATATGGATCAGGTGACGACATTTATGGACACCCATCTGAAAAATACTACCAGAGAGCCTGCCACAGATAAGATTCTGACGAAGACGATGATTAATAATTACGCAAAAAATAATCTGCTTCCGCCGCCGTCCAAAAAGAAATATTCAAGGGATCATGTCCTTCTTTTAATCTTTATCTACTATTACAAAGGGATTTTGTCAATCAGCGACATTCAGGAGCTCCTGCAGCCGATTACGCAGCGTTACTTCGAAAACGGGAAGACATATGATCTTACCCGCGTTTACGAGGAGGTTTTCAGTCTGGAACGGGAGCAGAAGGATGTTTTAAAAGCGGATGTGGAGGAAAAGTTTCAGATTGCCCAGAAAACCTTTGAGGATGCCCCCGAGGAGGAACGGGATTTTCTGAAAATTTACTCCTTTATCTGCATGTTAAGCTTTGACGTATATGTTAAAAAGCTGTTAATAGAAAAGATGATTGACGGCATTACGGATAAGCGCGGGGAAGAGAAAAGGAAAAAGGGAAAGATGCAGGAGGAAGAGTAAAATGGGAACGATTCGGTCATTTGAGGATCTGGTAATCAAGGGCTTTGATGTGGAAGAAGGCATCAGGCTTTGCGCCGGAGACGAGGCGATTTACATGGAGGTGCTGTGGGCCGCCATGGAGGAAGGACAGGAGAAGATTCCCCTGATCCGAAAGGCTTATGCGGAAAAGGATTATGAGCGCTACCGCATAGAAGTGCACGGACTCAAAAACGCCATGCGTTCCATTGGCGCAAACTATCTGTCCCAGCTTGCGGCGGAGCAGGAGCAGGCGGTGAAGGACGAGAATTACGCGGAGATGGAAGTGGGCGTTGAGGAAATGCTTACCCAGTACCGCTTTGTGGTGGACGCGCTGAAGGAGCTGCTAGGAGAGTCGTAAAAAGGAGCCCGGCAAAATGCCGGGCTTTTCTAATGTCAGTCTGATGCGGGATCGAAATCAGGGAGCGGCCTTTTTTGCGAAAGTCGTGTCCACCAGATCCTCGTAGGGTACTCTGCCGTCCAGCTCGCCAGCCTCTTCCAGAATGTTTTCCAAAAGGGTGAAGCTTTCCTCAGTGAAAATCAGGTCGGTCTTCCATGTGTCCTGCGCGGCGTATCTGCCCACGATGGTCTCTATGGTGGAAAGCTCCGTTTCTTCAAACTGGGGCGCGATTACTTTGGCGATCTCCGCAGGGGTGTGGGTCTGCACATAATCCATCCCTTTTTGCAGCGCTCTTGTGAAAGCTTCTATAACAGCGGGATTTTTTTCAATATAGCTTTTTCTCGCGGAGAAGGCGGTGTAGGGGACATAGCCCGAATCTTCGCCGAGAGAAGCCACCACATAGCCGTCGCCCTTCGTCTCAAGGGAGGTTGCGTGGGGCTCAAATTCCACGGAGAAATCCCCCTGACCGCCGGAGAAAGCTGCGGCAGTGGAACCAAAGTCGATGCTCTGGTCTATGGACAGATCGTTAGCAGGATCAATGTCGTTTTTCTTGAGAATATACTCGAATACCATTTCAGGCATACCGCCTGCCCGGCCGCCAAGGACATCCTTGCCGATCAGCATATCCCAGGTGAAATCCTCAATGGGTTCTCTGGATACCAGAAAGTTACCGGCCCGCTGGGTGAGCTGGGCAAAGTTTACCGCGTAGTCGGAGGCGCCTTCCTTGTAAGTGTAGATTGTGCTCTCGCTTCCCATAAAACCGATGTCGGCTTCTCCGGTCAACAGCGCCGTCATGGTTTTATCGGCGCCAAAGCCGGTGACAAGGGTGAGGTCGAGTCCCTCATCCGCAAAATAGCCTTCTTCGATAGCCACATACATGGGTGCGTAAAAGATGGAATGCGCTACCTCGTTTAATACCACGGGGGTTTTATCGGACGGGGCGGAGCCGCCGCTTTCGCCGGCTTTGCCTGCGCAGCCCCAGAGGACGCCCGCAAGGAGAAGCGCCGCCATTAATATACTGCCTGCTTTTTTCATGATCCTCCTCGGATTGCCCCAAACTTTACGGCAATCCCTAAAAGACATATTTAGTATAGCCTATGCGCAGGCCGGTGGAAGGTGAAGGCGGCTTAAAATTTAAATTTAAAAAAACGGCTTTTCTTTTTGGAAATAAGATGGTATACTAATTAAGTCGCAGACTTGCAGGCGTAGTTCATCGGTAGAATACAAGCTTCCCAAGCTTGGGAGGGGGGTTCGATTCCCCTCGCCTGCTTACCTGATCAGATGAGGAAAACCAGTAGAATTAATGGTTTTCCTTATTTTTTCTGGTTAATTACGACGGTACGTTCGGTACGATTCCTGCGGATATTTGGCACGACGGTAAGATGTGGAAAGGATACGAAAGAGATGTGGGTCTGGCTGGTGCTGTTGTACGGCGTCTTAAAGGGCGTGCGGGAGATTGTAAAGAAGAAAGCTTTGGAAAAAAACTCTACCATTGAGGTACTGTTTATGTACACTTTCCTGTCTTTTGTAATGGTTTTGCCATCCGCAGGAGCGGCGACGGGAGTGGAAATCCATTTCTTCTTTTATATTGCATTAAAATCCTTTGTCATTTTTCTGGCATGGATATGCAGCTTCCAGGCAATTAAAAGGATGCCCATCAGCCTCTACGGCGTGCTGGATTTGTCCAGAGTGCTGTTTGCCATGGTGCTTGGCGTGGCGGTATTGCAGGAAACTCTGGGCCCTTTTCAGGTGATCGGCCTCATCCTTGTATCGGCCGGACTCTTTTTCTTAAAGTACCGTCCCGGGCGGCAGCAAAAAGAAGCGGCAGGGGAGGCTGTGGAAGTAAAATATGTGGTGATGGCTTTTGCCGCCTGCCTGCTAAACGCGGTGTCGGGACTGCTTGATAAAATTCTCATGCAGGATATCACAAGCTCCCAGCTGCAATTTTGGTATCTGTTTTTCCTGACGCTGTTTTATCTGCTTTTTATCCTGCTTTCCCGTTCCCCCGTAAACTGGAGGCGGGCCTTTGGCAATAAATGGGTATGGCTTTTAAGTCTGTTAATCGTCATCGCTGACCGGGCGCTGTTTGTGGCTAACGGTATGGAGGCGAGCCGTATTACGGTGATGACCCTTTTAAAACAGGCGGGCTGTGTGGTGACGATACTGGCGGGACGGTTTATGTTCAGGGAAAAAGAGACGTCCCACAGGCTGTTGTGCGCGGCGGTTATCATTGCCGGAATCGTGATGGGCGCCATGTAGCGGAATATGCCGTAAACAGTGCGAAATATACCATGAATCTGGGCGTGAACATATAAAAGTATTGTCTCCGTATGAGACGTTATGGTATACTAAACCATAATTTTGCATTTCATTATTACAAATGAAAGAGAGGGGACAAATATGGAAAAAGACAGTGTGTTTGACGGCGCCAGCGCCATGAACAGGGTGGCGGTTGCCTGCCACTTTGTGATCGTGGCCGTGCTGGAGCTGGCCTATCTCATGGAGGTGGTCAAAGGCAGCAGGACCGTAGTATATTATTTGGTATTTTCGCTTGTTGCGATAATGCCGGTGGCAATTGAGTTTGTCCTGTATCGGAAAGAGCCGGACAATCTGCGTCTCCGGCATGTGATAGGGGTCGCCTACTGCCTGTTTTATCTGTTCGTAGTGTTTACGACAGTCAATGTGATTGCCTTTACATATATTATACCTATTTGTCTGGTGCTGGTTCTTTACTCGGACGTAAGGCTCTGTGCCTGGGTTTCCGGGGCCGGGCTTGCCATCAATATTGTATTTTTGGCATGGCAGGGCGTTACGGGAGGCATTCTCGCGGAGGATTTGGCGACTTATGAGATCCGTGTGGCGCTTCTTGCGCTGGTAGCCGTATTTCTCTGCCTTTCCACGAAGACCCTTGCGAAGATCAACGCGTCCAAGCTGCAGGAGCTGGATCGGGAAAAGGAAAACGTCTCAGCCCTGCTTGATAAGGTGATGCGGATATCGGGACAGATGTCGGAGGGTATTCTGGATGTGGCTGAGCAGATGAAGCAGCTGGGAGAGGCGGTTTCAGAGACCAGAAACGCCATGCAGGAGGTTTCCACGGGAACAAATGAGACGGCGCAGTCCATTCAGAACCAGCTTGGGAAAACAGAGGAGATTCAGAATCATATCGGCCAGATGGCGGATGTGATGGACGCCATTACCAAAAGCATGTCGGAAGCCAAGGACAGCGTGCGGCTCGGCAGGGAAAATCTGGATACCCTGGCAAAGCAGATGGAAAATTCCGAGAGAGCGGGAACGCAGGTAGCGAAGGATATGGAAGAGCTGGAGGAGTATACTTCCAACATGCAGACCATTATCGATATGATTACCAATGTGGCCAGCCAGACCAGCCTGCTTGCTCTAAATGCCAGCATTGAGGCGGCCCGTGCCGGAGAGGCGGGGAAAGGCTTTGCGGTGGTAGCTTCGGAGATTTCCAATCTGGCAAATCAGACCCAGGGCGCGACGGTGGATATTACAGATGTGATTCACAGCGTTTCCGAGAAACTGAAGATTGCTGTGAACGCTGTGGAGGAACTGATGGAGAGCAGCAGAAAGCAGAGCGAATCCGCCGTGCAGGCTGCGGAAAACTTTGAAAAAATAGCGGTGGGAACCGATCAGGTGGATGAGCAGAGCAGGCGGCTTGACAGATCTGTGCAGCAACTGGCGGACGCCAACAAGGTGATTGTGGAGAGCGTTCAGACGATCTCCGCAATTATGCAGGAAGTATCGGCGCATTCGCAGGAGACCTTCCGGGTGAGCGAGAACAATACCAATATTGTCTTTGCGGTTGACAGGCTGGTTGGGGATCTGAGCGATCAGGCACAGCAGCTCAACAGGACGCAGGATGCGTAAAATTAACGACAGTATATAAACGGAAGCGGGAATGGAGGATAAAATGGGTTTTATAAAGAATCAGTTTTCCAGTGTAATCGAGTGGAACGAGAACGGTGCAGGCGTATTGTTTTATAAGTTTCAGAATCAGGAGATAAAGAAAGGTTCCCGTTTGATTATCCGTCCGGGACAGGACGCGATCTTTCTGTATAACGGAAGGGTGGAAGGGATTTTTGTAGAAGACGGCGACTATGACATCGAGTCGGATATCATTCCCTTCCTTACAACCTTAAAGAGCTTTAAATTCGGCTTCAGCACGCCGCTTCGCGCAGAAGTGCTGTTTATCAACACGAAGGAGCTTTTAGTCAAGTGGGGCACGAAGAACGCCATTAATCTGCCGGCGCCGGGACTTCCGGGCGGTATGCCCATCCGGGCGTTCGGTACCTTTAACTGCCGGGTGGCGGCTCACGAAGTGGTGATTGAGAAGCTGGCGGGCATCAGACAGACTTATACGGTTGGAGACGTGAAGGAGCGCATCATCGCAAGCCTTGACCAGCTGCTTATGAGCTGGATCAGCAAAGAAGGCCGTGATATGTTCAATTTGCAGGCGGATGCAAGGAATATTGCGAAGGGCATTGAGGGCGAGCTGGACGCGGATATGCGTACTCTCGGCATTGGCATTTCCGGCTTTAGAATTGAGAGCTTCTCCTATCCTGAAGAGATTCGGAAGATGCAGGAGAAGGCGGCGGCGCAGTCCATGGTGGGAGATATGAATAAATACACCCAGATGGCGGCGGCGGACTCCATGGGTAAGGGCGGCGCCGGCGCGGGTATGGCCTCCGATATGGTGGGTCTGCAAATGGGCATGGCTATCGGACAGCAGATGGTGAACCAGATGAACGCGGGCGGTGGAAATATGGCCGGACAGGCGCAGCCTGCCGCGCAGGGAGGCGCAGGCCCGAAATTCTGCCCCAACTGCGGCACGCCCACTACGGGATCCAAATTCTGCGGCAACTGCGGCACGCAGCTTTTATGATCCGGCGAAGGGAGCGTCGGATCCGGCAAAATAACGGATACAGAGAAATAAGGGTAAATTCACATGAGTATATATGATACATTGAATGAGAAGCAGAGGCAGGCCGTCGTACAGACGGAAGGGCCTGTGCTGATACTGGCGGGCGCCGGTTCCGGCAAAACCAGAGTTTTAACGCATAGGGTGGCATACCTGATTGACAGGGCGGGTGTGGCGCCCTATCATATTCTGGCGATTACGTTTACCAACAAGGCGGCGGGGGAAATGCGGGAGCGCGTGGATAAGATCGTAGGATTTGGCGCGGAACAGATCTGGGTTTCGACCTTTCATTCCACCTGCGTGCGGATACTGCGCCGCTACATAGACAGGCTGGGCTATGACAACCATTTTACCATATATGATACGGACGATCAGAAGGGCATCATGAAGGAGGTCTGCAAGAAACTGCAGATTGACACGAAGATGTTGAAGGAGCGGACGATTTTAAATGCTATTTCTTCTGCCAAGGACGAGCTGATCGATCCGCAGGAATATGAGATGCAAAACGGTTTCGACTATAACGGAAGCAGAATTGCAAAAGCTTACAGAGAGTATCAGGAAACCCTTAAGAAAAACAACGCTCTGGATTTTGACGATCTGATTATGAAGACCGTAGAGCTTTTTAAGACGGACGCGCAGGTACTGGCTTCCTATCAGGACAGGTTCCGCTACATCATGGTAGACGAGTATCAGGATACCAACACGGCCCAGTTTGAGCTCATAAGGCTTTTGGCGGCGGGACATCGGAACCTTTGCGTGGTGGGTGACGACGATCAGTCCATTTATAAATTCAGGGGTGCGAACATCCGCAATATTCTGGATTTTGAGAAAGTCTATCCGGATGCCTGCGTGATTAAGCTGGAGCAGAATTACCGCTCCACGCAGGTGGTTCTGGACGCGGCCAACGCGGTGATTAAAAACAATACGGGGCGTAAGGACAAGGCCCTCTGGACGGACAGGAAGGAAGGTTCCCGGATCTGTTTCAGGCAGTTTGACACGGCTTATGAGGAAGCGGAATATATCGCGGGGGACGTGGCAAAAAAAAGACGAGCGGGAGAGATTGCCTACGGCGACTGCGCCGTGCTCTACCGTACCAACGCGCAGGCCCGGCTGCTGGAGGAGCGGTTCATCATGGAGGGCGTTCCCTATGATGTGGTGGGCGGCACTAATTTCTATTCCAGACGGGAAATCAAGGACGTGCTGGCCTATTTAAAGACCATAGACAACGGCAGGGATGACGTGGCGGTGAAACGGATCATCAACGTGCCGAGGCGGGGCATCGGTGCGGCTACCATCCAGCGGGTGCAGGATTATGCCGACGAGAACGGGCTCAGCTTTTATGATGCGCTGCGGCAGGCGGATCAGATCGACACCATCGGCAGGAGCGCAGGCAAACTTACGCCCTTTGTCACCATGATACAGGGCTTTCGCAGCAAGATGGAATTTTACTCTCTGGCGGAGCTGGTGAAGGATGTACTGGAGATTACGGGATATCTGAAAGAACTGGAGGAATCCGACGAGGAGGACGCGGCGGACCGGATTGAAAATATAGACGAGCTGGTCAATAAGGTAGTGGCCTATGAGGAAGAGCATGACGAGCCGACCTTAAGCGAATTTCTGGAGGAAGTGGCTCTGGTGGCGGACATTGACAGGGTGGATGAAGAAAGCGACAGGGTGCTTCTCATGACGCTGCACAGCGCCAAGGGGCTGGAATTTCGACATGTCTATCTGGCAGGCATGGAGGACGGCGTGTTCCCCGGCTATATGAGCATTACTTCTGACGATCCGCTGGAGATCGAGGAGGAGAGACGGCTTGCCTATGTGGGAATTACCAGAGCAAGGGAAGAGCTGACGCTTACCTGCGCAAGGCAGCGCATGACCAGAGGAGAGACCCAGTACAATCCCGTCAGCCGTTTTGTGCGGGAAATTCCGCCGCTTCTCATGGACAGCACTCCTGCTCCCGTAAAGCGGAAAAGGGAGGAGAGCTACGAGGAAAATTCCAGAGAGAAAAGCCTTTTGCGGACGAGGCCCTATGCGGCTCCGGCTCCTGCCAGAACAAGGCAGACGCCGGTGGGAGGCAGACCCTTTGGAGGCGTCGGCTTCGGGAAGCCTATCAGTGAGATCGGGGCAAAACCGGCCGTGAAGCCGGCGGAACCGATAAGGCCCGGAACAGGCGTAAAGGCTGCGGGAACGGCGGGGCCCGAGACGGCAGGCAGGCTCGGCTACGATAAGGGCGACCGAGTGAGGCATGCCCGCTACGGGGAGGGCACCGTCTTAAAAATTGAACCGGGGCCCAGAGACAGTCAGGTGACAGTGGTTTTTGACGAGGTCGGACAGAAAATCATGTATGCGGGATTTGCAAAATTGCAGAAGGTATGAATGGCCAAAGAATAAAATTTACATATTTTTCATAAAATAAAATATTCAGATATAGTAAAATGTGAAAAGACGTGGTATATTATAAGAACAGGATTGCGCTGGACGCGCCTGATGTATGGGAAAGAGAGGGTTACAGGATGAGCAGGAAAGAGATTTTGAATAAATTGGATGAGATTATGGACAATGCGGGCGTGAATGATATTCTCGGCAGAAAGCACGAGGAGGAGAAGAAGGGAAATACGCTTCTTTGGGTGTTTGCCGTGATCGGCGCGATTGCAGCGGTGGCGGCCATTGCGTATGCAGTGTACCGTTATCTTACACCGGATTATCTGGAGGATTTTGAAGACGACTTCGATGATGATTTCGACGACGATTTCTTTGAGGATGAAGACGACGAGGAAGAGACCGGGAAGTAGGCAGAAACGGTCGGATAAGATGAAGTGAATGAGCAGGCTTGGGGCGCGTATGGTGCATTCCGGGTCTGCTCCTTTGTGTTTATAAGCGCAGGATTGTTCGGATAGGACGTTTTGCGCGCGGATGGAAATCAGGGAGGCTGATGTGAAAAAAGGGCAGAACATAGAAGGATTTGTGGAGCGGACGGATTTTCCCAATAAGGGAATTGTATCCTGCGAGGAAGGGGTCTGTATAGTGAAAAACGCCCTGCCGGGCCAGAAAATACGGGCTGTTGTAAATAAAGCGAGAAACGGAAGATACGAAGGCAGGCTTTTGGAGTTGCTTACGCCGTCTCCCCTTGAGACAGAAAGTCCCTGTCCTCATTTTGGCAGCTGCGGGGGATGCGCCTGGTTATCGTTTCCCTATGAGGAGAGTCTGAAAATAAAGGAGGATCAGGTGCGGCGGCTTCTTGCGCCGGTTCTTTCCGGGCAGGAGGATACGTGTCTGTTTGAGACCGCAAAAGCTTCTCCCGCCATTTTCGGCTACCGCAACAAGATGGAATTTACCTTCGGGGACGAGGTGAAGGACGGCCCTCTTTCGCTTGGCATGCACAGGAGAGGGAGCTTTTATGATATTGTTTCCGTGACGGACTGTCAGATTGTGGATGAGGATTATCGGAAGATTCTGCGCTGCAGTGTGGCGTATTTCAGGGAATTACAGGAGAAAGGCCTTGACATTTCCTTTTATCACAGACTGCGGCATACGGGATATCTGCGCCATCTTGTAGTGCGGAAAGCGGTAAAGACCGGGGAGATTCTGGTGGCGCTTTCGACTACCACCCAGACGCCAAAGCGGGCAGCGCAGGCGACGGAAGCGATGATGTCAGAACAGGCACGGGAGAACGACATCGAGCGGGAAATACTTGACGGTTTCAGTAAAAAGCTGCTGGAACTGCCGCTTGCCGGTGAAATTGCAGGGATTCTGCATGTGAAAAACGATTCTGCGGCGGATGTGGTGCAAAGCGACGGGACGGAGGTACTGTACGGGCGGGATTATTTTTACGAGGAGCTTTTGGGTCTTCGGTTCAAAATATCCCTGTTTTCCTTTTTTCAGACCAACAGTCTGGGAGCGGAGCTTTTGTATCGGACGGCGAGAGAGTTTATTACGGAATATATTTCTTCGGAAGCTGCAACGGAGGGAGGGGCGGCCGGGGATAAAATTGTGTACGACCTGTACAGCGGTACGGGAACGATAGCCCAATTGGTTGCGCCGGTGGCGAAGAAGGTGATCGGCGTGGAGATCGTGGAGGAGGCCGTTTGGGCGGCGAGGAAAAATGTGGAATTAAATGGTTTACATAACTGCGAATTTATTGCAGGGGACGTGTTGAAAGTGCTGGATGAGATTATAGAGAAGCCGGATGTGATTATTCTGGATCCGCCCCGTGACGGCGTACATCCTAAGGCTCTCAAAAAGATCATCGGATACGGTGTGGAGCATATTTTATATATTTCCTGCAAGGCCAGCAGTCTGGCCAGAGATCTGGAGACGTTTCTTGCAAACGGCTACAGGGCGCAGCGCTGCGTGCCCATAGATCAGTTTCCCTGGACTACGGGGGTGGAAACCATTGTCTTGCTTTCCAAGGGCGAGGTCGACTCGAAAAAGATTCGGGTTGAGTTCTCTTTGGAAGATATGGATATGTCGGAGTTCCAAGATGGAGCAACCTATCCGCAGATCAAGGAGTATGTTTTGGAGCATACCGGGTTAAAGGTGTCCAACCTCTATATCTCACAGATCAAACGGAAATGTGGGATTGAAGTAGGCAAAAACTACAATCTGCCGAAGGCTGAGGATTCCAGACAGCCACAATGCCCGCCGGAAAAAGAGAAAGCAATCCGAGAAGCATTCAAATATTTTGGGATGATCTAACATCCAGCAAAATGGAGGTTTCTTATGGATAGATTGATTTCTTGTGAGTTCAACATGGATAATGCCTGTGTGGAACTGAAATTCTTAGATGACAGTATGATTGCCATTGATACCATCGCCGTGGAGAATGAGGTTGCCGATAATATGTATCAGCGGTCAGAATTGGACTATCTGATCTACAATGATCCGATTGGATATGCAGACTTGATATTGAACGGTGATCCCGAAACCTATTTGAAAACTGTAACTGAATACAAACCGCTTGATAGTTAACCAACACTTTGCCCGTGGGAGAAATTCTGCGGGCAATTTTTTGTATCTTCTCTGTGAACGCTATTGATTTTGATTGTCTAATGTTGTAGACTATATATGAAGTCTAACGGTATAGACAAGGAGGGCGTGAATATGGATTTTCCGAAGATTCACGAAAGTGAATATCGTTTTTGTTTGATTATGTGGGAGCATGAGCCGGTTACTGCTACCCAGCTTGTAAAGCTGTGCCAGGATCAACTCGGATGGAAAAGAACTACGACTTATACCGTTATCAAGCGTCTTGGAGAGCGTGGTGTGCTGAAGAACGACAATGGCACTGTTACTTCTCTCGTTTCCAAAGATGAAGCCCAGGCGTGTGAGATCGATGAACTGGTTGAGAAGAAATTCGAGGGTTCTCTGCCTGCCTTTATCGCTGCTTTTACAAAGCATCAGGCTATGTCCGAAGATGAGCTTGATGAGGTACAGCGCATGATCGACCGCATCAGGAAAGGAGGTTCACAATGAACGAACTCTTTTTGAAAATTATCAACATGAGCATATCGGCAAGCTGGCTTATCCTGGCTGTGCTGATACTCAGGCTTGTTTTGAAGAAAGCTCCCAAATGGGTCAATGTTCTACTTTGGGGTATTGTAGCTGTCAGATTGGTTTGCCCATTCTCTTTTGAGAGTGCATTGAGTCTGATTCCAAGTGCAGAAACCATTCCTCTGGACATTGGAATGGATACTACACCAACCATCAATAGCGGTATAAATGCAATAAATAACGCAGTCAATCCTATTATCGGCCAATCTAACACTCCGATGGCTGGCGCAAGTGCAAATCCGTTGCAGATTACCATTGGTATCTATGAATATATTTGGATTTTCGGCATGATTGCACTGGCATTATATACAGCCATCAGTTACTGGCGTCTGCGCCGTAAGGTGGATACTGCCGTTCGCTACGAGGACAATATTTTCCAAAGTGAGAATGTCGGTTCTCCGTTTGTCTTGGGCATCATCAAGCCGAAAATCTATCTGCCGTTCAAAATGGATGAGCAGGATATGGAACACGTTGTTGCCCATGAACAAGCACACATTCGCCGCAAAGACCATTGGTGGAAACCTCTTGGTTTTCTCCTGCTGACAATTCACTGGTTCAATCCTTTGATGTGGCTGGCTTATGTTCTGCTGTGTCGTGACATCGAGCTTGCCTGTGATGAAAAGGTTATCAAGGAACTCGGAAATGAACAGAGAGCAGATTATACCCAAGCACTTGTGGCTTGCAGCGTAAATCGTCGTATGATTGCCGCCTGTCCTCTTGCCTTTGGTGAGGTAGGTGTAAAGGAGCGTGTGAAATCCGTGATGAATTATAAGAAACCTGCGTTTTGGATTATCATTCTTGCAGTGATTGCCTGTGTAGTTGTTGTGGTCTGCTTTCTGACAAATCCGAAGCAAGACAGTTACACACTGCGAATCGTTGTTCCAGCGGGAAGTCAAGAAGAATTTGTGTATTCGGATGAAGAAGTCAGCACAATCAAGAACTCAATCAAAATATGGTCTGGTGATGGATTGGGTGATACGGAAGTCCTGTTATCTCCGGTCAATGAAACAACAGAAACCGGATATACTGCTACCTATCTTACACATGGAATGCCGGTGGAATTTGATGCTGAAAAAGATACGTGGTTTAAGATTGGTGTAAATATGCAGAACTCCACTGACGAGGACATTATTGTATATGTCGAAGTGGAAAATGTAGAGGTGCGTATTGCTGATGAGGTAAATTCCGTCATAGAGTGGTTTGACTACACAGAGAACCCCTCTGCTATGGATGATGAATCAACTATAAAACTTCCGATATATCCAGATGTTACTTTCAGCTACAACCAGACACAAATAATTGCGTCAAAACCCTTTGACACTTCGGAACTTACTGGCCAAACAATTTTGATTGATGGTATGCCAATATGGAACGCTTATTTTACTGACCTTACTGGGGATGATTTCCCAGAAATCTGTGCAACATACAGCTTTGGTTCTGGAATGATTGATAATCGCATTACCATTTATGACTATGTAAATGGTGTAAGCTATGAACTGTCTGACCGAGGATGTTTCGATTTCGCACTTAGACTGGATAAGCAAGACGGTCATCTGTACGTAGATAAAACAAAGTACAATTCTGAAGAACTGGTAGAAACCGGACGATTGGTTTTCAAGAATAATTGTCTTCAGATTGAAGGCTTTTCTAACGAAGCACACCAGGTGTTCCAAGCTGAAATTCTGGAAATCCATGATGGGTATTATCTTGTGAAACCTGTTGAGGGTAGTTGGGAACTGAGTAGTGCAGACAGAATTGAAGTGCCTATCAGAAATGCTCGGCCGTCACCCGAACCAGAAGTCGGAGATGCAATTGAAATCGAATACTCCGGTGAAATCCTTGAAACTTATCCTGCACGAATTGCGGATGTTTATAGCATCAAAGTTGCAGCAGAAAAGGGTAGACTAAACGGATTTGAACTAAATCTTGCTGGAAATACATCTTTACAAAATAAGATGGTACTTACTGAGGAGGCACCGTATTGGTGTATTTTCGTAAACAATGAAGGTTCTAACAATATTACAGTAGAAATTGGTGGCTATGTCTATGAAGTCGAAGCTGAAACGTATGAACATATCTTTAGGGATGAACTGTGGGATGCTGGCACTTACAGTGCAAGTTTTGCATCTATAAATGGAATGGAAGGAACTGTGACTTGCTATACTTACAAGTACAGGCTGGAAGTTACCGGACGGTTGAATAACGCCGTTGAGGATACAACCTATGTTATTTTGAGCAACATCGAGAATATTACATTTGAACAGGCTTGGAAGGCCAGCGGACTAAGTAGCAATACCGCAGACTACTTCGATCCCGCCGAAGCCGTGTTCATCAATAGGACACGATGAGTATTGATCCTCGTAATACACTTAAATAATAAGTTGAGTCAAGCGCAACCAATGAAACCGCTGCAATTTCCGTAAAATTGCAGCGGTTATTTTTAGAGTTCAAACGCCACCAATGTTTCCTTTGGTAGCTTCTCATTTTCGCAGTTCAGAAGTAAACGGTAGATAGTGCGTACCTCGACAGTAAGGACAAAGTGTGTGACAATAGA